>Ga0210059_1014616_pt1 | contig 11577 bp, 9 predicted proteins | sample Ectturendosymbi2_FD_188042 | JGI IMG/M metagenome (GOLD analysis project Ga0210059, IMG submission 188042) | Ecteinascidia turbinata endosymbiont from Florida, USA - Sample 2 (SPAdes) (version 2) | ecosystem: Host-associated > Tunicates > Ascidians > Unclassified | place: Key West, Florida... | reverse complement strand
CAATGCTTCATGTATTAGTCACGATCTTACAGTGAGAATATCTCGGGAGCAGAAAGTTTCGTTGTCACCATAGGTTGCCGAGAAACAGGCAACACCCAGCAACTCTTTAACTGAGAAGCTCACAACCCACATCAACGCTGCCGTAGGCAAGAAGTGGGTTGCTTCTGAAAGGGTGCTCAGGGCAGCGTCATTATCATTTCAACGGATCAATGCGTGCGAAACGTCACAGTCAAAGAAAAGTAGAAAGACGCATTGACAGACTCAGTTGTCCTCCACAATGCAACGGGCCTATTTTTCAGACGATGATGACGCATACTAAGATCACAGCAAACCCAGTTTCCAAAATATGATTTTCCAGCAAGATTCGCGATGTCTCCTGGTGTTGAAATATTCTGTTCATTTTGCATGCTGCGATATACTTGGGCTTGCTCACGTGCATGGGTATCCTACAGTAACAGTGGAGCTAAAATTCACGAACGGTTTTCCTGACGTGTAGTATCTGCCCCTCTGAAATCATGAAATGATCACACAAGCATTTATTTGAATTATCCAAAATCTGAAGTATCAGGTCTCCGAATTACGTTACTCGGAACGCAAGCTCTACCGCAAAAACAACCCTTTTTGTTTGAAAAATTCCCCCAAGTAAAGCTATTGAGAGTCTACAAAGGCCACGCAGGCGTTCCACTTATATCTGTAGGTTCTCATCTGTTCAGTCACCGTCTTAAGCAAGTGTCGAAAGTCTTTTTCACTTGCAGTAAGCAGATCTGGCCAGGGAACTTTTAATGCTAGAGCATGCATCAGCATTAGGTAAAAAGCAGTCAAAGCTTAGGGTTTTAAGAACTTTCCTCTGAATTGCTTTAGATTCCGCATTTGTGCTGTTGCTAACCTCCATCTACTCTACGACACTGATCAGGTCATGTTTGTAGATTTTCATTTTCTTCGGCTGTTTGTTTGCTTACGTGCCAAGGTACAAAATACTTTCTGCGGAAAAAGCATAGTTCCCACCTGGGTGCAAATGGTTTTTGAACATCCACCAGTCCCACACAAATAATAAAAAATCAGGTATCATTTCGTTGAGTTCCGGATCAGAAAAGCAACGATGTTTTATTTTGCCTATCGTATGATGTTTGCAAGAACTCATCACAAACAACGCACAGGTAAGGTAATCATGTATGCAAATTGCAAATATTTTAATCGACCTGATTTTTGCGAAAGTTGTGAGTGCAAAACTTGTCAACAACAGCGTTCATTGGCTTGAGTTCATTGCAGAGTTTTTGCCTTGTTACTGTGTTATTACCAGATGAAGGTGGTTGATATGTTTTAATCGTTGTAATGGAGTTTCACCAGCTGCGCTGTTATTTTACATTTAATTTAAACGAGCAAGGCATGACGAACTAATGATGCGGAGCGACTAACATTACTGTACAGTTATAACATTAAAAGTAGAATACACTTATAATTATCATGATTCGGGGAACAAAGAAAAGTTTTTCGTTGTCACCAAATACGGCAATACTTGACCTGAACTGCAAATTTATTAAAAAGTCTTCTCCTCACTGAATAAAATCCAGACATGTTCCACACTAAATTTACCTTCCGTAAACCTGCACAGCACGCGTATTGGTTTTCAAAATGCGTTTGACTACCACGCAAACCTCATTGGCTAACTCTATTAGCACAGGTTTTCAGGTTACCTGCGTTGCGACACCGTTAATTATTTTGTTAATTACAAGTTTCTAATTAGTTAAAATTTAACTAATATTAAACAATTGCGTAGTTGAATAAAATGAAGTCGGTACCGACAAAGTACCTCGTCTTCTAGCAATCGTCTGATACCAAACAAATAATTGAAATAAATTACGATCTGTGCGTGAAAGTTCTGACTAAGCTTGCAACTACGTATAGTTTATATTTGGATTGTATTCAAATAAAATACAAATTAAAATATTTTGAGTCAGTCAGGACATGGATTGTCGCATGAACACATTTTAAATGCAGTAGATTGACTCAGTATGTGTGTGTATGAAAAGTCTCTGCTCCATAACATGTTTGTTTAACACGCCCCTGGCACAAAAACTAGTTTGCAGTAAAAACCTGAGAGACGTAGTAAACCTCGGCGAATCAAAAAGAATTTGAGAAACTTGAAAAGTTACGAAGAAGCCGCGTTCCTGTGGCTGTGTTTTTGGTCAAAGGCAACGTTGCGAGGCAACAGTTAACCTATCCTTTGCACCGTGATAAAATAAATGTAAATACCTTGATGGATTTGAAAATAAAACATTCTTGAGTCAAAACGTTTTGACATCTAAAGAGTGGAACATTGCTTCTCGTAAACTTCAACGGTAGAATTTGCTATTTACGTTTTCAAAGGGCTACTGGAAATACTTGGTCAACATCCAAAAGCACCCTCTGTTCACTCTGTGCAAACTATACAGCCATAAACGGAATGCGCGAAACCAGTAGACTGGCATAAAACGGAGTCGTCAACTTTAATACAGCAATCGCTGAATAAAAGTATTTTTTTCATCTAAATTTTGAATCTACTTTTCGTCTCTCCACCAGCATAGCCAGAAACTGAAAATCTGTACTTTGTAAAGCTTCGCAAATGTTTGCAGTTTTGCAAGAAACTACAAAATGTGTCAAGTAAATGCGGTAACTGAGATTTACTAGATTTTCAAAATAAAAAACATTCTTTGTGCCGAAGTAATTTGTAAATTAAAGTATACAGCGAAATTGCTTGTCGAGAAGTTGAGGTCCTGTTGAGCCAAATTTTGTGTTTTTATAAACATCTGATGAAATGTGTTTGTGCACATATTGTTTAACCAAATCAGTACCGCGCCTACATACTTAGTCTACAAGGCTGTTGGACTTCTGAATCTAGCAAATCCCAGGCGCCTTGATGGAATCCCAGACCACTACCTAAGTGGTTGCTGGCCCGAAAGACCACAGGTTGCGCTGCAACCAAAGGAAAGGAAGCTGTTGTTGTTGTCAAAATGTTGAAGTTTCCACAAAACGGGATCGAATAATAGTGCTTTTTAATATTCCTCTCACTCGTGTATTTTCTTTTTTGGAAAATTTTCTGCTTGTATATGAAAGCATTAGTTAGTATACGTTAGCAAAAGGCAAAGGCCTCTTTTAGTCACGTCAAATCATGTTTGCGCTGCAAGTACACAACAAATACCGCATTTCAATTGTTCCGCCACCCTTGTTCATGACCATAGGTACGGATCCGAACAAAGACCGATTTAAAAACTGAGAGTTTTGCGGTGTTTGAAAGCTCCCGTTTTGTGACCAGACAGAGCGTTAAAGCCCGCGTGGAGCTGCGTTGCTTTACAAATCCGTGCATCAATCTCCTCGTTCCGCTTCCCGTCACTCGTAAATACCACTCTAGGTTCTTGAACTTCTCCACCTATCTGCAGTGCATTGCCACTCTCTGCAACATACACTGCTTTGGGTTTCTCTATCTAGAGTGACATAATACCTCGTGTTTTTTTTAGTGCTGATTTTCGTTCCGGCTCGGTCGCACGCAACGACGCAGCAGAAAACAGATCGAGTCATAGGTGTAGGAGCAGGCAAATTATTGGGGGTGCGAGGGATTTTTGCCCGAATTTCCCAAACTTTCCCAAAACGTTTTTGTGCGCCTTTTGCCCAAAAATTTTCTCCCACCAACAACGTGAAGACCTGACTTTGGACTGACCCCAAAAAGGTCTTAATTGTGTTTTTCTGCAGAGGTTGGGTGCCAAATTTTGAAGTCAAACAACGCTGGGTGCCATTTTGCCTGGATTTGCAATGATTTTATCCAGATTTTCAGAGGTTTTGCCAAAATTTTCAACAAATCAAAACTTTTGGGGTGCCCTTGCACCCCCGCCTCCTACACCACTGGATCACTGGATCGAGTGCGTGCTGAAAACCCTGTTGAGAAGATGCTAGCAGTATCAAAAATGTTATTGCAACATTGTAATTGCATCTTTAGCTGTAAACCATGCACCGCCGTTTTTATAATTACTTTGTATCAACTTAGTTCTTTTCACAGTTAGATTGCTGTCTCTTTTCAACTCAATAAACACCCGTGTTTGAATTAATTCAACTGGAGCAGTTGAGCTAGACAAAGTCTCTTAATAAAATTTTGCTGTTTTTAGATCATTATTAACGACAATAACTGCAGCTGAAAAGAGAGCAAAATTTTGTGTGAAAATGAAAGCACAAGTTAGTTTGGATCATTTTTGCACTCAGCTTAGCTGTATAGACTAACGCAAACTTTTGTGGGATAATTTGGACTGTTATTAACAATGCTACTTTATTATCAAGCTTGTATTGCGATATTACATTGAGCAAATCCATTGTAAGGTGAAGAACTTTTTGCATGAAAAGCTGTATTTTCCTTGGTACAATATATGCAGCTGCATTGTACGCAAATATTTATTTCAAGTTCCTTGGCCAGCGATTCTGTTATTTGGTTTAATGAGGTCACTAATGATGAATAGCAACGTGACGCAATGGCAAGATGACATGCTACCCTGGCCTGCTGCTATGCTGCATGTGCAGGAACTAAAATACGTTTTCTGCAATAATGCAATTGCTGTTAAACATCTCGCCAATTACCTTTATATTGGATGTATAAAAATTTCGCAGTTTCGAGAAAACGAATGTGCATGTTTTACAGTTTTGTATTTGCTCTTCTGGACAAGCTGAATTTCTCGTTCAACGGCCATTTTATCAAAAAAAGCGCTTCGTGTACAGAAAAGTTCATTGTTTTCACTCATTCAAACTCATCGCCTTAGTGTGCACGCCCACCGATATGGAGTGCTCTGACCGGGATTCGTGCAGTTACCAGTTACTGCTTGCGTGCGGACCGCCGCACTACCAATGGTGTCACTCCTAGTGTTTTTCCAATAGATCTGGTGTTTTTTCATTTCATCTAGTGTTCTAGTGTTTTTTTGTGGCTATCTAATGTTTTTTTTATGAGTGAGCTGGAGGTAATTAATTGCACAATTTTGTGCGATTGTAATTGTAATTGAGACTTTTGATTTAGTGCAATTGTAATTTGCTAAAAATTCTACCCAATTAAATCGTAAATTACACAAGGCAATATAGTATGTTTTGAGTTAAACCGCTGCGAAGTCACTGTGGTCATCTGTTAAAAGTTTCAGTGACCTGTACAAACATACAAGCATTGCTGCTATCTCCCGTTTTCTTAGTCTCAGGTTTACAATGAGTTGCGCAATGTCTATGGTTGGTATAGCAATGTATTTTCTGGACATTTTCACTGTGTGTAAGTTTGCTTTTGTAATCCAGTGTTTTTTTGAGAATCTAGTGTTTTTTCATCATGAAATCTAGTACTTTTCCGTACCAACAGTGTGGCAACACTGCGCACTACTGTCGATCGACTGCTCCAACAAAGCCTCGTGTAAACTGTAAATGAAGGTTTGTGCGTCTGGAAAAACTGTAAATGAACTTAAAGTGGTGAGAACCTTACAACAGCTTTGCTTCAGCTTGGTAACTTAAAATGTCAGGTCGCACAGACACGAGATAAGACCATAATTGTGTTCTTACAACGAATGACTTCGCTGTTTGTAAAGTATTTTGAATATCTGCGAGTGAGCATACAATTCTCAGCCAACCTTCAACACAAGTTCTTAGCCCTACATTGGCTCCTCAAAAATGGCATATCTTCACATTTCTAAAGTTTATCTATTCAGATTAAAACCAAGTGCTTTGCAAACAAATCTGTTTTTCTCCATGACTGCTAGAATACAAGTTTATTTAATTTGTCACAACACTCAGAATTTGTTTACCAGGTGAACGTGTAAGACAGATAAGATGTGTCATAGGCACCATCTAATTTCAGAAACGTCATTTTGACTGTGTTTGAACTTTGAAACGATACTTCAATAAGAAAAAGGATCCGCTTTGCACTAATTGTAAAGCCAAACCTCAGCCAAAGTACCATCAGCCTTTAGTTTGATCAGGCACCACTCCAGGTCAACAGCGTCGCTCGAGCTCATCACGGGATTTATACTGACTGACACTGAATGCAACCGTTCGAGGCTTGCATCACTTAAATTTAGATTTGCTCTCAATCTGGCTGGCACTATCGTTGCTCTGTGACAATGATTGCTAAAGTAATTTTACACACTATAATCTTGTAACAATCGGAAAACAACATTCGCGATATAAGACCATTTTGTCGTTCACAGTTTTGTCACAGCAGTGTTGTAAAGTATACTTCATCTCTCTTGCAGTAACGAATCCGTTATGACATTGACTACCAAATTTTACTGAAATCGCGCCCACTCTAACCTTACTGGCTGGATCCGCCCAGGAATGAATGAGAAGTTCATGTAAGAACTCGTCTATTTTTGCGTAACGTACGTCACAGAGCAGTGATGACGCCCGTTAGTCCTCTGCGTACTACGATCATTCATATTAGCCCGATTTACCAGACAATTTATCGTTCGTTTGAAATGATTCTCGAATGGGGACTGTCCAAATGGGGACTCAATTCAAATACAATATTCAATGCAAATACTTTAAAAGACATTCAATCTGATATGAACTACATTTTTAAAAATACTTAAGTGCGGAGGGGAGCTTGGGCTTTAACGCAGGGGCCTCCAAACTACGACCCGCGGACCATATGCGGCCCGTGAAGCCATTCCATCCGGTTCTCGAAGCCATTTTGTCAATTACGAAAAAATAATATATTTACGAAAAACTTGCTGATTTGGCAGAATGTAACCCGAAAAAATCACATTGCATAAGGTGTACGACCCTCGAACTGTTGTGTAATAGCATATATCGCCCTCCGACAAAAAAGTTTGGAGACCCTTTCTCTAAGGGATGGGTCGGAGTAATTAGTGTGCGAACGAGGTCGAGAGAACGCTTGCTGCGAACGGTATTTTTTTATTCAGGTCACCTGCAACATGAACGCCAAATACCAGACATGGAACGAAAATGTATGAACAGCGACAAGACCCAATGATAAGAGACCGAGTTAACAACCTCAATCAGTGAAGTGGGTGGTAGCACAAATATACAAAGCAAGCAAGCCCGCGTTCTACAATGCAAATCGCATTCGACGATTTAGGCTTAATCCAAGAAGACCGAGTGCCGAAGTCGCCACTGAGTTTGATGGTGGGCCGGTAGAACCGCGGGTGAGAGATGCTTACCACCATTACCCTTACTCACAACTTTGAAAGAACCATGACTTGTTTTTGGATGAATTTTCCTGGTTAAATATTTTGGGAACTCCTAATGTATCCTCTTGCTTTAACTTGAAGTACGACTTAAAAAGTCACTGTAGAAGCTTGAAGGCCTAGTTGTTTTGAAACCTCTGATCTACAGATCTTTTGTTTTTCTCTGTCTTTGTTTTTATACTTGTGGTGTTTACTGCTTCTCTTTTGGCGTTACATTTCTTTGGTCTAGTTAGAGGTTGCTAGAAGCATGCTACTACGCAACGTCTACCAGGGTCTCTGAGGTAAATTCTAACAAGGGGTACAAAAATCGATGCCAGGTCCCCTAACTTCTGGGGCCCTCGTCGAAGCTTGTGTAGCTTGTTTGTATAGTAATCAGAGTATAGATTAAACAATTACCACGATAAGATTTGGAAATAAAATAGTTTTTATACTGGCAACTGGCTTAGCCTACACGAGTCATTTTTGGTCTTGATTTCAGAAAAACTACGTTCATTCTCCCGGGACCCAGTACCTACCGGGCCCCAATACGATGTGCCTCTTATACCCCCTTCTCGTAAGCCCTGACCGCTGCCATATGTCATTTCTAATTTAAACCAGTAGACTTTGTTTTTTGCTCATAACAATTAAAGGTTTTCTAACTTGTTTCAAGGTAAGGACTTCATGGTTTTGTCATGGTTGTAATCGAAAATTGCTTTTTAGACGAAAACCAATGCGCATCTACTGCGCTTGGAACTTTACAAAGAACACTACTGTACTGGCAAACTACCATGTATATTAAACTTACTCGACACTAAATCTTGTTTCATCCACAAAATATATTAACAAAATCGATTTTTATCACGTGTTCTGATTCGTGTCTGATTCTTGGAAACACGTTGATTTAGAATGGTCGACGTTTATCTGCAGAGCTTTTTGCACGCAACTGATTGTAGCAGTCATAGACGCTGTGTAATGCTTCGTTGTGAAGTGTTTTGATTAAGTTGGCATTAATCCTATTCTAGACTTCAAACAAAAATATGCTATTTGATTCGCACGCAGTGGAAAAAACATGCAAGTCAATTTCAGCATTAAAAAACGTTTTTGCATTCTACACACCACATACACTGATTTTTATCTAAAACCGCGTTGAGGTCTCGGTAGAAGTGCCATGGACCACGAATGGTTAAAAACGACTGTTCAAGAGCTTTACATAGTCTTGTGTTTACAAAAACACTACAGAAACAACTGTGAAAATAACAAATTAACAAAATCTAAGAAAACAAGAAACAACAAGATTAACGTTGCACAATAATTAAGAATTAATGGATCTCTTCAAGTGTTCTGAGAAAATGACTGTCCACCCGAGTTGTTTGGTGTTTGACCAGCATCCACCACTTGCTTATTTTGCAGCACAAAAGCATCTTTCCGTTGTGGACCAGGATGTGCATTGCTGTTTACTGATTCAATAACTCCAAACCTGAAAATAACTTTTTGGTAAAAAACGTGAAGTAAAACATAGGGGCGTTTAATTCTTGTTTTATGCTTAATCTGGTGTTAGACAAGAAGATAAAACTTTTAGCAACAAGAACTACGGTTGACTGATAACCCTAAATCGCATTTACAGCTAAAAGAAGAAACACCAATTTCACCATAAAATTTGATAAAGTCATACCTTTTGTTTTTCGACAAGAACTGTTTACGCTAACAGCTTAAACAAAGAATGACGTAAATGTAGGCAACATAAACAAAAGCAAAAACTTTTAAAACAACCAATAACTTAAGTTTAAATTACAGATGTACTCGAGTGAATGATTAATTTACTTACTTTGCAAGCAAAAGGTAGACAAAAAAGACAATGTAAGCAGTTATAGTTACGCCAACTGGCACCCACGGAAGCCTTTGAGGATCATCAGGGATTGCGGTTGTTAAAATAAAATATGTTGTTTTGTTGAGGTTGACCTCCACCATTTTGTTTAGTTTCTTTCAGTGCAATTTCTGGAATAAGAAAAAAATCTGTTTAAATGACATGCTTACTAAAACCTTAACTGCTGCGGGAAAAGAGGAAAACAAACTGTGGCTTAGAATGTAAGACAGTAATTCAGCTGTTAAACATAAACAAAATTGGTTATGCTCGATCCACTTACCGAATCTTTTTCAAACCAGTTTGCAATTATACAGGTAAACTCCAGACCTTTTCTAACTAAACTGATGGCTTTGCTCAACAATTCAATGCTATCAATTTATTTCCTGTGTTGTTGTATGCATCTGCTACGTGACACACTTTGTTAGAGTCAGCATCATTGAAGCCACCGTGTGATACACTTATTCGTCATTCGACTGAGTATTATTTACACGAGGTGTAGGAAGCAACAAGTTGCGCATCTAATTATTCGCTCCACTTCAGTGCAAGGTCAATTGTCAATCTAAATTTCTGATGCTGTTTCATCATCACGGACTTATACGAAAGTTCATTAAATTGCAGCTATAAAATCATGTTTACGAATACACACGACCCTTTCGCAAACGGCTGGTTAACTTGGCATAAAACCTTTAACACTCTTGAGTCGATACTACTTCGAAGCCAATTTCATTAGGTTTGCTTGATTAGGTTCGCGTTCCAGTATCGAATGAGCTTATAATTTTGCTTCTGGAATTTCTTTAGTTGCATGAAGATTGTTCAGTATCTGCCAATCATTTTCACTCGCATTCTCTACGCAAGTTAAATAAAACTGTCTGGTAAAAGCTGCTGTTTCTTCTCCGTTGAAGCGAAAAGCCAACATCAAACAAAAACGACCAGTCGCCCAGAGCAATACCTTTTTCAAAACCTCTCTCGCCCCAGAACGGATTGTGTTGCGTTCAAGCTGAGAGAGAGAACAACATTACTCAACCTCCGGAAAGCTTTACTCAACCGTTACAACGTTGTTTACAGGCTTATGAGGTCTTGACGCACCTCCTACACAGAGCAAAATCAATGCAATTTTCGAAACCGTATAGAGCAGTGGTTCCAACCTTTTTGTAACCGCGGACGGGTCAACGCATGATAATTTTACGGCCACCCCGTAATACTCCATGACAGCCTACTGTACTTGTTATTTTTCAACAGCTAAAATAAAGTTACCAGTTTGATCCATCAGCTAAGGCTGCTGCAATAGAGTCTACAGCTGCGCTCCATCTCCAACACTTTCACTCTCTGCACGCAACAGCGCTTCCATAGGAGGAATCGACCAATCACATGCCCAGAAAGCGATGTGTCACCACCGGTGCACATATTGTAATTTCGCGGACCGGTACCAATTGATCCGTGGCCCGGAGGTTGGGACCACTTAGAGGAGCATCGAATTTGACAAAACTCGCCAGTCTGCAGTCAATAGCAGACCAATCCAGATCGAAGGGTTGATTTTCACAACCCCGACATCATTGGCAATGACAATCAGGGCCGGCGTTAGCAAGTGCCGGGCCGGATTTAAAACACTTTTGCGGGGCCCCACTCGGTGGCGTGTAGAAATTTTTGAGGGGGTGCATCAAGGCGTAATGACAGACATCAGTCATGTTACAAAGGAGACGCCCGAAAGTGTGACGCCAAAACCTCTCCAGCAGAGACTTCAAACGATAGCGCCGTTAAAAGCAATAAATCAAAGAATTACAACCCTCATTAATACCTCTTCTCTGGCCAGGTACCTCCCTAATCAGAAGAGAAGTACAAGTGTAGTACCTGCAGAGATGGGAGATATGGAGTGCTGTGCTAGTGGATATCCAGATCTGAAGAGTTTGCAGTAGTAGCAAAAGATTATATTTTTCCAGGCCAGGAATAATAACCATGGATGACCTACCGCTTGACCATTTGGTGGTGATCTTTTGCAGTGAAGCCTAGAAAACCGTGTCCTATCATTCTCGTTTCTGGGGAAAACTTCTATTGTGATTGCAGGCGGTTCTATTTGGGGTAAATAGTCCAGGGTATTTCCCAACCTTCCGACTCATGACGCCTGGATAAGTAGCAGGATCATTTGTTCATCCACATTTTGAGTTTTCTTGCTCGCATGCCTCATCAGATGCACACCCGACGAGGTTCCGTCTTCGTCAGGATGGTAATGGTAATGGTTTATTGTTTCATATGACTCAGCCAATAAGCAGAAGCACCATAAAAGCCATCGCATGCAGTAAACCAACCATTAGTGAACATTAGAGCAAATGAAAATACAATGGCACAATAGCTGATCAGTGTAAACAAAGAGGGGCGCTGTGTCACATAGGATTGGCGAAAGACCGTGGCGGTCATCTAGTCAACCAACCCCGTTTATCACTTTTTGTCAAGTGATTGAGAAACAACAGTTGCAGATCAAATAGGCATAATGAAAAGAAAACAGAAAAACGAATGAACGCAGAACATGGTGAAGAAAATGTACAG
>Ga0210059_1014614_pt1 | contig 11577 bp, 9 predicted proteins | sample Ectturendosymbi2_FD_188042 | JGI IMG/M metagenome (GOLD analysis project Ga0210059, IMG submission 188042) | Ecteinascidia turbinata endosymbiont from Florida, USA - Sample 2 (SPAdes) (version 2) | ecosystem: Host-associated > Tunicates > Ascidians > Unclassified | place: Key West, Florida... | reverse complement strand
CCCCCCTTCTTTTTTCTTGGTCCCGCAGTGCACCCCCCACTTTTTAAATTCTAGAATCGCCACTGTAGATGTTGCATATCTCCGAAATACTGTTCACCTGAATATAAAAGCAATGTGCTATGCCATAAAATGACCAATGCTAGAGTGTCATGGAAAATGCATGTGTTATGTGTTCATGTTTTGACATACATTTAAACTGAAGCGACGGTTACAAGAATAGTACAAATCCAAAATGTGTTGCCTTTCCTTTTTGGTAGTTTAAACGAACCAGCTTGCAATCTTCAGCGTAACCTTCCAGAGCGGCGTTTTGCAGCTTCGTAGCTGAACCACTGACTAGATACAGCAAAACAAAGTCACCTCTTGATTGAAACAAAAGCAAGAGTAGATAGACACTCGAAGAACTTCGAATATTATTAGATAAAACGTAAAAGTCGGTGAAGGTATTGAGCACGACATGATTGAAATCCTATGTGACTTCTTGATAATGGTCACGTCATGCATTACCGCAGTTACGGCACTGACTGAATATACAAAACAGACATTCTAATCATCACCGTTTGTCTTGCTAACGAACTAATGTAACCTCATTCATAACTTAATTCAACCCTTATTAAAATATGGACTTAGAGGCTGAAAACAAGGATGTACTTTTGCGCGGTGTTCACATACGTCGCAAATATCGCTGCAAAAATTGTTAATATTTTTTTTAACTCGAGATTACTTTTGTGTAGCCGTGCTGTACGATTCGCAATAACTGTAATGAAAGAAGTGGTCACATATCAGCAGCTTTTGCTTTGCTGATACTTACTAAAAAAACATGCTACGCATCCTGCTCAACTTCTGATTCTGACAGCGTACAGCTCTTCATATCAGGATTGACCTCGTATGCCATTTTATGAAACCATTGCGTAAGAAAAAATCTCGTTATTGCGTTACTGAGGATTTTTGCTGTCAATTGTTGATTATCTCAGCCGGGAAATAATTGCAAAACACAGGATGTTTCTGTCAAAACAGAATTGAAAAACAGTTTTGACCAGTGTTGCCACTTCTGTTGTTTTAACATCAGATCTGATGTTTTGAGAGAAATTTCTGATGTCTGATGTTCTGGCGACAAATCTGATATTGAGCGGACTGTTGTTGTTTTCCACATTTCTTCTCTTTCTAGGTTGAAAAAAAAAGTTAAATTTAAATATAATTTTTAAGTTTCTTTCATCAGTTTCTCAAGTCTCAACCTCATGTGTATTTGGTTGTCGTTCCAAACTGAAGGCGCTCCAAACCATAACCGTTTCTATTCCACGTCCCCTACAAAGTCGCAATCGTCATATTGCCTCATTACCAGGGGTATTGAGATTAGATATTGGGGGAATTCAACAATCAATGTATTAACACCCAATCATTACATTCGTTCTAGCAATCTTGCAACACTGTACCCACATGAAGTAGAAAATTATTGCCGATGAATGTGATGCAGACGAAAATTTGATTTACGAAAATTTGATTTAGGGGTATGGAGGTGTTGAAACTTTAAGGGGCACTGATTTCGATTATATGAAACTGTAATGTAAAAATCTGATGTTATCTGATGTTGAAGAAGGCGACAATCTGATGTTGACGAAACTGACCCCAGTAGCAACACTGGTTTTGACGTACCTGCAACCTGTACTTACGGCAAAACGAGCTGCCTATAAGTTTTGTATTGGAAAGGTAACATCAAACATAAGCAAAATTGAATAATAGTAGTAATTCAGCTCTAATACCACAAGCAAAGAATTTGACACTTTTTTCATTCTGTGATAACCTTAAGACGTAACGCCTCAAGCGTTAAAGATCTACTCAAAAGCGGTTGATGTGCCATTATTAAATCCTTGACTGAAAGTGCCTAAACCTTGGTAAACTGCACATTGAGCAAAAACGCTAAACCGTTAATGAGTAATTAAAAGTTTCCTGGGCAATTGTAGACTATGACGTGGCTACATACCCAAGCTAGTGTTAGCTTGCAATATGGATAGGTGAACCATGTTGCATACAAAACACTCGACAAAAAAGTTTAAAGAAACAAAATGGATTTTGGAAGTACAGGGAAAGTCATTCGACAATTACTTCAAAACAGTTCTACAGAAACCTAGCCTTTCCAGTTTCCCCTTGAAGCGACTTATTTCCGAATTTTTATTCGCCATAGCGCATTGCCTGTTGTTTTTCACAAATTTTGCAGTACAAGCTTATCTTTATTAGAAGACTTGGATCACGTGTCAACCAAACGGAGTTTATTTGAACAAATATACGAGGTATGTAATCTAGGCGCTCTTACGTTGTTTAACACGATTATCCTTTCTTGACATTGGTTCTTGTAGTGAAGTATAATCTAGACCAGTGTGGTCCAATACTTTTGACCTACGGGTCATTTTACAAAAACGTTACAACTCGCGGCCACTTCCAACAAAATGATGTACAAAGCAACAGATTCACAAGATTTAAAATTGAAAAATGAAAATATGTGAGTTAAGTGAGTGACCATTGAAATTATTACGCAATCGCAATATACAATTTATTACAAATCTCTATCAGTGCGATGCCTGTGGCTGAGGTTTCTCTGACTCTATCGTTCCTTTAACAATACCAATGCGTTAGTGGTAGCAAGTCGGAGACAATCGCCAGTGTTTTGTCTGCCATTCGATTTCTGTTTTTAGTTTGTTTCAACTTGCTTCATGGTAGAAAATGTACTCTCACACACATACGTGTTTCCAAACATCGAATGCATTTTTAGTGCGAAATCTTGCAGTTTGGGAAATCTATCTTTGCTGACTAATTTTTGAAGCTCTCTACAGTCTAGTGACAGCTTAACGCCGTTAATATTTTACATTATTATTAACAGATGTTATGCTTGCAAGGGCGGAACCAGCCAATAAGTTTAGGGGGGGCGATTTCAGTGATATTTGGCAGTCAAGTCCGATTACGGGTTCACTAGATGAAGTATACTTAACAGCACTGCTTTGACAAAACAATGGACGGCAAAATGGCCTTATATCGCGACGGCTGTTTTGCGAATTGTTCAAAATCATGGTGAAAAACGTTACTTTTGTAGGTTTTAGGGGAGGCGATCGCTCCAATTGCCCCCCGTGGATGCTTGTGTTAATTAAATTTGCCTACTGCAACATACACACAACAATCAACACCGAGAAAGCTCGCGGGCCTTAAAAATTCTGTCCGCCGACCACATGTGGCCCGCAGGCCTGTACTTGGAACACGCTGATCTAGACCAAAGAGTCTAAGGTCGAAAACGAAGCATAGACAAAGATGAAGTTTATGTGAACAAAACCTGGATCGAAGTCAACACGATCCGGGTCTAAGACCAGGAGGCTAAAATATTTTGTGGCAGATGAATCTACCCAAGAATTCTTCCTGTGGACCATTGGTTTTCAACCATCATGTTGGTCATAAACATCAAAAATCCTTTTAAAATATCAACAAATACTTTTGTGAAATATCTTTCCCGGTTCTCCGGTTTAATGGGAGAACATTGACACCACAAAATCAATACCTCAAAAACTTTCAGAGGCCAACACCATGCAAGGAAACAACCTCATATCAAACGTATCGACATCTAGGCGGAAACCACTAAGAAACTTGAGAGCTGGCTACGGATTCTAAAACTGAAAATTAGTTCATTAAAAACACCCACGCTTCCTCAAAATCATTACAAACAACAACATTCTGTTACCCAGTGTTGAACACCTTATCACAGCAAACCAGTTGTACATCGAAAGAAACCTCAAAAATTGAAAGTAAAAATCACTATCTATTGAAAGTTATCCTTACACAGCCAATAATCAGACAATATAATATCATCAGAATATATGTTCCGCATAAGGACTAACAGAGTCTTGTTTCTGCCATTTCAACTATTAGTTTGTTGTTACAGAGATGGCTTAAAGGGTTGCATTTTATTAAACCATAAGTTACCACCATTTCATTAAACAAAAATCTCGGAGTTTTGAAAATCTCCCCAGTGTTTTTTTCAATAAACCTCACATTTTTATTCTTGTAATACTTCCGAGTGGCACTGCCTCTGGTCAACCTAACGACCATTGAAAGGTTTCATGCCTTGTTTTTATAAGCTTGTGAAGTAAAAACTTTATTTTCACGAAAGAGCGTGCTTTTGTATCAGGTTTCGTTTGCTGCTAGGCCTATACAATGGTAGTAACAACTTTTATTCCAGAATCAAAAAGTGTGTACTTTCACTTTGTCAGCGAATTTTAAAACTCCAATACAATGTCTTCAAACGTTAACATAGCACACAATAGATATGTACAGTGGTACCTTGAAACAAGAGTTCAGTATAAAAACAATTCCTCAACAACCAATGATTTAAATGAAATTAGATTTACGTTTGAGAAACAACTGTGATTTTATTGTCAATCGAGATCTTTTTTAATTTTTAGTTATTGTGGAGGCTGGAGCAAAGAGAGGAACCAGTTTTTAAATTACACAATGGATGTGGCCTGAAAACTTAAAAACATTTTTCTTCTGGTCTGTCAGTATATTTTCAACAATATATTCCAAACAAGGTGAAGTTTAAAATTTTTCACAGGTACTTTTCAGACGCGGGTTAGAAATTCTTACATCATTCTACGGCTTGGCACAGTAACCAGTAGGTAATCAAGATGATATTACGTGTTTCAAATTTACGAAAAATATTATTCAGTCAAAATGCTTCTGTAGACTTATTTCATAATATGAAATGATCCCTTTTCAGTTATGTTGCGGTTTGCTCCTGCACCGATGTCTTCGAGTTTAAACGCCATACCTGGTCCTCTTACACCAGTCGTGTACTACAACAACTTTGTAATAACATATGACAAATACGTTGAAGGTAACCGAGAGAGCTTGCCCCGAGCATTCAATCAAGTTAACCACCGTACAGCAATTTTAAGGTAACATTGGTTCTGAACTGATTTATGATCCACGCATGGTCTATTACAGGCATACATCATTTCGTTATGCAAGAAAAACGTACATGCTTCTGCCTATAGACGGACCTGGAGATTGATATCACAATCCAGAATCACGTGATGTTTCCTTAGTATCTTGAGGCTGATTGAAAAAATCACCCTCCCATTGTGATCGCGTTTAGTTACCTTAAAAAATACATCAAACATCATCAAAAGATCTAATCCTAACGGTTGTTAATTCACGATATACGAGCATATATTCCAATCTTTGTGTCTGCGTTTTCTTCTTTTCTTTCTAATGGCATGGTCGTTTTGTTTCAATTTGCTATGCATTCAATCAGAATCGAAAGTGATCGCCGAAAGAAATAGCTGAGTACGTGGATTTTAACTCAGGTGATATGGACAATAGACTTGGTGTGGCCATGGAGCTCAAGGGGGCCATGACCCCTCCAAAATTTCTAGCATATCTTGTCGTTTTGTGATTTGAGAGGCCGTGTCCCAGACAAAATACTGTTGCTCGCTTAAAGTCAAAATATTCGGCCCCTCCCAAAATTTTGGGCTGGCTACGCTAATGGATAGAGATTCGTTCAATTGCGGTTGTAGTGAAAGATTACGTACGTTTATTGAAACTTAAAAAGCAGCAGTGTATAACACATACTATTTTGCATCTAATAGTAGTTCAAATAAGACTAATGGAACTTTAAAAATACTCAAATGGACACATATGCAAACAGTTGTATTTTCAATCCTTGATTTTGTCCTGTACGAAAAAAGAACATAATTCGATTTTCCGAATTTTGACTCTGGCCATATTGAGCAAGATGTCAAAAATCTCAGAAACAATCTTAAAAATTCTTAACATCGTTGTTCGTCATTGACATGAAAACTACGAAATGAGTGTTGTTTTTATACTTTTACCACAAACGCGCACCACTTGGGTTTTATGGAAGTACGCCTTGAGAACAGCAAAGCAAAAATATTTTTTCCTGTTTCACCAACGCCCGTAGTAAAACAAATGCCTCTCAGTGTATTTGTATATCTTTCAAATTTTTTGAAGTATTGCAGTACCTGGTATACACCCTTGAGGCACATCTTTTCTTTAACTCAGCGCTTTCAGTGTGCAAGAGGCTACAACTCATGGCTGTTTTTTTTCGCTGAGACATTTCAGTCATTTTTTTCGCTAAGACATTTTGGTCAATGAGACATTTCGGTAATTTGTACCACAGTAGTATTGAAACTCACCGTAAGACTATTCATTAAGGTGGCTTCACGCAGAATCCGGTTATGGCTTACTAACCGGCTTATGGGGAACGGCAGTCTTCACACGTTCTCCGTTAGCCGTATAATCCGGCTGAAATTTCTCGGTTTCGAACGGCTTACGGCTCACTTAAAATTGGTTTACATAAGACGGATTGTCGTGGTTGTCGGTGATGGTGTTCTTGCTGCATGTGTGAAGGCTGCCGTTGGCCATAAGCCACTTCGTAAGCCGTAACTGGATTCTGTGTGAAGTCTGTATTTCAGTCAGAAATACAGACTGAATTGACTTCATTTTTTTTATCATTTCAAAAAAAATTCGCTCTATGCCCGAAAACAGCTAAATTCATGGGAATAGATTTCCAACAAGCGCCGCAATCTATGGTTCGTTGGACACTGCATTCGATTTCGCTTAGCTTACTTATCGCAAAACATTCCTTCATTCATTTTCACACTCGCATTTCCTTTGGAGAGGGTCGCGGGCCCGGTTTAGGACAGTTCGGCGACAGGACGTTTCGGTGATGGTGGTCACAAATGTTTTATAGGAAAAAAAGTGCGCTTCTGAAATATTCCACAGGTTAGACTACAAAGGATGTTTGTTTAATCAGCGTTGTTTTTGTTGTCATCCTGAAGGCCAAGGGCCAGTGTGTTTTCCCTTCCGCCGGGAGTTTGGAAGAGCTTAGTGCGATGGTGACCATGTGTGTAAGGAAATATGGCTTGTGACGTTTTTTTTGCTGGTATGAGGCCTTTGTGAGTTTACACAAAAGTTACGCCTGGACAGAAATTATTGCTTGATCTTTCGCGTAGTTATCATTCTGATTGCATTTCACAGGTAATCTAAGCGTGAAGTGGAAAAATTTACTTGTTTCTGAAAACAAGCACAACTTCGCGTAAAACTTAATCAGCAATGTTAAAAAATCATGTCATTACACAACACCGTTAGCTTTACTCTTTGTAACAGCGGGTTTTATATTATACACCTCTTAATGCTCATACATCACCTAAAACAGGAGATAAGTCTTTTTCAAAATAATGATTTATGAAAGAACAATGCGATCAGGTTTCTCCAGGCTGGTTTTTAGGCAAACTTAATGTAATTACAATAATGCATTTGTTTTTACTACGCTGGAAACCGCCACCATAGGTGAAGCTATGTAGTATAGTTGAAAATGTTCTTATCAGAGATTCTTATTAATTCATTTATCGCCGAAACGTCCATGCCTGAAACGGCGTAGCCGAACTGTCGCATTCCGCGCGGGGACAGCAGCTCCAGGAGGACCTCGAAATACCTTCACGATGTCCAGCAATCTCTGATAGTTTTGCTGGCTCCAAAGTAAGGCGACAGTGCAGCAACTATGTTGCTGCACCCTTGAAGGTATTGATAGAAGTTTGGAATGTAACCACCAAATTTCTCTGCTGTGGAAACAATTTTCGGACTTCGCAGCTCTCCAACCCATTTACCCAAAAGAACGCTCCACCAGCTGCAGCTCAATTCTGGTATTTATCCTTAGTAACTTGGCACTCTTCTCGATGGTGATTCCTGTGCCGGGAATTATCACGTGACATTCATATTCGGTTAACGATGATCGTGACAGGAGCAAGCCAGGTCAGAGATGTAACCACGCCACCCGGTTCTTGGTTGAAGCCGCCAGCAGGGTCTGCCTCGCCAATCTTTCCTGGGCCATTCTGGGCTTATGGCCAAACCATCGCAACTGATATATCTCTTTTCAGAGGTGAAAGTGGCTCGACATTCAAGCTTTACGAATTTCACAGCTGCGCACTTTGTGTTGAAGTGTCACACGATGAACACTTCGCAAAAATTCCATTTATGTTGCTTATACTTGAGATAGCACTCTTTCAGACATTACCCAAGATTCATGACTAAAGGTAAAATCGGAACAAACACATATTTATAAACTGACAGTTTTGCGGTGCTTGAAAGCTCCTGTTTTGTAACCAAGGAGAGATGAAGCTCACGCAGAACTGTGTTTACCGATCCATGTATCAATCTCTTTATTCTGCCTTCCGTTACTCGTGAATACCACCACAAGCTATACTTGAACTTCACCCGCTGCAGTGTGCATAGGCGTAGGGGAAGACATTTTACTGGGGGGCGGAAAAAATTTGCCCTGAAAATAACAATTTGCCCTGAAAGTAACTTTTTTAGCTTAATCCGAATGGGGCCTGAAACCTCTTGTAAATCTGTTTTATACGGCTTCGTCTGTAACGTCAATTCGCCTACAACGTTACATTTTGTTCGGTCCCGATGGCATCTTTCACATGCATTTCAATTCGCTTATGACGTCATTTCGGCAATAACGTTCTTCATGCAATCTCCTAGAGGAGCCGTTATAGGCAAATTCTGTAGTTACCTTGCTTGTTAACTCAAGCAGGTGATGTTCCTTGCATGATGTGTTCTCCCAGACAAGAAACTTTACGGTAATCGCCTTTACTGATGCAAATATATACGCGACATCAACGGCGCAACGCAAAGGTTAAAAGCGACGGTTCCGGATCGAAGGGTCTGACTCCCTGCACATGCCTGTGTTATCGTTGCTGTGCGCTTGAACAAGGCACTCAAAGACACGCACGGTGCACTAAAAGGGGCCAAGCAATCTCCACGTCCATGCGGCTCGCTTCTACCAAAGACTGCACCTCGGGAAATGAAACACGCACTCAAAATGCATGTGCCAGTGTGCCTATACGCATTGTATTGTATTCGTATACTGTGATTGTACCATGTACAGTACTGTACGATATTTGTATAAATGTAGCGTATGAAACACTTTCCAACTACTTTATACAAGTATTGTCATTTGTAACACTGGTCCATATTACACAAACCGCCACCAGGGTTGGTCCAAATTACACATTGCATTCACGAAACTAACTTCAAAATTTCCCTACCTTAGCCAGTCAGCTAAAATTTGAGGTTAAAATCAATGCTGCAACAGATAACAGAAGAGTTCCAAAAAAAGCACGAAAAACCTGGCATTAAAAAAACGAGGACTTGGTCCAGATCAAATTCATTATAACCAGTCACGACTTTAGTCCAGATTACACACTACACTAGGCCAAATTACACAGATCACCCCAAGTGAATATACACTGAATATACTGTATTGAGAATATTTTCACTGTTCAGGATTTTTGAGCAACTGCGCTTGCCTTTAAAAAACAGAGTTTTCCCGCAAAATTTTCTTACCATTCAAGATTTTTGAGCAACTCTGCGCTTGCCCTGAAAAACAGATTGCCCTGAAAATTTTCACTGCATTCAATATACTTTTTACAATCAGCATTTTTGAGCAACATGCGCTTGTCCTGAATTCGCATTTTGAATATATATTTTTTACAGTGACGTGAGGTGAGGTTCTGGGGAGGCACTGTTCTTTCAGAGCCAAATTTGGGAGTGTATGAATAGAATGGAGTAGCATAAATTCACCACTCAACTGGCTGCTTGCAGAATGACTTCTGCCTATGCTTTCTATCCCATATCATAATTTGTTACACACATATAGGCACAATGGTGACTCTAGATCAGAAAAAAGTAACATAATAGGAGGACCAAATTGAAGTGACTTGTCCCCTATTTGTTTAACGACTTTATGAAAAGTTGAAACAGTCTTACAACTTATGCATACGTTCAGAATGCATGCAGTGATCCAATCGAGAATGCAGACCATCAGTATGATCGGCAGCTGCAGAGAACTTCAATGAAATATGCAAAATAAAAGCACGACTGTGGGCAGTGCTGCAGATCACTAGTGCGCAACAACACGCATCAATTCACTTCATCCTCCCCCACCTAAAGTTAAATCGAACCGGAGCTTCAACGCACTGGCGAAGGGAGAACAAAACACGATCGATACGAAGCACAAAGAGTGACCGACTCACTGCAAGGATACGGTGCGGCCACAACAAGAAACTGGAAGCAACACGGAGCATATTTGCACGGCTATGTTCATCCGTAGACGTATCTTGAGGGTACTCCCCTTTGTTACTAGAATATGACAGCCTCACACGGACAGCAACCCCGGTGGTTCATTCGCCCCAAAACGCACATCCACACTTGGAAGCTGGAAAGAAGCAACTAGAGAACTTTGTCAACACGTCTGCACACAGCGCGGCAGGTTAACGCCGCGCACTGGTGCGCAGCAACACTAACCATTTTTCTTCACAAACTGACTAAATAGTACTGGCTGTTCGCCATGTAAAATAAGCAAACATCAATAAACGGAAACAGGAAGGACAACTACAAATATAGCAGCGGCTCGTCTGTCATTACTCACATCATCAAATCCCAAGAACGCTTCCTTCACTTCACACGCCACCTCGCTTTTAGCCACCTAATGACAGAGATCTGAGCTTTGTTTGTGACATCCGTTGACTCGTCTACTTCTGCAGCAACAAATGGGGCTGCACTTATCTCCTTTATATCACATTTAACCACATCACCTATTGCTGCAATTAAATCGTTCTGAATCATGTTTGAGAAGCCAGAAAACACCGTAGATATCTCTACTCTCTAAATGTCTAGCTAAGTTTTCATCTTTCGCAGCAAGAGTATGTAAAAGTTCCACGTAGTTGCCACGATTAGAGGAAATCGAACTCTCATCGTTACTACACACTGCTAATTGCTGTTTGGCTGGGAAGCAATTTACATTATTGAGGTCTTTCAAAATCTCTCGGTTTTCCCTTACTTTAGCATTGTGAACGCTTATATTAGTCTCTGCTGTTCGTTCAAAGTCAAAGTATATCATTGCGCTTCCAAAAGTTTTTAAAGCAGTTTTGGTTTTGAATGTTATTTTTTGACCTGGTATGTCTGCTGAGACTTCTTGGTAGATTTTTCATGTTACAAAAATCCTGGTGTAGCCCACACATTTTCACAGCAAGTTTTCCCAACGTGACTTGTCGGTCAAGCCAGTGATGCCATATCACTGGGATAGAATTGCCTAACTATGTCGTTACAAGCATACGTTTTTATTGAGGCAGATATATTGGCTGCCTCCCTTTGCCGCCTTACCACTGAAGCTGCATGTTTGACCAGCTACTGATGTGACATAACGCTGCATATTCAGTACATTATGCACAACGTCAAGGAAGTGCCAGTCTGTGGAATGCGAGAGCATATAGTAGGAGTACATATATTAAAATGTATACAAGCATTACACTGTTACTGACATGAAGGTTACAGAGCTGACATAAAGGTGATTGCACTGAAAGCGCTCACCACCACAGTTTGTGACAAACTGCTCAATGCGAACGCCACCCGTTGAGAGGAGCACAAGCAGTCGGCGCCTCCCTTCGTGACTTTCTACGGGGCACCATTCGTAAAAATATTATGTCTGACAGGTTTAGCACAAAAACTGTGGTG
>Ga0210059_1014613_pt1 | contig 11577 bp, 9 predicted proteins | sample Ectturendosymbi2_FD_188042 | JGI IMG/M metagenome (GOLD analysis project Ga0210059, IMG submission 188042) | Ecteinascidia turbinata endosymbiont from Florida, USA - Sample 2 (SPAdes) (version 2) | ecosystem: Host-associated > Tunicates > Ascidians > Unclassified | place: Key West, Florida... | reverse complement strand
GGCTTCTTATGTTCAGATTGAAAATCCAAATGTGTTAAAACATATCATTAATAACAACCTAGAGGAAAGCAAATTAAGTTTTATTGTGTAATCATTAGCATATAATAAAAATACAATCATCAAGAAAATCTCACAAAATTTTGAAAGCACGTAAACAAAAAATGAGGGCCCCCTCAAAGCGCGTAAAATGAAAATGGGGACCCCCCATTGTGCACGCCCTGCACACTCACTAAGATCACTACTGAATGAGTTGAAAAGCACGTTGATTCATTTGTCGTAAGCAAACAATTCAAGTATTCAATTTTAACCCACATAACGCCAAGAAATTTTAACACATTTCATTCGCTTGCAAAACAGAACGCACCAGCCATACTGAATGAAGGTCATGTAATGACTTGTGCAGTTACCACGGAATTCATAACGAACGCGTGCAACATTGTCAGCAGATGCAAGATAACGTAACCTAAGTAAGTTTGTTATTCATTCGCACCCAGAATCTACAGAATGTCAGCATTGTCGCAGGATCGAACATTCGAACCAGTGTTGCCAGTTTGGCTTTTTTGAGGCCAAATATGTATTTTTTAGATTTTTTTCAACATCTTTGGCTTTTTCTATTTTTGAAAAAAGGCCAAATGAAATTTGGCTTTTTTTGGCCAATTAGATTTTTCATGCCGATTTGGCGTATTTAAAGACGATTTTGTCAGATTTCTAGGTGCTGGCAAATTTCTAGACACTGTTTCTGGACCCAACATGTTATAGTTTTATTGGAAACTCTGCATGAGAATTTACAATTTTTTGGTTTGTTGTTTCGTGCATTTTTAAGTTTACAGTTTCAGGCTACTCTTCAGCAAGACCAAACGTTTCGACAAGTTTATTAATGCAGTGACTAGTGAGCTTTATTCTTTTTATGTATATACTGCCTTTTGAAAGCGCGTTTGGGTGTTTTAAAGGTGTCGTTGTGTATTTATCTTGTTTTTTTTGGTGCTTGGCCTTTTCAAGGATTGGTCTGGCCTTTTTTGCTTATGACTACCTGGCGACCCTTTCTCGAACTGCAACAAATTTCAAAGCATAAGTTCAGCGCTTTTTGCGCCATAGTACTGCTTTTTGTAGCACATCGGAGTAGGTGAAAAAACGAAAATATACCATTTTTTCCGTTTCTTTGCAATTGAGCAATCTCTCTTTGCCTGGAGACATATCGAGCAACCGACCCACAGCGAAAGCGGCGTTCATGCCACGACCTTTGAAAGCAAAGTTTAAAGTTAGGCATGGCAACTGTACCGAACTCATCCGCTACAATCAACGCTTGCCACGAAAGTTATCAGTTAATCCACGACAGCAGGTAATTTACTGGACGGGCTATTTGAACGGCCAGCAGAGATGTAAGTTTCGTCGACGGCAGCACGCCAATCGTTTTTGAGATTGCAATAAAGCCAAACGCCGCCCTGTTTCAATGCGGATGTCAGACATTGCGACACCGATCCACACATTTCTTTTGTGTAGACAGCGACCGAGGAAGAAGTTGTTGGCGAAAGGCTGCGACAAACGAAAGTCAATTTGATAAGATCAGCACCACGTTGTGTTTTCGTTGTTGAGAGAACTGCGACCGGTTCAGAAAAAACAATAGGCGATTTTGTTCCGCGCGTGCCTGCAGTTACAAATTGGGGGTATGACTGTTCTTGACATGGCACTACACAACAGCGCAAAAAGTTGGGTCTTGCTGGATATCGATATTGCACCCAGGGGTGGATATTGGTGGAGACGAACGAGACGGTCGCCTCGGACCCACTTTTTTCAGATATGCCGTGGGGCCCTCTTTGAGTGTTTCGCACTCGATCGCTGATATTAAGCCATATTTCCGACACAAAATTTGGTGCGTTCCGCACAGTGAAATTAGGTCATTTTGACAATTTTAAGGTGAGTTCGAATCAGGCTTGTAGCCAGGTTTCAAAATTTGGAGGGGCAAAGTACATTTTAGGGGGGCAAGATTTTTGTTTTTAACATATGTTTGAAACAAATTTTTCTCGACACAACAAAATTTAGGGGGGCACAAAAAAATTTGGTGGGGAACTGCCCCCGAATGCCCTCCCGTGACTACGGGCCTGGTTCGAATTTGTAGGTGTACGTTATTAAGCTATGTCACCATGACCTATAAATGTCAATTGCCGAGACACAGAACCCAGTAGACAGCCCGTTGATCATAGCACAAGAAAATGATCAACTGGCCGGGCAACATACAAGTGCTTACGGCGCTTCAAACTAAACGACGATAAATGTCTTGGAACAAGGCGCTGAAAATATCAAACACAGCCGAAAGCATGCGGTCTGTAGACGTTTGTAGTGATTTGAAAGTGACAGAGTTGTTCGAAAGGAGAGCTTCATAAAGTTGAAAATAACAGACAATTCGATTTTAAACGTATATGAAATTATTGGATAATCTTAAGCTGTCACAAGATTTCTGGAAAAATTAGCCAACTGACCAGTGAGCTTTCAAATTGTGATCGTACACCTTCAACGTAGAGCAAATCCATCCGAGTGTGTTTGTGCGAAAGAAGCTAATCCTTCAAAAATAGTCCGGCCCGGTGAGTGAGGGCACAGTCTTACAAGGCCAGGACAATAGCGAGGAACAATGGCGGCTGGCATAGGCGTGCTTAAAAGCTCTTAGGTGGGTGTCGAATGACAACAAACGACTTGATTGTAAATGGCTTGAATCACGTTGGAAGGGCGACATATGAACTCCCAAGTCAGATCACACAATAGTTTCTTTGTGGGAACAGAAGTGAGGTCAGCTATTGGAGCCAAACTTGGTTTTGACGTAAACTAAACACTTTTGCGAAGTAAAGCGAAAAAACGAAAATGTTTCAACTTCACTTCATATGCGATAAATTTGTCTTCGCAAACCGGTGGAATGACCTGGTTTTGATAATTCCTGCATCACACTCAAAAGCCGAGAAACAAGACTTTTACGCGACGCTTGCGTTATGAGTTAGTTATATTCCAGAGAAAATGAGTTAAAAAACATGAAAAAGATCCGCTTACGTCATGGTAAAAATTACGGCATGGCAATAACCGAATATTGTTTGAAACGTTTTCTATAAACAGGTGGGAGTGTTTCTAAAACATGAAAGAGCTGCTGATTAAATCTAGTAAAATGCTGATATTTTTTTCAAATATTTCCACAGGCCTTTCGCGAAGCATCGACCTTGATTGGCAGATATGCTGACACGATCCTTTGTATCACGTTCCAGGCGCAGGACGAACGAATGTAAACGTGCGCTATTTCCAAACGTTTCCCTTCTGGTTTTACTGCCCACGACTTCGGTGTAATTACTGCCCACGACTTCGGTGTATAATTAAAGCGAAAGTAATACACAGCGACCACTCGAGAGGGATTTTATAATCCTTGTAGTGTAAGCTGACGTCTGCCACTGATTTTGCAATGATTCCCGCTGGTGATCAACAAAAACAACTTCTGTGGAACCTCGAAACCGACATGAAGGTGTGTTTTTTTGAATAATAGTTGAGATAAACACACCGTGGTACAGCGTTTCAATAAAATAGCCCTAGACGCTAAAACTACCCGGCCTCTCAGCGTTGATAAATAATAATCGCTACATTAATTTTGTAGCAAGCCACTGCAAGGTCAACACATGGAATGCAGAGTGACTTGCTGCTTCACGCTAAGCGCGCAGGGCATGCAACTCTTCAAACAACAATCAACCCAGTTGGGATAACTTTGCTCTTCTCGTGTAACGTATTTCAGAAACAAGAAAAAATTTGTGGTGACATTTCTATACCATCAATCGCAATGAGTTGCAAGGGTGTTGTGGGAGACTGTTCTATAGGAGCAACATGGCAGATTACCAAAGAGCAAGCAGTGATTTATTTGCCTCGCTACGCAAATGGCATTGGACTGCAAAAATAATGTGCTGGAGGTGTGCAAAAATATATGCATTTCTTCAGCTTAAAGAAATGTTCACACAACTTGGAAAAGGATTTGCATATGAAATTCAAACATGGACAAATCCACCCGACATGTAATGCATTTCTACGTTAAATGTATGTAATGAGATAACTTGCATAACCACTGATGGGATCGTATCCCTTGTGATCCCAACTGTAAACTTCTTCATACCAAACAAATTTAGAAAATGAGATCAGGAAGATGAAACTGCAATGGTATGAGACCAACATTAACGGAAGGAGAACCATCTGTGACATTGTGCTGACAAAATCTTGGTTCTCCTGTTAATGTTCACATCAAAGTGAGAGCGAGCGGGTCGAATCGCTTAAATTTAACCACTCCACAGAACAGATACCCACGAAATAAAATCAAACCTGCAGCATCGTTTCCCAACGACTGTATAAGCTTTGTTAAAATATGTGAAGAATTTTCATGACTCAGCACTGTTTTACATCCATCCTCCGATATTGTTAACCTGTGTATCAATAAAATGCCAAATGTTGCAAAATCAAGAAATGTTTCCCCTGCTTTCACTACACTGTTTGTTTGTTTATCATAAAAATTGTTTGATTTTAAAAACGGAAATTCGTGCTACTTGGAAACTGTGTTGAGTTCGTTCAAATACGCTGCAGAGAATGCGTCATTACTTTACATAAAAACATAGAAATGCTGTTTATGACCAAACAGTAAGTAATATAATGATATTGATCAATACACGCAGGATCGACCGTGCGTAGAAAACTTACTGACATTAACAACAACAGCATTTTTGCGTGGAATTGTCAACACAGAAGTTAAAAAAACACCATTCATTAGGGCGCACAAACCTTGTGTACAACAAAACATTTATTTCCAACAGTCAACAAATTCACTAAACATGTGAGGTTTTCTTAACCCAAAATTGACGTTATTTTAAAGATTCGAAACATTTGATAAACTTTTTTTTGATTTTGTACTAAATTATTACGGTACGTTCGTAACTTCCGGTGTATGTTTTTCGAAAAATCATTAAACAAGCTTATTCGCATTGTTGATTTGATTAGAACAGATCTAATAGCTAATACATCGAAAATATCATCGTATTTCAGCTCCTCTAATTTCATTTTTGTCAACAAAGTGAGATTTTAATACACGCTGGTAAGGCAGCTGACTTATTTGCTCCTACGCTGTTACAACAGTAATCATTAAGCAAGACTTCAAGATAACGCTTGGCACGGAAAAAGAAGTGCATGATATTTCCAGTGATGCGCGTTTCAACTGAAAATAACTCCGCTTGGAATGAGCACTTATGCTAATTTTCACACAAGCAATAACAATGTGACCACTCGTGTTGCATCTAACTAGCCCATTAATCCTTGAGTGTGCTTTAGCCACAAACTGACAACCTTAGCGTCCCATTCCACATGATTCTTATACCTTTTTATTCAAGGAACGCTCTACATATATACACCTATAAATACAAAAAACGTTGGTCGGCCATCGATAGAAGAACAAGGCAAGAACACGTGTCAAGTCAATAAGGTTTTGTGGACTTTTCTTAGACAATGAAGTTTGTTGCCAAAAAAAATGTGATAGCCATACATTCCTTCAACAAGAAGTGCTACCAAAGTTGAAAGTACGGTACCAAAAATATTAAACATCGTGACATCAAGACTAAACAGCTCAAGCCACCTAATCTAACATTGGTCTGGTTAAGAACACAAACTCGATTCATATTTAGGCAGACTATTTAGATTTTGTAATAAAAAAATGATTCATTAAATCGCAAGCATACATCCTCCAAAATACGCAAACTTGCAAATTTAAGCATTGGGCAAAGTCTAACCTGGCTAATACCAAAGCAGCATTAGAAGCAGTCCAGTTATTCTCTGAACTTAACAACTCTGTTATGTTGGTTAATGTAACATCCATGCATGGCTGTTTTATCATCCATGTTCTTCCTTCGGAGCTTTCAGCCTGGAAACAACAAATTTGTAATCATATGAAATAGCTATTACACATTTTCAGTGACAATCTTCTCATGGAAAACGCTTTTTTGAATTAGTTCATTTGCTCAAGATATGTAAAAATGGTGTAACGGATTAGGTTGAAGGCATCAAAACCAATGCAAACATCAATAAAAATTGTTGGTCGTTGTTGCTTGCAATTGCAGTAAGAAAAATGAACAAGATACAATTTTCTTGTTTTGTACTCAAAAATTTACCAACCAATATCATAAACATAAATGAACAACTTATGCTACTAATATATTTCAGAGAACATTGTATTACAAACATCTGGAAAACAAGTACCAAAGTTCCCAAAGTTCCAGCAGCATTCATCACACATTCTGGGTCATCAGATAACAACATGCTTGTCAAATCCTGAGAAAAACAATTTACTTTCAGGAAGACAAACCAGGATTTACAAATACAATATATGTTAAGGCATTACTGAAGTTAAGATTAACATTTGCTAACAGTTGGTTTAGACCTACCATTGAATTAAGATAAAGAAAATATGCCAACAAAGGAAGAATCTGGAATTTGTTTCTAAATTGCAACTGTTTAGAATAGTGCATATGACTTAAGGCTCATTTAACCTCGAGCATGATTGTATGAAAATCTTAGTTTGGCCAATGGGAAGAAGCAAAACACAGGTGAAAATTATTCAGCAATGAGTTAGTTCATAATACCTGAATAACTGACACAAATTTTCTTCCTTTTGCAAGGGATAACACCCGATGGGAACCAAGGTCTGTCTCAGCAAGGCTTCCAATAATGTAGGCAGCATTGCTAGCAAATCTGAAAGATACACTTGCGGTCAGTTCTTAATATTTACAAAGCTTTAAAAGCCAAACAGCATGCTAGAAAGTAGTACAAATTATAATAAGAACTATCTAAGTGCACAAAGAGAAGAAGTGAATGTAACTGCAACACTTGATAAAACGAAGATCTCTATGGCAGTGATATCATGCAAGAACATTCATTTCAATAGAAGTCAAACTGAGAAACACATAGGCTTTCCAACATCAATTTCAGCAATGGTTTACTTCCTATTTCACTGAATAATAAACTGCAGTACTTAATGAAACCTTTCCTTTGTTTCAGAATGTTTTTCTGTAAATATTCATGATCCAGTCATTGCTGAAATTGTTGTAACAAATGCTGATCTTTTTTAATTTTTTGTTATATAGACGTACTCAAAAAGAAAACTGTGGTACATTTTTAAAAAAGTAATTGTCATTGTTTTGGTTAACTGCAAAAATGTTTAAATATTTTTCAACTGGTTTACAGCAACTGAGGGTACTGTTCTAAGAAGTTGCTTTATTTCAAGAAAGTATATAGATAAAACAAAGCAAATGATGGACTTGGCTTTCTTTTTCAGACTTGGTTTTCTTTTGACATCCAGGCAAATGCCTTTGTGTTTTGTTTTATAATCCTAAAAAAACTTACAGAACATATCCATTTGGTATACAATCTCATACCACTACTAACTATAACAAAAATGTTGATTTTACTCTAAGCTAAGCTTTTAAAGGTCCTGAATTGGCAATGTAAACTATATATAAATGAACACTGAGGAAAACAAAACATAATATTATGTAGAAAAAAAATTTAAAGTGTGTTGTTCATGTACAAAAATATTCATATCAAACACTGATAATCTACAGTTTGTAGCACTTTTTGCAAAAACAACACTACAGCATGAAACAAAAATGCAATGAATTTTTTCTAAGAAAAACTTCTATGCTAAACACCTTTAAGAAGTCTTAACTGAAATACAAAAAATGAATAAATACTTACTGACAAGCATCAAAACTGTTTGATACATAGAACATAGTAGTGTATATGGGAACCTTACAATGCAGAACTAACAAGGTAGCAATCTTGAGTGGCTTCATGAGAATGGTGGTAAAGTAGGTATGAATTTACAAACAGCAAATATTTGCCTTCAAACAAAGTCATCAAATCAAGAGAAAAGACACTTTCAGGTAAACTACTTGACTGAAGATGGGCGACTGCTACAAATTTTAATGTGGTGAAGTTTATTTTACTGCAATTTTTGGAAAAAGTTTGATTCAACTAAACATGCATTAAACTGCTTCATCCTAAATCAGCATAAAAATTCTAAACAGATTCTAACAATAAACCTATGTTAATTCCTAAACAATAAACTTAAAAATGAATTTTTTAGCAGCACGGAAATTCCTTTTGTCAGACATCAAAATAGTTTTGCATGAAACAGTTGAGTTCTTTTGATAAGCTTATGCCGAAATATTTGAAACCATTTACAAAACTAATGGCCAGCACAAATAAAGAAAAACTCATATAGTGCAAACAGTCTTACCAACATGATCATTAGTATGGTAAAATATGTGTAAAACACTAAAAAAATCAAAAATGTGTTTCTAAAAACATTGAAATGTAACAAAACTCCTGAGGCTTTAGTTTAGTCACACATTCATACATTCATACATAGCACTTCATGCAATAGTAAGAAAATAATGGTTTAGGTTACTGCAGTGTTTTTTATCTACCACATGAGATGATATAAGCATAAAAAAACACTTTTTCAGCAGCTCCAAAATATTACAGAACATTTTGCACACAGTGATTATGAAAATCACCACGATCTATTCTTATGTGTTAAACTATTTACAGCGAGTTTCTAATTTTCTTTTAACTAAAACAAACCTTTTACCTTTTTATTTGAGATGACAACAGTGTAATGAGGCACCAAATAAAGTCTTCACTTCCAGAATCACCAAGAAATCTATAAATCGTTCTTTCCTTGCTTTCATTTATATCTTCAACCAATTGCTCCAAACATTCTTGCTGCAATTCATTACTGTTGGAAAGAAGGTCTTCGAAATAGTTTTTGCCAGAGGCCATAATAGCAAAACATTTCAAATGAAGACCACCACATCCATAACATTAACAACTAGGCTACGATTGCTTTTTTTGCAAAACAGTACTCGAGAATCAACGACTTAACCTCATGTGGGATGCGTTTTCGTGCAACTGACGAAGTAATTTGCATCAGATGAGACCTGCTAACGGTTAGCTAACGCATAATTGGCATGCAGAGTTTCCCTTGATTCACAGCGCTTGATAATGCAATCATACATGCCTGCTTCTGTTCTCCATAGCTACATTTCATCTGTCATTTTATTCTTGGCTACCACCTAGCGGCAAATGAACTATCACCCAAAAGAAGCTGGAAAAAACGTGTAAAAACGCGTAGTAATCAGCATCTTTACTTGACGTCGATCATTTTCAAGTTTTTTTTTTATTCCAACTAAATGAAAAACTTTTGTCATCGCGACGTCGAAGTACCTGTTACAACATGAAATACAAGCGATGCACAGTGAAACTTGGAAATACCGCAATGTTGCATCAGTCCCGTCGACACGGATGGGCTTTTGGGGGCTTAGCCCCCTCAAACAAAGCTCCAAGCCCATCCAAATTGAAACACGAAACACTATAAAGCAGTTGAGTTTTTGTCAATTTTTAGAGTGCCAAGCCCCCCGCACAAACCCAAAGCCCCACCACAGAAACGCAAAGCCCCCTATTGAAAACTTTCTGGCGACGGTTCTGTGTCGAACGGAACACAACGTAACAATTAAATGATTTAAGTGATATGGTGTTGAAACTTTCAAAACCAACTGCTTCAATCATCAGCAAAAGTTACTGCTAGTGATTTCCTCCATCAGTCATAACCGAGCGACGCACCTACATTTCATGCAATGCAAACTTATATTTTTTGTCATGGATCACAAATCGCATGGTCCCACGGGTCCCACACACGCCATCCTGCATGATATATATACCTACATCGTATGCGCATGGATAGCCCTAACAATTTGTAAACAACAAACCAAGGGTTCCCCTACCTATAAGTGGACCTACAAGTACAGGGTGACACAAAAAAACGGTCATCACCTAAACTTGAATAACTCTTGACATAATCATTCAATTCTTTTTATTTTTCAGATTTACCAAGTAGAATTAATGTTCTAAGAGTCTACCAAATTTGACCTTCGAGATGCCATGGACTACTGAGCAAAAGATATTTATAGTTGAGGCATTTTTTCGGCAGAAGTCTATCCACGCAGCTCAACTGACAATGTGTGGTTTACGGACGAGGCATATTTTTTGTTGTCAAGTCACGTGAACTCTAAGAACAAAATCTTCTGGGGTAGCACACCCCCTGAGCACTGTCTGTAAAGGCCATTATACTCTGTGAAGTGCACCGCCTGGGTTGCCATCTCCAAACATGGCATCATTGGACCATTCCGGTTCGAGGACGCAGAGCCGGATTTAAGGGTAGGGGGGCCCGGGGCAATTTTCACAGGAGGGCCCCTATTACGTATTTTATGACGTCATCGTTTGTACAATTTATGTTTTCGCTAATACGCAACGTTCTCGTTTCCTTTTTCCAATAGTCGATTATGTGCCTGCCTTATTAACTCGATTGTTAGCCGCCTTTGATTGTAAACCGCACGAAATTGTGTTGAAAATTTATGTAAGCTGCCCTTGATTGTAAACCGTACTTGAACATAGGTTACCGAAGCCTCTGAGATGCATTCGCGACGTTCGAGTACTCGTGCGTTTCCTGTGTCATTGGTGCTTGCACCACTACAACTATCTTTTTTTATCATAATCCCTCCTGTGACGGATGCGCACGTGATGCTGAAGAAAATCGAATGCGAAAGAATAATTTGGTCGACAAAACCTAGCCAAGGAAAGACTGAGCGTCATCCATATCTTGCGATAAAGTAAAAGAAAAAAAATGTAAGCCGCCCGTGATTGTAAGCCGCATGAAATGATGAAAAAACTTTGTAAACTGCGGCTTGTAATCGAATAAATATGGTGCTCAACTGCACATACAGTAAGCTGCGAGAAGAGAGTTTTATGATATAAACACTACAGTGTATCTCACTAAGAAAAAATATTTCCACAGGCTAGAGAGTGACTCGGCAAGAAACAACATTCACCCGAACAATAAGCAGAAGTCAGAGATTACAAACGAAAACACCAGAAAAATAACGTGTCAAAGTGGCCAGCCAGTCCGAGCATAGGCGTAGGAACAGGCAAATTCTTGCGGGTGCGAACAAGTTTTGCCCTAATTTCCACAAACTTGCCCGAAAAATACTCCAAAGAAAATAACCTCCAAAAAAACAAATTAAAATAAAAAAAACGACTGCATTTCCTTTCATGTTGGGCGTATTTTTTTCAAATCAAAGCCCTTCAAGCACCATTTTTGCCCAAATATCCCCAGACTTGCTCAAATTTCCCCTAACTATCCCGAAAAGAACTAAATAAAAACATGACCTCCAATAAAAACAAAGGTCTGCACTTTTTTTGTAAAATCAAAGCATATACAGCGATTTTGCAAAGGTCAATGGTCAATGGTCAATGGTTTATTGTTTCATATGACTCAGCCAACAAGCAGAAGCATCATAAAAGCCATCGCATGCAGTAACCCAATCGTTAGCGAACATTAGGGCAAATGAAAACACAATGGCACAATAGTTGATCAGTGTAAACAAAGAGGGGCGCTGTGTCATATAGGATTGGCGAAAGACCGTGGCGGTCATCTAGTCAACCAACCCCGTTTATCATTTTTTGGTA
>Ga0210059_1014612_pt1 | contig 11577 bp, 7 predicted proteins | sample Ectturendosymbi2_FD_188042 | JGI IMG/M metagenome (GOLD analysis project Ga0210059, IMG submission 188042) | Ecteinascidia turbinata endosymbiont from Florida, USA - Sample 2 (SPAdes) (version 2) | ecosystem: Host-associated > Tunicates > Ascidians > Unclassified | place: Key West, Florida... | reverse complement strand
GAGTGATGTGGGCAATTTTCCAGGAGTCTGGGAATTCACCAGTAGTCATGCATTTGTTGAAGAGTTTGGACAACCATTCTGACACAATGCAACTAGCTATTTTTAAAAATTTGGATGGAATGTCATATAATTAACTTATTCAAATAGAATGGGGAGGGGCTTCCTACAGTGGCCACTAGGCCTCTTTCAGTTACCTTTTCCGGTCTGGCCAAAAGCTCTAGCCATGCAACTGCTCTACAACTTATTTTTCCTGAGTAATTTTTTACTAGACTATACTAAAAATGCTTGCAATCAACGTGGATTCAGTAAACGTTACCTGCACAACAGCAAGCGTACCAAGGCAAATGCTGACAACGAAGCTATTCACAATGCATTTCGCAATGGTTGGCTTTAGGAACATATGGGTCGTATGAAGATCAATTTATTTGACGCATTAGATAAATATGAATATTGAAAGGGGAAACGGGTGAAATCACTTCTTGGTGAGTTCAGTTCTGGCGTCTTTATAAGCCGTAACAAAAGTACTCGGTCAGATTCGGGGGCCCCATTTTTGCCCGCCCCCCCAGCCGGGGCGTACGGGAGGCCCTTCCTCCGGCTCTGGATTAGGGTTAGAAAAAGAACTTTAATTGATGTCTAACACTAAGTCCAATATTTTTCACTGGTTATAGCTATTCCCGTACTGTAGCTTGTTGTGGTATCTGACATCTAACCAAAAAGTTTTAATTTACACAACACACATCAAAAAAGTAATCGCCAAACTTTATTCCTTTACTCTGAAAAGCAAAATAACTGACAAACAATAACAGGTCAGAAATTTCGCAAAGGTAAGAAAATTTTAAGAATTAAGAAGTTTCGCTTGACACCGGAGTGGAGGTGTCTACCTCCCCTTGACACCGGACGTAAGAAAAATTAAGAAATTTCGCTTTACACCGGAGTGGAGCCGTAGTCATTTTTTGAAGAGCTTATAGCATTCGATTTGCAGTTTGAGCAGGATGTGGAGTGCAAGACTTACAAATGTTTCAGGGTCGGAGCAGATTATATTCAGCGAAAGCTGGAGCGGAGCATAGATGAGCATTGGACTGGACTCGGACTATGACGAATTTTGCTGAATTTGAATTGAATCCAGACTTTAGTTTGCTTCATAAATTCAAGATCAGGACCGGATTTGGACTGAGTTAATGGAAAATAATTGCGTAATTTTGTTGTTGAAATGCTATATTTTGTTCATATTTTGGACTTTATTTGGACTTCGATTTTAAATTTTTAAACGTTTTGAACTATGGTTGGATTTGGACGGAGTTTTAAAAATTCAGGACTGGATCTGGATCGCAAAATATGACAGTCCACTCATCTCTGGGATGGAGTCGGAGTCAAAAATTTTAGACTCCGTGCATAGTCGCTATATAAGGAGCATAGTCGTTATACAGCGACTATGCTCCGTAGTCCGTACACCACTGTCAACGCGGTACATGACCGGTAAGTGGTTAATCAGTCGGCTGGTGTCGCTATGCGATATTGTAACCTGGCAACAGAGGACTGAACGCATGATTTCATTTAGAATTTTGTCCAGTGTTTGTCCGTGTTTTTTTCAGAATTTGTTTCTTTTACTGTTGTTAGGACCACTTGGCAGCTGTGAAAATTTTCAGTTAAGATGAGTTTAAGAAGCCGCAAAAGTAAACCACATGTTCGATGGCCTAGTCCGTATACTTACCCAAATCCCCCGAGCAAGTTGGAATTATTTTCGACATATGGATACATTGAAAGACCAAAGACTGCAGGAGTTGATTACTTGGAGCATATGCTTTCTAAAACTTCTCTATCAACTCAAAAGTTGGCTCACAGTGATATACAACGTATGCATTGACATCTCTGAATTGCACTGAGAAATATGTAATTTGTTTCAATTACAAACTTTTAACAGATGTATTTGAGAATCGCATTTTGCGAATGCACATGCATCTTGCAGATTTATCATTTATTGTGCTTTCCAGTTTGTTTTTTGAATCAATTTGTGTTGATAAGCACGATGTATTTTGGTGTAAATTAAAAGCAGACATCACTACCTTGTGATGAATGCAGTGATGTTAGGACAAGGTAAAAAAATAAATTAAAATCATTTCAAAATCATTTTGTGTTGTTAAGATTGAGAATATTGAACTAGTAAATCTTTCATTGGTTTAGCTTATTAGTTCATAAATAACACTTATGAGGTGAACTGTGTATCTCTGTGACCAGGTTTTACACTTGTGTTTGCTTTGTTCTTGGCTATATAAATTCAATCCATTATAGTCAATCAGTATTATTAGCAAGAACGAAGCTATACTAACAAGTATTTCATTAAATTCTTTTAGGAATTGGTGAAAGGATTCAAAAGGAAACAACAGCCAAGTTTCAAAGAGAAAAAAATGATGCTGTTGCACAGGCAATTCAAGTCACGACTAAAAACCTTAGGATGGAATATGAACAGGTAAATTAATTATCAATTTTTTGGCCATAAATTCTCAACCACTCATTGGATAGCCAATCAGGAACTTTAAAGATGTGGATTTTTATCTAATTTATCTTAAAAGAAAAAACAGTTAAATTGCCACTTGAACTTTTTATTCAGGCCCTATGTCATCCCAAACCAAAACCGCCCAAATGTTTTTAAATCAAACCTACGAGTGTTTCTGCTTTATAGTGTTTCAACAGCTCTCTAGCTCTGTTGGTCAGCAAGTTATGACTGGACAAAGTCCAAGGCTTTGCGGTCCTAAAACAAAGGGTTAACAGGTTTAAATATTTTTTTCTGTAGTAATGCTTTTAGGTTTGCAAAGACTTTATTTATTTGATTAATTTTGGTGATAATGACTATTTTTCAAATGGTCCAATTTATTTTCAGGTAAATTATGGAGTTTTGCACTGTTGTTTGTTGTATTTAATTCGCTTCACTATATGACAATAGATTACAGATATTCATACATTTTTAACTTGTTATTTTCCATGGTGTGGTATTCCTACATTTACAGTTATGTTTGGAAGTTTATTTATTGCAATGTGATAGTACATGGCAACCTAAAAAACACAGAACCCATAAAAATTTTATTGAATCCTACAAAGATCCAGTAAACTTTAAGCACGTTGCAGGTTTTAAACTTTAGTCTGTGTAAAAACGTTCCCAAAGTTTCAGTCATTGAAGTCCCTTCACATAAAAGTCATGTTTTTTCCAAATGGTCTCCACGTCATTAGAGGCTGGATGACCAAATCATGTACAGCATCAATGTTTCTTTGCATCTTGGCATTCACCATCCAACCTGAACAAGTATTCCTTAGACCTTTTGAATAAAGATAGTGCACAGACCCATACTCTCTAAACTTCTGCACCCAGTCAAAAATTATGCTTTGTGATGGAGCATGACAACACTGAAACTTTTTCCCAAAACTTGCTTGCACTACTTTGTATGAATTGTTAGTGAAATAAGCCTCCACACAAAATGCCTTTTCTTTGACCAAGACATGGTGGAAAAAACATTGTTGCAATATTTCATGCATTAGTCTACTACTACAACCTGGAAAAAAAGAGGAACATTTTAAATTAAATATTTTATTCAAAGATTTGTGGGTTTTGTTTTTTTTGGGTCACCCTTGTACACCATTTCTAAAAAATGAAATAAATTATTAATATTATTATTATTTATTACTTCAGTCTCACCTGACTGTGTTTCTTGAAAACTTCAACAAGCCATAGCAAGCATTCCTAGCTGTATGTTGTGCAGAATCAGCTGTTTATATCACAGATCCAATGCCATAAGTATTAAGAATCATGTAAATTAATGATATTGTTATTAACATGTTAGTTTATGTCTACATTTGTGTAGCTTTTTGAACAGAGATAATCTTTCCACTTGGTGCAAACTCTTTTGATTTAAAAACAAAAATATTGGAATACATTTATTTGAAAATGCACTGTAACTTTTAAAACTCTTAGAAAAAAATTATTTTGAATGAATTATTGACATAGACAATTTTTTTAATTTGGTTAACATATTTACTAGAAATTTACTTTTGGTATAAAAGTGTACAGCATTGATAAAAGTATCAGTGTTAATGTAAACATGGCAAATGCTAGAAATACTATTGAGCATTTTTAATTTGACAAGATTGTTTCTTTTTATCTGGGTACAGTAAACCATCCCAAAGTGAAGTATACTGTGCTATTTATTTGTTGTCATTGAACAATTTGTATTAAACTCAATGAGATTATATTAAATAAAGCAGGGCTTCTTTAACGTTTTTGTTCTGCAACCCCATTTAAAAAATGGTTTTCTATGCAACCGCCTTCATGGATAGTCCAAGTGTTAATGATGCATATAAATGTTCCATTACAAATCTGAAGAGGCGTTTTTGTCCATGGCAAAATCATACAAATGCACACCATCCACGAAAGTAATTCAGAGTAATAAAACAACCATGTATTGCAAAAAATCAATCAAAAAAATTACCAAAAAACAGTTCAGTATATAGATGTTATCAAGCACAACTAATGGGATGGATGCACTTGATGATTTTTACACAGATCATTCATTCGTAGATTGATACAATTAGCCAACGCAGCAGGAAAGGAATTCTCAACACTTTTCAAAAAGCTTGTGGACTTGATGATTGTATCAGTTTTGAGAATGCCGCGTCAAGCAAATATGTTGTGCATATGGCTAAGAGTTTATGAATGGCTAGATGAGAAAGACTAGGTACTCATTTCTTGTTCTTGTCAAAAAATCACATTAACTCTGTTTTGAAAATTCCATTTGCAAACTTTTGTTGTTTAATGACTCTGTAAATTCATTCTGGTCTTATAATGGCAGGTGTGTGGCCTCCTGAAATTTCAATTGTGTGTGGTCTTCGGATCCAACTTGTCCTGAATCAAACTCCAAAATACTTTTGAAACTGTGTATGATGCTTTCAACTTTAGTGTAAAACTACTTGGTATGCTCTCAAGACAGTTAGTCTAGCCCCTAGCCTAGACCTGGAGTTCTAAACACAAGCATGCCTTTGTGTTGAAATGAATGCAACAAGGTTAATATTGGTCAGAGCATTAAAACAATCATGATATAACAGTGCATAACTTGTTGTGCTTGGTTGGTTATTAATTTATTAATTATCATTTGATACTTCAGGCAAACATCCTTGCAAACAATTGACAGCATGAAACCCGGACTTGCCCCTAAAATGCAGTAGAAATAGATTCACTGGAGGCCCACTTTTAGTTTTCTTGTAAAGTTTACAGAAATTTTTATATCTGATTTGCCAAGCCAATTTGTTTCATGACCCCAAAATTACACTTCGTGATCCCAAATGAGGTTGTGACCCATAGTTTGAGAAGCCCTGACATAAAGGTTGTTCACTGTTTCTATTTGAATAAGAGCTGATGATGCCTACCTAGTAGGTGAAATATATACTCTGTAAGATCTTAGTGTCTGATTCTCTGCGGGGATCCTTTGAATAGGTTGTTCATTGCTGACATTTTGTATTGTGAAAAAAACACATAATTGCTTTTGTGCATTTCAACTATGTGTATGATAGATAAATTTTGAAACTGCAAAGCAGAAGTAAAATAAAAAATTCTGTATATTTCTAGAAATTCTTCAACAACATTTTTGCATACACTGTAGTGTTCCTTAGGCGACTGTATTAAGTAGAATATATTTTTTCTCCTCACTGGACAATTTCAATTTGCTCTGCCAACACTTTTGTATTACTGTGATTATTAAACTTTATACCTGATATAGAAATGCAGACTGGGCCTGATGATGTGTTAATTATTTTTTCATAAGAAAGTGTTTACGATTAAAGTAAGCATAGTTTTTTTTAATTAAAAATATGTTGTCGAATACATTTGATAATTGAAATAAGAATATAATGTCAATTATAATGGTGTTGAACTCTTGCAAAAGTTACTTATGAGGGTTTCAAGCACTTGGTAGAAGTTTCTCAAACAAGCAACATTTAAAACTCAATATGAAGGCATATAAAAAATCTCTATTTAACAACAGTTATGTGATTATGTTTATTGTGGACAAGTAGTGTGAGGTATTGAAAAATCAGCACAGATCCAAGAGTAAGACCATAGAAACAGATATATATATCATCTTTAAAAACAAGATATAATTAGGTTATATATAGTGCAAAGCTTTTTAACTTGTTGCTTATAATAAGAGAGGAAACTGAGTACAAATAACCTTGTGCAAAGCAATATTTTCAATAAAAAGTGAGCAAGTTAGGTGATGTTGCTCAAATGATAGTTTGGCAGCTGGAATCCATTATTTAAAAAGTTTTACTAGTGGGCAAAAGATGTATGACTTGGTAAAAGCTCTTTTTCGATCAGTAGGATAGATCAAAATTACATATACGGAAAAGTGTTTGCATGAAGCAAAAGAAGGGGCATATATGTGTTGTGCTGTGTGCACCACATCAAAACAGACTACTCAGTTTGAATCAACAACCTCATGTTAGGAGTTAAGGTGGTGCAGGTGTCCATGATTGACATTTGCATTGCCTTCTCTTCATTTTGAACTGTGTTAGCTCTATGCTGGTTTAAACTACTGCAAGCATGTCTATAACAATTATACTGCTATGAGTAGCTTATATCTGCTTTCTATTCAAACAACCAACATAGTTAATCAAGCTACTTCCTTGTTACATCTGCTGTCAGAAAAAGTTTTGAATGCACAGAGGCAGCACCACAAAGATTTACTAAACCAAAGCAATAATTGTGTTTATAATAATGATAATAATGATTTATTGCAGACACATGGTCCATATCGTAGGCACAGTAAACAACATAATTGGGGCTTTATTGTTTGAAGTAATTAGGGCTTTATTGCTACATTTTTGAAGTAATTAGGATTTTATTGTTACATTTTTTATATTGTAAAATCTCAATCTGTTTCGTTCACAGAAAAATTTTAAAGCTCCTCTGAGAGTGGAACCATGAGCGTCTGACAATGCTCATTGTCCAACATATTTCATCCTCTTTTATAAATGTTTTCCAGGAAATTGTTGGAAAATTGGCACTGGCAGAAAAAGAAAAAAGATGTGCACTAAAGAGCCAAAAGAACTATTATGAACAGCTTGCTTCTAGAATTAAGATGACTAGAGACAAGTTTGAAGCGGAGCAAAAAGCACAACTTATCAACAAAATGCTGAAAGAGAAAGAAGATGCCTTAGAAAAGCAGTGGCAACTTTCTGAAAAGTAGGTAATGGGTGCTTTTACTTTTAATACAGGTCTTGCACTTTAGGCATTAATTTGTTGCAGTAAGGATTCCTCATAATGTCTTTAAAACTGAACACCCCAGACAAATACTCAGAACCAAATGATTGACTTTTCAAACATATCATCCTTTTTCTTGTACATTTTCTGGAAACAGAAATGTAAGTTTGCATAATGTCTGCAACACTGTGTGCTGGAAGTTTCAAAGCAAGTGAGTCAGTGACAATCTTTGTTTACATTGATCTTCTCTTACCATTCTGCTTTCCTTTATTCTAATCACCACTGACAATTGGTTACTTCTTTGCATGATGATTTTTTGTATTTTTTATTAGTAGAGTCATACGAAGCGATAATCAATCACTAGATACAGTTAAATAGAAGTAATAAATGTATTGTGATTTAGGACCAATGTCTGAAATTGTTTACTTTTTTTGGTCTTCCATACACGAACACAGGGGCTCCTAAAATATTTGCACTGTGGCCACCAAATTGCTAAAAATACCAGGTGCAGGTAATTAGTTAAGTGCGGCTGGCCAATGTGTTGGGGCTAGGTTCAGCTACAGGGGTTGTCAAGGTGGGGAAATGTTCGGTGCCTGCCTAAAATATTTGATCCATAGCTGGAGCCCTATCAAACATCATCACTCTGGGCCAAGTGGACCAAGAAAAATTTATGGGTGAATGACATCACAGTTTCCCAAAACTGCAGAACCCCCAAACTGCAGTCCCATCCCCTGTTGTAGTGGGCGTCATGTTTAGAACTGCAGAAAGTTGTAGTTTAATAGCAGAATGTTAATTTATTGCCATTATTTGCTGCAATCCCATTTAGGCTTAATGTTTCTGTATGTCACAATATTGATTCAGCCTTAATACTACACTACATAGCTCTGTAATTGCATATCCAATAGTATTTGATGTGATATATTTGACAAATATATTGACACACAGCTGTGGCCCGGGAACAATCTGGTCATGTGCTTTTGGCCCGGCAATGCTGCATGATTGCACACCCCTGATCTAAATATTTGACATGTTCAGAGACTTCACACTTTTGCCATTCAGGGAAACAAGTAGTGTGGCAAGCGGTTTATACTTACCAGGAGAGAAAAATCCACAAGCTGTCTTGTAGTAAAATCTATTGCTTGTTTGACAGTTCAACAGAGCTGTAAACGGGTTTCATTTTCAAGTCCGAACCCAGCCCAAGTCCGACATTTATATTTGAAGCCCGATTTAGGCCCGAAAGCCAAATTTACCGAGTGAGTCAAGATACGAGGAATTGCATGATTTTGATGGTGGTAGTAAAGTGAACATAGCTAAATAATTCACAATTAATCATTTTTATTGAAGATTTAATCAACTCGATTGCTTCAACAGTCACTGACGACAAAAGTATCCGTCGTTGCGAAAAAAATTTGTATGCAGACCCGAAATTGGCCCGAAACATTTAGCCAAGTTCACCTTGAGCTCGGCCCGACTTACAGCTCTGGGTTAGTTTGCAGAGGTCGTGCGCATCGCCAAATACTACTTCAGTGAAAGACAAATCCTATCCTTGCTCAACAATGTAAGGCTTGTGCCAACGTTACCACATTCCACCACTAGCTACGCTGTGGTCTCAACATATTATTGAAAAATGCATTGCCTTAAATTGCCAATGCCCAGTGTGAATCCTTGCTTGTTTTAGCTGTTGTAGACCTAGAGCGCAGTTTATGGCACAATTTCGATGAAAATCGTAATAAACACCGCAGATGCACTCCGGATCTGTGTTGAATTCCTTCAGTTTTCATAAAAACTCAACACCGACCACGTATGATCAAAATGTTATGCAAAAGAGTTATTACCCGCTTTAGAAAACAGTATACTGCTGAGTTGGATGAGTGCAAAAAAAAGCCGTATATGTAAAATTGTAATACTTCACAATAATGCACATCGTGGCGCTGGCACTGTGCATTCTAAAGATATTCATTTTTTTGCTTGTAAAGAAACAAATTCTAAGCCGATTCCTTCCCTTATCGTAGGTTGCACTCCAAGCGGCTGTCTGTAATCTGATTCGCGGTAGTGGCTGCGTCATTCCAATCGTCGATAACGTCTCTTTACAGAATCAAGCAAGAAGCAATCAAGAATGCTTTAACTGAACAACACAAAAGACTGAGAACGCAAGCAGCAGTAGAAAGGGAAGAAGCTGTTGCAGCTGCCCTTCGTGTTGCTAAGGAGAAATCAGCTGCAAATGCTGCGTGCCAAGTCGAAGCCACGAGGAAAGAATGCCATGAAATCGCTGTTGAAAATCAAGCAAAACAGCAGAAACTTCATCTGGCTGAGATCAAGCGTTTAAATGAAAGGTAAGATCAATTCTTTCTATGCGAAATTCTAAAAGAGGGGCTTCGGTGTGGCAATCTATGTACTGAAGATGCACATCATCTACAAAAATTGTTTGACAGTTAGATTTTTCTGTCACCCAAGCGCTACGTGCACGGGGTGGTAAATGATTGCAGCAGATGTTTTTGTCAAGAAAGCTGCGACAATCCTCATTTGTATACTAAAGCGTCCGATACCACTTGACTTAAAATCCTTTTACAACGTGCATGAGAAAACTTTCAAAAATTGGTTTTAATGAATGCTAAGTAATAATGAAATGAAGCGTGACGGGGACTGATGTAAAATATCATTCGCCATTTTTGCTCAAATGCACCAAATACAGTGTGAATTAAATAAGAGGATCACGTCGTTATGTTTCGTACTTTATAGGTATATGCAATCGTGGAACTCGTAGTTAGTTATGTTCTTAAGAGAATAAACATATTCAGTCCAGTTTAATTTATATTCGCTTTCTATACTCCTTTCGGAGTACACGAGCATAGGCGTTGCCAGGAGGGGCCAGGGGGCCATTTTCCCCAAATTTTAAGAATGTCTAGGCAATTGGTGCTTTGAGAGGCGGTGTCCCAAACAAAATACTGTTGCTAGCCTAAAATCAAAAATTTTGGGTCCCCAAAAATTTTAAGCTGGCTACGACACTGGCCACGAGTGGTCTGCGTCGCCCATCTCCACTTGCTTGCGCGGTGGGCTACGCGGCAACATATTTTTATGGCATCGACACACGTTTGTGATGCACGTCGATACACGACTACTGTTTGTGGTGCACGTCCCTGTTGTACAACAGGTGGTGTATGCTCATCACAACAACTAAAACTGTTTAGGGTATGCGCAGCACAAGGTTTGTCATTTATCTGCGACGAACTTTTATTCCTAATCCTAAAACTAAACTCACGACGCGTTCCAAATATTTGTGATGAAAAAAGATTAATTAATTCTGGAATTACTATTTTTGACATTTCTGATCATTTACCAATTTTTGTAAACTTCAACCTTCACCATCCTACCCATCAACATTCTAAACCTAAATTCAGATGCATGAAACATTTTGACCCAACCATTTTTGTATCTGACCTCAGCCTCAAACTAATCAACCTTAACCCTGAAGTTGATGATGTAAACACTCTCAGTGATGAATTTGTGCAAATTTTTAATGATACTCTTGATACGCATGCTCCATATCGCTATGCATCTAGAAAAGAACAACGCTCCTTTAACAAACCACGGCTCACAAAAGGCATTTTGACTTCCATTGCAAAAAAGAATACCCTCTACAGAAAGCAGTTGACTACAAACAACCCAGATATTATTAGAAAATACAAAACTTACAGAACTAAGCTTACCCACTTAAAAGAAATCTCCAAACAAAATTATTATAAACAAGCTTTCGAAAAATGCCATCATGATATAAAAAAAACATGGAAGCTTGTCAATGAAATAATAGCAATAAAAAACAAATCCCAACAAAAAAATAGGCTTTTTGAAGACTCAGAATGCCAAAAACAATGTGAAGATTTAAACAATTTTTTCTCAGAAGTTGGAAAATCCCTTTCTACAAAAATAAAACCATCCCCAACCACTTACAGACATTTTATTACACATATAAATTCAAAAAATTCATTATTTCTAGCTCCTACTGATGCATATGAAATCCAACTTCTCATCAAAAACCTCAAAATGAAATCCAAATAGTTCTCCCAATGACATTCCATCCAAATTTTTAAAAATAGCTAGTTGCATTGTGTCAGAATGGTTGTCCAAACTCTTCAACAAATGCATGACTGCTGGTGAATTCCCAGACTCCTGGAAAATTGCCCACATCACTCCAATTCCTAAAGTTCATGGCCCAAGTTCCTCATCTGAATATAGACCAATCTCTGTTCTTCCAGTATTGTCAAAATTATTTGAAAAAATTCTTTATCACAGAGTACACTCATATTTGACAGAACACAATCTAATTGATAAAAGAC
>Ga0210059_1014611_pt1 | contig 11578 bp, 8 predicted proteins | sample Ectturendosymbi2_FD_188042 | JGI IMG/M metagenome (GOLD analysis project Ga0210059, IMG submission 188042) | Ecteinascidia turbinata endosymbiont from Florida, USA - Sample 2 (SPAdes) (version 2) | ecosystem: Host-associated > Tunicates > Ascidians > Unclassified | place: Key West, Florida... | reverse complement strand
AAAACGATGCGTGCGTTACATGGCCATCAAATAGAATGATAAACGAGAAACAGTGTTTCACCATTTTAACGTGTAATATTAAATGATCTAGTATTAAACGTGCGAAAATCAGCAGCACGGCCCAAACTAAGCACCCGAAAGGGTAATTATTGTCGGCACCTCACAATATACTTGTCATAAAAGCTGACTTTGGGGTTGCCCTACCACTTGTAAACATATGTGCGGTAATTGAAAAGCGAGGATGTTTTCAGCTCTAGCTTGTAGCAGCTGCAGCAGCATCACAGAAACAGAAGACAGTCCATCTCTCTGCGCCACTTTAAAATTAGTTTTGATTTACAGAGGGCTGAACTGCTTCTCAAATCACGTGTTCGATGCACATGCAATATAACATGTCATTAACTCACAGCCAGTATGCTGCTGACAAAATTACCTGACTCGGATGTGTCAGAAAAAAGGCGTATGTCCTTCCAACTACGAAAAACCTCGTCTAATCAAACATACTACAGTATCAGTAAAAGTACTTCATCACATAGCATGCCCGCTGCCCTCTAATGATGCAATAAAACAAACCGGCCCAGGCCAGGGCCTTGAATAAAACACGCAACGTATGGACAACACACTGTTACCAGCAGTGTTTGACAATAACGCACACTGCAGTGTGAAAGAAAACGTGACGCGGCCAAAATCAAGATGCATAAGGACAAGAAGGGCAAGTAACACTGGCGATAAACGCAATCCTTCCCGAGCGACGCTAGTACCATACACGCATTTTCTACCCGCCGAGACGACTCGTACAGTGGTAGACACGAGAATGCTCGTGTAATTCATTCGGACGGGGCGACGGTTGGTAGAAGCGGAGGGGGGAGTTGTTCGGAAGTGCCAATGTCCTGATCAAGAGCAGACAGCGTTCGTGATTCAAATCGCTCCGAATCCCGTCCGTCATAAAAAGGAGAAGAGGAGGAGGACGACGCGTCACTCGCCGACCCGTCGCTGCACACCGGGTGGTCGAGTTCGGGGATCTTACGCGACAATACTTTGTCAACTTCGGCGCGAAGGTGCTTGGAATGCTTATCAATGCCCTGTCGCATTAGCATCGCTTCTTTGAAAAGCCGGTCAGTTCTGGACACACAAACAGGTCATAACGGCAAGCGTGCATGATATTGTAAGTGGCAACTGATTCTGCATAATCTAGTCCAGGGGTTTCAACCTTTTTCTGCTCACAACCCATTCAACTACGAAAGATATTGGTGATGGCCCAAAGCTTATAATCTCATAGATTTAACACTTCTATAACTTCAGCTTAGCATCAGCTCCTGTGCTACAACAACTTAAAAATTGCTATGCTGAACCATAGCGATTCTCGTAAATATAACTACAGCTAGCATTGCTAAGTAGAAGTTAACGTCAAACGAAACATTCAGGTCGAATTTTTTTGTGTTTGTCGATCTTATTTGATTATAATAACATCATTATACAAGTCTCATAATGCTTTCATTCTGATTTATGTCAAGCTCCATGGCCCACTGGAAAAAGCGCCACGGCCCACCACTGAGCAATGGCCCACCGGTTGAAAACCACTGCTCTAGTCTATCTGCTTGCAAACACCACCACTACGCATTCAAGTGTGGTTTCGCACCATAAGTGGCCCTTGTTATGAGATCTTGCATTGTAAAACGGTACAAAGCGTCCACGGTGACCGCTGACCACGATCGGCATCAGCATGCTTAAACACTTGCAACCGCGGTTTCGCGCACCAGCTTTTTTGTTAGGCATTTGGCACCAGGGCTGCGGAGTCGGAAGTTTTTGGGTGGAGTCGGATTCGTAACAATACTGGGAGTCGGAGTCGGATTTATTTGTCCGACTCCGACTGTCCAATTGGATCATTTTTTTTAACCACACTCTTAAATTGGGACTTCTTGTTGAAATGGTACAGTTTCTTTTGAAACTTTTGTTGAAACAGAGATTTCTTGCTGTGCACCACGATTTCCATTAATTTTAACAGCCAAATTCCATCCCCTTTATGTTAAGGAGTCGGAGTCGGGAGTCGGATATTTTACCTCCGACTCCGCAACCCTGTTTGGCACCCAATCGCACAACAGCAACCCAAGTAGATTTTACTTGAAAGACGCGCGTCTACTTTCTAGGGTGTTTGATAAAGGAGAGGTTCGCGAAGCGAACGCCCATTTGAAAATAAGCCATAAATTTTGAAAATAGCTGTAAATTCAAACATTTTTTAAGTTGGAAGTTCGAAGTTTTTTTCTGTTAACTAATCACACTCAGTTTCATTCAATTCACTAACAAAATCCAACTGATGGATCATTTTCATGTGCTGTTCAAGCAATTTTCAAAAGTCTTGCTGTAAAACGTTACCTAAAGTCACACAGCATCACGGAATACTCTATTAACATGTTTTATGTAAGTGCATACCTTTCATGGAGAGAGGCCAATTCGTTGAGATTTTGATACATAAGCTTTAAGCCGGGAGGCACACTCTTCTCGGATGAATCGACATCCTTTCTTATTACAGGGGCTTCCCCATTCATGTAAGCGTCGAATTGTTCTTGAGTGAGCGACAGGCTCGCAGCGTTCAAGCCGTTCTCTGCGTTTTCGATAAACGAAACCGCACAGCACTGTCCAGACAACAAAGTTATTTGATTCAGCAATACTGGAAAAGACAAGCATGGTTTTGCGGGACTTACTGCTTGAACAGCTGAGCCTGCTTCTTTGCACTTAAATTCACCAAACAGAAATCGTTTTTTGTACGAAAAAAATTGTTTTGTTTCAAGAGAAGAAAGCACTTAAACTTTGAAAACTTGCTGTTGGTGAAGTGTACAGTAATAACAACACCTAAATGCGTGCATGAACAAGAAATATTCATCTTCGTCGCTCGCTCAACTCACTTGTTTTCCACCGCGAAGGTGGAAATTTTGAACAAATGTGCGATGATCCCATTATCCATTGCGCATTGCTGCGCGACAAGATTGGCTGCCATTTTAGTCATGCTTTACTGCCGAAATAAAGTAAAGGTTGCCTAGCTTTTCATAGATCGTGACAACACCAAGCTGCAAGGTCTTTAGCCTTGAGCGACAACGCTGAGAAGATGGCATGACCCGAAGGAAGTCACTGAAATACTCAGTGAGGTTTGCAATATGCCGCTTACAAAACAGATTCACCTTACACGGTCATCTGACCTCATGCACCCTTTAAGGTGCGTACCCGCAACTCAAGCAATCACGAAAGGAAGCTTACCAAGTTGGTAAAGTAGTACGCATCTTCTCCTGACATAATGCGACTTGGATTCGAAAACCTGGTGATGTAGCGAATGTTCGATTTCAGCAAAGGTGGATTTGCTTTCAATATAATGTAAATCAGGGCAGGGAGGAATTCATCTGCACTCCCGGCCGAACCGTCATCCTGAAAAAGTAAAAAAAAAAAAACAGGATAAGGATCCGAAGGTTAGCTTTTCAAGCTTTCCATTCAGGGAAAAACGCTGTACAAAATTCGATACCAGAACCAGAAACCAGGGAAGGCCGGCAAGAACGTTGCGTTCTTCCGTCATTCTACTTTTTTTTTACCTTCGAGTGTTTGATAGCTTCGAAAATGTTCTTGCTGCATCGTGTGATGCAGGCTAGTTTGTCCTGTGGCGCGCGTTTGGAGTCCATTTCGATGATAGCTGTACGAAAAAAACATAGAAAGTTGGCGAACGGGAAAAACTCTAGTGCAAAATGTCAAAAGATGCAAAGAGATTTGCAGAAAACCAAAGAGGGAGCACATTTACGGGAGCATTTGTTTTCCATTCGCGTAAAAGCGTTTCATGGAAGAAGCTGACAGCCCAACCGCAAGTGATGTTAATTTCTTAACAATGTAGCATGAACCTGAAGTGGCAACCATGCAGCTTCTGTAGCTGACTCCGCTGCAAAAGCATCAAAGTACACCGCTGGGTGGTTTTATCAATGATTAACTAAGAGCCTGCGGAAGTAGTGGTCAGCGTTGTTTTGGACTGAGTTACTCATTGCGCGGAATGATACTGTCAAATGACAGCGACTTAGAGAAGGAAAGTTAAATGCTGATGACATGCTTTGTGCCTGCAAGAACATCCAACCGTTTATTCTCACGGTAGTATGTTCATTTTGTACCTTCGTTTCAATAAGAGAACTTTGCTTCCCATGATCCCCTATAGCTGAGCCCTTTCTCATCCCGACAGTTGCCCGTGGCAACCACGTACACTTTTTAAACCAAAATTAACTATGAAATTGAAGTGAGAAGAGTCATTAGAACGACTTTTCCTAATTAAGGGTTTGAAATTAAATTACAAAAGGTACAAACTTGCCGAAGAATTTATTTAAAGCTTCTTGAAAAACCATTGAAATGTTTACCAGCGAAAAGTAGGAATTGCATTGTGAGTCTTATACTGTGATTAACCCTTTGAACGTTAACCACGCGTGTAGGGCAGGGAAACAAGAATTTGGATTTCAATACCCAGTAACACTCCACCAGCGATGCATGGTCGACACACCAACTTCGCAACATTTATTTCCAGCTGAATGACGGATACTAAGCCTTGCATTGTAATCAACTGGTTTCTTAACTTCTTATAGTTTAGCAAGTTAAATGACGTAAATTACAGCAAAACGCAACCTGAGTCTGGCGGCAACGTAGGATAAGTCTGCAGGTGGATGTCCTATGATCTCTTCAAAATGCTAGCTAGCATAGACTGCTATAATTCCTGTAACATCAAACATGAATGACCAATTTCTGAAATGGAAGGCTTATCTGCCTTAAGGTGTTGCGGTTTGTACCGCGTTTAACCTGGACACTCGACCAATTAATCGTCAGACCTTAGGCAGAAAATTATCACATAAACCAATTGAGTAAAAACGAAAAGAATCCAAAACAACAAATAAATACTTCAGGGAGAACAGAAGCTTTATGCCTGACACATTGAATGCGTGAGAGCATAAACTACAACACACAATCAAATGGTAGCAATGCCGCGTAGCATACAACCTATGATGGAGGTACTCAATACCTTGGTAATGATATCCCACTGATTTGCGGCGAATGGAAAAAGAAGCGCGTGATTTAAAGCAGCTTTTGCACTAGTCCTTCCGAACTGAGACTCTCGCGTCACTGTTTTAAAAACTTATAAAATGCAGACAACTACTGAATGCATGTGGTTTTGTAGCGAGTTACAAGTCCAAACACTGAAGCAAATAATGACGAAAAACTGACGGTTGTGATGCGAAGACCGTTGAGGCGCCGATCAAAATTACCTTTAGGTTTCAGCAAGCAAATGTTCTGATCTAAAATTTGTGTAAATACATTATTCTTTACTGATTCAAGTATTTATTCCAAAATTTGCAGGCCGTTGGGAAAGTTATGCTATTCTCGTACTGCACATCGTGAGTACACCACAGATGTCTATGAAGTCACGACTACGACAGGTGCGTAAAATGTTAGATTTTGTTTTTTGACGTCTAGTTAGCCGCGGTATTTACCTTGAATTTTCGGCTAGTTTTCAACAGTGCATTACGAAGTCGGTGGGAGGTGGTGAAGTTGGAACTCTTTCACCACACAGTGACGCTGCTTATTATCGTGGGTTTCTTTCTTGTCTGAGCGCTGAGAAATTTATTACGAGAAAAAGCAAACCTGTGATGGCCTTGTCTTCGAAGTCGGTCACGTCAGGTCGAGTTTCATCAATAACTGCATCAAGCATCGCTGCTGTGATCCAATGAAGGTTTCGTATTCTTGTCTGAAAAGTCAGCTACTGTTCTGTGTCTGACCAGATACCCAAAAATCAATCCGAATGATGTGGAATATTTAAATGTTCGCATAAATAACGCACTCAGCATTTAATTTCGATCATTAACGTTTGAACAGTAGTAGGGCCGTAACGCGTGAAGAAGGTGAAGCAAATTTCCAAAACGCCGTACGACACGCAAAACCAAGAATTACACATGCAGGCTGCATGATTTTCTTTCCTGAGTTCATTTAACACTGCAGTTCACTGCACAATCTTGTCTACAAGCGTTGAAGCATAACCAAACCATTGAAACCAAGATGCCGCTGCATGGCACGAATCTTTGCCGGTTGGCACTATGGTACTATCTTACGTGGTTGAGCACATTTCTCCATTCCAAATTTTGCTTTTCTTGGCGCTACACAAACATAACTATGTGTCCTGAAAAACTGTTTATGAATAAACTACGGCTTCAAAAAACGATTCATTGCCTCAACTGAATCTGGATAGCGAGCATGCATTTATTTTCTTCGCTGCTTTCTCGTTGTTTTGTGGGAGTTGACTTAATTTCACTTATTCCTAACTGTCATAAAATTTCTCCGTGGTGTAGAAATGAAATCAATGTCTTAATGACACTATTCAAGATTTAGAAGCTCGTGCCTGCACTTTGAGATCTTCTGCTTCATCATCGGTTTGATCGTTGCAAAACACAGTTCTGTACAAGCGAGTCATGAGATATTTTTCAATGTTGTCCATTATTCTTTCTTGGTCCGCTTCACTCTTATACGACTTGAATGCTGGATGAGAGAGCAGTCGGTCGCTCATAGCTTGATAGAAGTCCTGGATCATGTTCGACTGAACATCAATCGACTTTCCCTGCAAAGAAATCATATCGGCTTAGTTGTAACACGAAACAATATTTATTTTTACTCTTCACCCTAACCCAATATGCATTAGTGACGAAGGGCACAGACACGCCAACACTGGGCGAATCTCAATTTGGAAGATTTCAAATGTAAACGCAGGCCCAAATTTCGAAAACAAAACCGTTCTGATGGCACACCTCACGGCATTTCATGCGTATGCATTCGCAGAAACAGCCAGAGTGTACATAATCAAACTAAGCCGCACTTAGCTTGGTCGTTCGTAAGTAGATACAGCTGTAGCCAAACAGTAGGCTTGGTAGTCACCTCACGGTGAGAGATTCTGTGCATTTCGATTAGCAAGTGCTGATCACGATGCACAAGTTCTTAACACACCAAGAATCGACAATGAACCAGGATGCTCTGACCAATTGACAAAGATATTTTTCGTAACAAATGGTTCTTCTATGGCAAATGTATTGCATGCGAAGTTTTTCTTCCAAAATCATAAACATGCAGAAACCTGACTTCCAACGAAAAAAACATCATTATCCTCTTAAAATTTAAGTCAGCTTTCATAAAAACCGCAAGGTAATTTCTACTGTATTTACAGTAATTGGCTGTAGACAAGAAAGGAATTTTTAACTCGTGCGACATTCTCACATCACACCAAGCCGCGTAACGTTTGTACTGATTGTGTTACTTCAAAAACAACAGTGGATATGTGCAACCCGATTATGTTGCTCATGATTGACACTGCATATTGGAGCATGCGTTTTTTATTTATAGTTGCTGCGCAAATCGTCTTTTGTCATGCGCAAACTTTGTTTTACGAGTTCACGATCGAAAAATTTTCTTGCTGGGCTTGTGGCCGGTTTTTGTACGTATCTACAAATAAATGAATTGTATTGAAAACAGACAATGCTATTGTTGTCTGTGAAGCTAAAAATATTGCCATTAACGATTTTCAAACACGATAGTCTTTTTCTAAAGACTGACTTAGATTGGTTAGAAAAAATTGAAATTGCGTATTAGTTTAGTTAATATCAACCGAGGCAAAAAGCTTGTGTATAAGTTCCTTACGCCTACGCTTACAAAGAGAACGCTTTCACAAATTAACTGCGTACATGTGAAAGAAACGTTGTGCTATATCACCACGCCCAATAAAAAGAAGTGGTGCAGGAGTAAAAGTTGATTGCTATGAAAAGACACAAGAATTGCTTCGTGTTGGTTTAAACGAAATGTGTCTACGAAGTTTTGTCCAACAGGTCATCCAATATAATTCAACAAATATTCTGCAATTTTTTTACCCATGCTCCGAGATTTTCACTATTTTAAATATGTTATTGTCTGCAAAAATCTAAGCAGAATAAAAAAAATTTGAATTTGGTTCACTGGTTTTGAGATATATGGGACATGGGTGTTTAAAGTTTTGCTCACCAATAGGTGGCATAGAGTGCGCCTAAAAATCAAATGCTGTTTCCTTTTAATCCACTGATGATCAACCTTTGATTTGATTTCGCAGATCGCAGATGTGATCAAAGGGTTAATTACACCATTTTAAGTGTGCTGATTTCAAATATGTTGTTAGTTTTGATGTAGTATTATCGGAGAAACATTATAGCCACTTAAAAAAATCATTCACCTTAGCAACGTGTCCGAAAACCTGTGTCGGAAACGGCTTTTGAAAAGAATTTTGTGATGAAGTATAAAAAGTCATTTATTCAAAAAATTTTAAACCTAAAACAGGTTTCATAAAAACACTTCTTTATCTTAAATGACATGAATCTATGTTTTTTTCTAAAGAATTTTTTATCCTCCACTAATTTTCATTTGTCAGTGATGAGATTTCTGATCACACAACTTGGCAATATGATGATAATCTGTATGCAGTAACCAATCTACTAGTTGCAAAGTTCATTTGCAGATTTTTGATGGCAAAATGCGATCAAACCTATTGTTTTTATTGAAAGCACATTGCAAAGGCTTGGTTCATTCATTTAGAAAACAAACACCTTGCCCCATTAACAAGGAAAAATTTTAATGCTGGTTGAGCAAATCATGTGCATATTAGGATAAGGGCCTTTGTTTAGCACAACAACAGGTATTTTCAATTTCAGCGCATTGTGTTTTGAGCTTGAATAATTTATCTCAAATCCGATTTAAGTCCTGCGGTAGTTTAGTAACTACAGTTTAGAGCAACAAAGTTAACAACCATGAAGTATAGGTCAACTAAGTTTTGTATTTCAGGTTTTGCTGTCAGTTGTTGTATTACAGTATATGCTTACCATCTTTTCTTCGTTATTTTATAAAAACGGAAGATTGCTTCATTGGAAAAGCAACTGTAAACAAGTGTCATTTAAAGTGGTATAGCCGGAAGCTTGGTTTGTAAACTTTAACTCCGTTAACTGCAGAGGAGATTGAACTGGTGATATGGAGGGCTCACTTAAATGTTGAGGACGGAGATTTATCACTGATAACTACTGTATTTGCTTTCATCACTACCGTTTCTTGCTGAAAGAGTACTCCAGAACTTGTGGTCGAAGCTGTAGCAATACCTTTGGTATTCAGGACTTAAACAAGGCAAAGATCAAGGGAAGTGATGAAATTTCATTAGATGTTGCTAAACGTTGCAAAAAAATTTTCATCCATTGTTGTTGGACAAAAACTGTGTGTCACTTGCTGAAAGAAACTACGAGACAAAAAAGACATAGAAGATGAACTGTCACAATCCAGTTACAGCATTTTGTCAGAATCGGAGGCATGGACTGTGAAGATGCAGAAAAAATAGAAAACAAAAAGAACTTTAAATTCGGTTTTGGAAATGCTTAACCAACCTCCTTTGAAACTTTACCACAAACCACAGAGTGTGACAAAAGGTTGTGGAAAAAATTTTTAAAGCTCTTATAAATATCTTAGAACCAATATCCTTGTTTTCAGGGCCTCGCATCATTACGCTATGCCGGCACTGAGACTTTGCGTCTATTACTTACTTGCTGCAAGCACATAACAATGGTGTTCAACTTCAGACAATTCTTGCTATATTACGTTACAATTGCTTGCAGTGAGACCTGGGAAAAACCTATCGGTCTCCAAGCCTGTGAATACCAACTGCCAACATACTAGTGATAACCGGAGGCTGTTTAAACGACAGCAGCAATCGCATGTGGCATCATAAAATACTTATATTTTAATTTATGGTGAAACTCTTTGCGCACATCTACGCTACCAGATTAAGCAAAGGACACTGCGCTTAAGCAAGCCTACCGCACCTGAATTGACAGGCCACAGTTCAAATAAATGTAATCTGGAGCGTATTGGGAAACCTACATACTTAATGGGCTTTGAAAATAGAATTAGCGTTTGTATTAATTTGACTTCAGGTTTTCTACATTCGAAGTCAGTTAAAATCAGCAAAAAATAATTGCAGTTAAATGTACGACATGTGACTTTGAAGTAACGTGCTGTGTTCCGGTGTACACATATTCGACATAGTTCAAATTGCGATGCACACTCACGAAGCATGCATTCAAAATTTGAAAACACACGTCGCAATCACACAAGCTATAAAGAAGACTTGAAATTCTCCACAAAAAAAACAATATCAGCTACATTTATATTCACGTCAGGAAACGCATTCCAGGAAAGCAGCGATAATTTCATAAACATAGCTTATCTGATGTATCATAAAACTCGAAATCTTTTCACACACAAAACTATGTATCATTGCTTTCATGCACGAGCATAGGAGTCGGAACGATTTTTTCAAAGGGGGAGGTCAATGGTGTATTTTCCAGGTGGTGGCCAAAAGCAGTTTTCCAGGGGGCCAACAGCGGTGAAATTTCATTTTACCAACTCAAAACCAGGGGGAAAACGTTTTTCTGGTAAAAAGTTGATAGGAAAACAACAAACTTAAAAATCCAAGAAGGTAAAGGCAGTAGAACCCCTGCACGGTAAACCCCCCTTCCGACGCCCATGTGCACGAGCATGCTCAAACGTAATGTTTTCATCAATTGTAGAAGTTAAAAGATCACCTTCACGTCCTACGACGCGTTGAGATCGTGAACAAATGTTATGAGTTTTATCAGAACATGTAGGAAAGTGCACATCGCCGTGATTATACACAGCTGCCCGTTTAGTATCGCAATTTTTACAAGTCCTCGAAGTTGACCGATCTACCAACGCATAGTGCGTCGTAGTTCATACGAATTCATTGCTCGCCGACACTGCAACCTGTGGCCAACGAGCTCAATTTCACACAGTTCTGTTTTCTTGATAAAACTACGAGTTTACCTCTGTGCCACAGTCTTTCGCCGTCAACCTTTCCCATATAACAAGAAGTCCGTTTACTTGCTCAGATACTAAACTAACGGTGCGAGAAATGACGTTCATTACGCAATGTGAGTTGCATTTAAAATCTTTTTCTCAACACTTATTTCACCACGACATCAACGAACATGCCAGCCAGTTTTTATCGAACAACCTTTGATTTCACAGTGCGCCCATCTGAAGCAACCACTCTTCGTATGATATAACGAACAATTCAGTGTGTAAAATTCATACTTGTCAGTTAGGCGATGTTAAACGATGGTGGGCGAACCCAAGATGACTTAGTACAAATTGCACTGTCTAATCAACAAACAGCGGAGATTTTTAGACAAGAAATTTGTAAATGCACGCGAAACAGGCACAACTTTCTACGCGCCTCAAAAGTCGAAATGTCATTGAGAACACGAATTGACCGTTGAGCAAATGTAGAAGCAGAAATGACGGTTATAGCAGATCACGCACTGGATTCAACGAAATACCCCTACAAAACTCCTTTCATGTTGGTGTAATTAAATGCCAGATTATTTGTGAGCTCCGGAGATGGGTCTTCTTGACCCGAAACAGCAAGGCCCGCGCTAAAGACAATTAAAAAGGTTTGAAACGCATTCCTTTATCGTCTCATTAAACGCGCGCATAGAAAACTTGT
>Ga0210059_1014610_pt1 | contig 11579 bp, 7 predicted proteins | sample Ectturendosymbi2_FD_188042 | JGI IMG/M metagenome (GOLD analysis project Ga0210059, IMG submission 188042) | Ecteinascidia turbinata endosymbiont from Florida, USA - Sample 2 (SPAdes) (version 2) | ecosystem: Host-associated > Tunicates > Ascidians > Unclassified | place: Key West, Florida... | reverse complement strand
GTTAGGTGGTAGTATTTCGCTGAAGTTTTTACTGGAAACTAGGCTACAATCCAAGTCTTTTGATACTTTGGATGACCTGCTGGGGTTTCGGGTTCAAAAGTTTTGATGTAAGTTAGTAAAAATATTTGACTAATTAGCTAATGAGATAATTAATTAATTTGTTTATTTTAGATCATAACTTTTGAACCAGAAACGCTAGAAAGTCGATCAAAGGCTCAAAAGACTTGGACTCGAGCGTAGTTTCCAATGAAAACTTCAGCGAAACACTGTAAAAAATGAGAAACGCAAAGGGCTGTTTTGGTAGTGACGTAGTGGCGCGAAACATACGTAGTCAGCAACATCACTGCAGTTAATTCTGTTGGCTCCCACCATGTTTGGCTCCCACCGTGTTGTTCTCTTAAATTCTGTTGGCTCCCACCGTGTTGTTCTAGGTTGACTTCTGAGCTGTGTTCATGTGGGTGTGAACAGCAAGATTCATCTTGCCAAACTTCCTGGCCAGATGGCCGCACCATCACAATAAAGATCCATTGATCCAGACAAGTAGCTTGTCTTTCAGGCTTTTGCAAATATCACAACTATGCACTTTATTGTTAAGTATCTTGCCTTGAACTTATTCTCATCTGCTGTCCACACTTCAGACACCACCATTTGATTGATTACCCAGGATTCATGACCATATTCGGTTAAGATAGCAACAAACACCAATTTGAATTGACAGGTTTGCAGACCAGTAAAGGGAGCTACCAAAGTTTGCAGTGTTGAAAGCTCCCTTTAAGTACCAAACCATGCATCAACCCCCTTACTCTACAGTACCGTTTGCCACTCAACTTCTTGACCTGCTGCAGTGTACTCCAGTTTTTGGAAATGTGAATGGTAATGTTTTTCATTGCTTTGTAATTAATGTGCTTGTCTATTTTGACCTAAAAAGGTTGAAAAAATGACCTGCACTTACTTTCAATGGGATATTGTATTCTGCAAGATTTTTTGCCAAAGCTATTTTTGCTAATTTAATATGTGAAGTTCCACATGTATTGTTATAATTTTAGGTTGTTCACATCTCAGGCTACATGTTCTTGAAAAAACAACTTGTGACATGTGAAGATACATCAACTGTACTTAATGGTCTGAATCACAGTATACTGGGTTATGCTGGATGTGCATTTATCATTCCTACTACACGTCTTTTTGATGATGAGCATAGCAAGTTCCACTTTGTTGCTCACTTGGACCAAGCATTGAAGTTCCATGCCTGTGATGAGAAGTGAGTACAATAAGTAGTGATGGACTGACATATCAGGCTGTTATTTGGGTTTCACTGATGTATCAGTATTGGCCAAAGCATCTGATTTTATTGGCCTAAGTACGTGTTGACAAAATGCTGTTATATTCGTCACACATCCAGACTACTTGTGCAAGAAACCACAACGAACCAAGTCAAGACATTTATCTTACAGCAATGCTGGCAGGTGCGTTTTCATAAACAAGCAGACAAGATGAACCATGAAGCAGGTATCAGCTGCTGCGGCTGAAACAAAAGCACCATCATTAATCAGATTAATTAAAAATCATAGCAAAATATCGAAATTATTGCAATTTGAAAAATTTTAGCTCATAAATCCTGATTTTTAAGTTTTTGGAAAAAGGTAAGGTATTGAATACATTATATTTTCCATAATTAAGCAGAACACAATATTTAAATATTTTGGAAATATCTGAATCGGCTATCTGTCCATGAATGACTGATATATCGGCATTGGCCTCAAAAAAACCATATCAGTCGTTCGCTAGCAATAAGTTGTCTTTTTTTTAAGAAATATCTCCAGAAACTGATTGAATTTGCTTTGATTTCCAATAAGTCCATTATGTCTTCTTTCTGGATTGCAGGGGCAGATCCAGGGGTGGTGATTGGGACAATCATACCATCCAAAACCTATGGAAATAATTTTATTCACCACTGATTTTATATGATTCAGAAAACAGCATTTGTGATATAAGACAATTTTGCCATCCTTTGTTTTGTCACAGCAGTGTTGCGAAGTGTAGTTCATCTCTCTTACAGTAGTGAACCCGTAATCAGACCTGACTACCAAATTATAAAATTGCCCCTTTAAGCCTACTGGCTGGATCTGCCCCTGCTAGATTGTAGCCTTGCTATGTTCAAACACCAGGTTTGTTTCGTGTCACCCCAATGTGTTAAACTTCTGATGCAGTTGCAAACAACCAAGCACTAGAAACTTATATCCCTATTACATCATGAGCTCATGCAAACATGAGTAGGGCAGAAACAGAGCGGAAGGTCAACAGCTTTTGCAGAAGGTTAATGTTCATCTTAGTGAGGCACTTGACTGGTCCTTAAGGCAGCACATGTGCACCTGTAGACTGTAAACTATGAAATATTTTGTTGTCTCTTTTGCAAAATTAGATAGTAACTTGAATTTTGGTATCTTTCTAAAATGAAACACTGTGATAACATGTGAATGTGTTTTTATATATGTATATATATATAACCCTTTGAAATTTGATTTTAACACCTTGAAAGCTGGTCTAAATCGAGCAGTTCACTTGAAATTGATCTGTTTGCATGTATCATTCCAAGTCCGTAGCTCCTCTACTGACTGCGCTAGAGAACTTCAAGCCCTCAAAAGACTAGGCAAGTCTTTGAGTCTGCAATGACAAAAAGTTTTTTGGGTTTCAGATTTTTTGTGAGTGACATAAGTGGAGTAGTTGGAGGCCTTTTTGGCCCACTTCATCTGGCCCTGGGCCCAAAGCACTAGATGGTAGTATTTTGCTCAAGTTTTTATTGGAAACTAAGGTAAATCTGAGTCTTTTGATACCCTAGATGACTTGCTGGGATTTCAGGTTCAAAAGTTATGACCTAAAACAAAATTAGTAATATATTAGTTATTTAGTTAATTTTCGGCTATAATTTTTGAGCCTGAAAAGCCAGAATGTTGATCAAAGGCTCAAAACACTTGGATTCTAGCTTAGTTTCCAATGAAAGCTTGAGTAAAATACTTCCGTCTAACAGTTGGACCCCAGGCCAGGTAACATGAGCCAAAATGGCCAAAAACTACCTCACTTATGACATTACTCACAAAAACCTGAAACCCAAAACCAAGAACTTTTATTGCAGACTTGAGAACTTGCTAAGTATTTTGAGGGCTTGAACAGCTCTCTAGCGCAATCTGCTATGCCATTGTAAAGACACATGAAATATGCTTGATTTTAGGCTGATTATTAAGTATGATAACATACGCTGGCAGTGAATGTGCTAACAGTTACTTTACTACGTAACTCTTGTAAAATTATGTTTTTGCATGTATTTTATTCCCCGCTTATTAAGCCCACAGTTAATAAGCACACGCGCTTATTCAGCCCAAAATTATTTGTTCCGGAATTACTCCTATTCCTGTAATAAAAAAAACATGCTTTAAATCCAAACGCTGCTTAATAAGCCCAATTTTTGAACATATTTGGTTGAAACTGGGTGAAAAAGCATCACACCTCACACGTTGTCTTGCTTTCGACAGTTTCACAGTTTGGTACCTTGCTGACCTAGTTCTTAACACTTAGAGCTGGCGTACGAATATACCATACCTAGATTTCGGCCTAAAACCAGCAGTTTTCAGTCGCCTTACCAATGCCATATCTCCTCTACCAATTGCGCTAGAGAGCTGTTCAATGGCTCAAACAGATCGGCCACTCTTCAAGTCTGCACTCGACAAAAATTTGGTTGGGGTTTGCAGATTTTTTGTGAGTGACGTCATAAGTGAAGTAGTTTTTGGGCCATTTTGGCTCATATTACCTGGCATAGGGCCCAAACACTAGGCCAAAGTATTTCGCTGAAGTTTTCATTGGAAACAAGGCTCGAGTCCGAGTCTTTGGAGCCTATGATCAACTTTCTAGCGTTTCTGGTTCAAAAGTTATGATCTAAAAAAATTTTAGCTAATTAGTCAAATATTTTTATTACTTTGGATGATAACTTTTAAACCAGAAACCCCAGCAGGTCATCCAAAGTATCAAAAGACTTGGATTGTAGCCTAGTTTCCAATAAAAACTTCAGCGAAATACTACCATCTAACAAATTGAGCCCAGGGCCAGGTGAAGTGGGCCAAGGTGACCTAGAAGTCCTCCACTTATGACATCACTCATAAAAAATTCCCACCCCCCAACCTAAAATATTTTTTCGAGTGCAGACTAGAAAACTTGCCAAGTCTTTTGAGCCTTTGAACAGCTCTCTTCGACTTTCGGCACCCGAGTTACATGCGTGCAAAGATACGTGCGATCCGGTTGTCTTTTTGCGAAACTCCCCGAAACCGGCCAGATGCCAAAGTGTTAATTTAACTGGTTTGCCACAGATCGTTTTTCTGTGCCATAATCAATAGGCAAGACCACTAGTGCTCTGTAGAATTTATTTTCAAAATGGCAAAGGGAGATGCAGACGAAATGTATATTTATTGCTTTACTGTAATATACAAAGAAAATTGTTCGTTTACTTTAACTGTTTTTTGTTTCTTTCTACAGCATCAAGGTTATAACAGGCTACCATCCTGATGATGTTCAAGGCCGTTCGCTATATCATTATGTTCACACATCAGATCTGGTCAAGGTTCAGTTATGTCACGATGAAGGTTTGTTATGTACAAAAGAGGTGAACAACGACAGCAATTATCAGTATTACTATGGTAGTGGCATTGAAAGCTGCTTGATAATTTCACTATGGGTGCTGGCTTATAGCTCTATTTTAAAGCAGAGCATCAAAATGATTTCTTGCTAATTGCAAAGGAAAAAAACTTGCTTAAAACATGTCTTCAAGAAATAATGTGGAGAGGCATCGTGGTGGAAAGCCGTGGATCTATGTCAACTATTTGTTAGTCTTCATCACTAAGCAAGGTCTTTGAAAGGCATGCGTTTATTGGGTACTCAATCTTGTTGACTTACAACTGCAGAACTTAAACTTTTAAGTATTGTGCATATTCATTCTGTATCACTTTTATTCAAGTATGTACTTTCCGCAATGGGTGTAAGCAAGGAATCAATCAGCAAATTTTGAATAGGAAATGGATTTCACACAAAATTACGCATCCTTAGTCCTTATTCAAGCAGAATGTAGCATTTTATGTGCACGATGTTACTTATTGTGCCAAAGTTTTTACTCATTTAAAACTCTCCACAAGTTCTAAAACAATCCATCTGCACATGAGGCACAATATTTGACAGTACAAAGCTCCTTTAAATACCATCGCTACTGCACACAGATGAATACAACCAAGCAACACAGTGCTACTGTGAGCACTGGCCTGGTAGAGTAACAGATCCCTGCAAAACAGTGGATGGTTGCATTTGGTTTGTGTTAACAAAATTCCAGTCAACAATTGTAAGTGATTTTACAGCTGATTGATTAACTAGACCTCTGCGCAGCTCAGTGCTGATATAGAACTCATATGTGGCCAAGTTTTTCTGTAAACTGCTTGGAAAAGCATTCCGCTTGTCCTGGGAGCCATGGATTATTATCTGGTGCAATTTTGTATTGCAGTGTTGAGCAAAGGACAAGTTATCACTCCATATTACAGATGGTTGTTGAAAGATGGAAGGTGTCTTTGGATGCAGTCAGTGGTGACTGGCGTTGCAGAAGCTCCTGACTGCATTGAAAATACTTACTTGTGGAATAACTACCTCATTGGGTAAAATACAGTTAGTCATTTTGTTTTCCTTCTGTCGCCAATTAAGTTCCATTTTATTACTTGCTAGCCACTGAACACTGAAATGGATCTACAAAAATATGTCAAATGTGTTTTTAGTTAGAAGAAGAGTGCTTTTCCTAGCAATTTTTGCTTTTTGTGTGTGTTGGGAGCTCTTAATTTATTTTAATCCTTTTTCCTTTGAATCCTGCAAAGCTTTTGTGGATATACCAAAACCTGATGGCATTTTTCGATTGTAAGCTTGTAAAAATTGGCAGTTATGCAAGTGGTGGAATCTCAGCTGAACAAATCTTGCGCCAAAAGTTATGCAAATAAAGTTATGCAAGTGGTGGAATCTCAGCTGAACAAATCTGACACCAATAAACAAATCTGATGCCAACAAAATGCCAATAAATCTGACACCAATAAAGTCTTAATGAAAGAAAGTGGAATGATATTGTCAAAGTTGCTGACATGTCGACACAGAGGCTGTCAATGCTATGGTGAATTTAGGTTGAACAACAATACTAGTAGGCTATATAGTTTGTGAAACCAAATTGGCTTGAATGTGTCTGAGATGGATGAAATACAAACGTTTTCGATTTGCAGATGTGACCAAAAAAAATGTACGAGATTCCCCTTGGGGACAAAGTGCTCATCAGAGAATAAACTTTCACTGGAACAAGGTAATGTGTTGTACAAATTGTGCAATCATTGGCTTCATGTCTTCTTTACTGTGCTTTCCTGAGCTGCAGTCACTTGTCACACTGCGTCACAGTATAACTAAGTGAGCTCTGGTGCAAAAATTGTTCTTGCAAATTAAAAGTTTTTTTCATAATTTGGTTTTGTGATTTGCACCTAAATTAGCACTGCTAGGTAAGCCATGGTGTGAATTGGAATGCGCACTGCAAAAAATCTTCAGGTTATGAATTCTGCAAAGCATTGGTTAACACTTCTACACGGAGCTGTAGTTTGGCTAGTTAGTCAGAAAAGTGCAAATTGACTTTGAGAAGATTCATAAAATGTGTCAGCTGGACCACATTTCCTCTATCTCTGTCATACATGCTACATATGCACTGTCTCCATAAAATGCCTAAAACGTATTGAGAGTGTCCTATACTCATAGAGGAGACCTCCAAATTTTGCATGAAAATTTAAAAAATTTAAATTTTGATGGGTAACTGTAGAACATGGGAAACAGTGAAGTTGCAACTCACTTTTGCTGCACTATGTTGAAGCAATAATACCGTTGCACAGTGGTTCCCAACCGTCATGCTGCAAAAACTCCTATATGTGCCACAACACGTTATTGCAAACTGACTTTGACAGCTTCTATGTGATGTGTAAAGCCCATTATCCTAGGTGGCAGCTGTTATGTCATTTGTAAATGCTTCACACCTTATGGCCGGTTTACAAATATATCGTACCTGGAAAATCAGCCTAAAACCAGCAGTTTTCGGTTGCCTTAGCAACTCTATAGCTCCTCTGCTCATTGCGCGATAGAGCTGTTCAAACCCTAAAAAGATTCGGCAAGTCTTCTAGCCTGCACTTGAAAAAACTTTTTTTGGTTGGGAGTTGTGGAATTTTTTTGAGTGATGTCATAAGTGAAGTGGTTTTTGGGTCATCTTGGCTCATGTTACCTGGCCTAGGGCCCAACTGCTAGGCCAAAGTATTTCGCTGAAATTTTCATTGGAAACTAGGCTTGAGTCCGAGTTTTCTGAACCTTTTGATCGACTTTCTAATGTTTCTGGTTCAAAAGTTATGATCTTAAATAAACAAATTACTTAATTATCTAATTAACTAATAATTACTAACTTAGATCATAACTTTTGAACCCGAAACCCCAGCAGGTCATCTAAAGTATCAAAAGACTCGGATTGTGGCCTAGAATCCAATAAAAACTTCAGCGACATACTACCATCTAACGGTTGGCGCCCAGGGGCAGGTTAAGTTGGCCAAGGTGGCCAAAAAGCCCTCCACTTATGATGTCACTAACAAAAAACCCACACCCCTGACCAAAAAATTTTATTTAGAGTGCAAACTACAAGATGTGCCGCGTCTTTTGACACTTCAACCACGTCTGCAAGCCGTGATGCTTTGACTGAAGCTAACCATTCTTTTCAGCAAGGCATATAGTCAGGGTTTTTAAGATGTTTTAGGGACCCGATTCGGGTCTCTAGAATTAGAGAAAATTATCATCAGGTCCCTAAAATCTGAGAAAATCGGGTCCCGAGAATCAGAGAAATCGGGTACCTAACATTTTCCTTAAAAATACCCTGATATCATGTATTCACTTACATTATGCTATTTACTTCACAAACAATCAGTGTTGCCAACCTTGGAGTTTTCCAGCGAATTCGGGCTTGTTTTTTGTGGAGTTGCGGGTTTTTTGAAAACTTGTGGGTTGCTTTTCTTGCTGATTTTTTGTTTTGTTGAATTTTCCTGCCAACACATGTTGGGCTTGTTTTACGGTTTAACTATTGATTTTTGGCTTGTTTTTCAAATTTACTTGCTTGTTTTTGCAAAATAACCTGGCATCACTGCAAGCAATGTTAGGCAAAGCCAAGCGTTTAATTGAGTCATTTTGGGTCAAATCATCCAACTGATCCAAGTTAACGAAACATCGCACGACAGTACGGAGTGAGGCTGCTGTAGGAAAGTCTGTGTGAAGCGGGAAGTTATGTGCAAACGTTATTTGCCCTAATGTCTGAAGACACACACAAAAAAGTTAGTGCATCTGTCCACAGATTAACAGAGCTGGATAGTAAGGTATTTCTTTGGATTGGTAACATGCATCGAGCAAACTGCCCCTTCCACCTTCACTAACCATTTTGAAAACAAACGAACTTGCTGAACAATTATATCAAATCAAGAACTTTAGCAACATAATGTTTCATGTTTAACATTTTTTATGACCAGTTGTCACGTTTGATTTGCTGTAAATGCCAATAAATTGCGGAAAAAGTTGAATCCAGATTTTTTCATAACTTTGTGCGAACTTAACTGGGATGCGAACTTAACTAAGATATTACTGAACATATGTGTTTGCCAACTCAGTCTAAAAAGTTTTTAGCATTTTATCAAAAATGTAAAAGTTTGTCCAAAACCTTGCGTTCTAGAATTTTGCTCAAAGCATTATTATGACGTAATAATTTAGGACAATCAATGCGCTTTGAAGAAACCTTAAACCAGTGGTTCTCAAAGTGGTTGATATCGATCCCCAGGGGTCAATTGGACCATACAAGGGGTTGATAAATAGTTACGGGGTCGAATGGGGGTCACTGAATGGCCCTGAGTTCTAAGCATATTTTCGGATTGTGTACTATTTTATCATGCATTTCAAATAAAAAACACTTAAATTTATTTTGACACATACTTTCCCTGTATTAGTAACTGTTGGGCTAGGCCACGGGGTCTATAGAAAATTGTATACTTTAATTGGTGGTCAACGAGCACAAAAGTTTGAGAACCACTACCTTAAATGGTATGCTATGCAATTTAGCTTGATATTTGTTAGGCTAAGGTCAGGTTGTTGTAAGTGCTGTTTGTATTGATATGTGTTGAAGACAGTTTTCTAGGTTGTGCTTTTTGTAAGAGCAGAGTAGTAGTACCTTGCTGACAGATACTAACTTATGCGATCATTTTAACTAGTAATGTGCCCTTGTAAATCGTAAGCTGTTGGTTTTGATAGTCATGCTTGTCAGCAAGTTCATAGATGAGACAGAGTCCAGGCTCTTATAAAGTCCAGGTTCTGTTGGAAGCAGAAGTGATACGTGCGGAAGTGGAAGTGATAGGTGTTGAAGCGGAAGCGGTTGACGAAATAGCCACTTCCACATCCCTGGTCAAAATGCAGACGACCTGCAACCCAGAGTTGTAAACGGGCCTTAATTTGAAGCCTTTTGAACCCAATATCACAAGCCCGAACTTGACATTTATGTTTAAAGCCAATTTTGGCCCGAAAGCCAAGCAAATGTACCGAGTGAGTCAAGATGTGTGCAACTGTGAGGCATCGGTAGCGTAACAAAGTAAAATTGACTAAACAATTCACAATTAACCTTTTCAGTCAAGATTTAATCCACTCGATTGCTTCAACAGTAACTGGTAGCAAAAGTGTCCATTGTTGCAAATAGATTTTGCATGCAGGTCCAATATCAGCCCAAAACATTTTGACAAACTTAATCCCAAACCCGGCTCGACTTACAACTCTTCCGCAGCCAACCAAAAACTTTCCAAAATGGAAGGATCTTTCGAGAACTGAACGACATTACGTTGTAAAAACTGCTGCTGGAGTTAATCCAACAGACAATCAATTGTCTTGACCTGATCATTGCGAGTTGAATCACTACTTAAGCTACTTTGTTTGCAATAGCTGTAGGTCTACTACAGTCTTACTTGGCACTAGTAACAACCAAGCTACATCCATAAAGAGTGGGATTTGGTGGAGCCGTATATAACGCATTATATAGCATGAGAACGGAGGGCAAATGTTTGGAAGATGAAATTCACCATTCGTTCAAATGAGACTATTGTTTGCTAACAATGAGATTTATAATCCATTGCTGCTGAGTTCTAGAGCTCAGTGAGTATCAGGAAGAAATGAACGACCTTGTTGGGGCCCAATGCAGTTGCATCGGCTTAAGGCCGGCCCTACAGAAGCACATGCAATGATTGAAGTGTCCATCCTACTTTCTGCCATAATCCAGATGGGTAGAAATGTTAGGTAGAAATGTTACATCGATATTTTGTCATGAAATCATCAAAAAGTTTCCTGCAGAACCCCGGTTGAAAAACACTGCACTATACTATTATCTCTCTTAATAAAATTTAGGTTTTGACCCGTGGGCTACGGGTTACACACACCTGCCGTAGCTAATAAGTTAGCTATGGTTTTTCTTTAAACAATACTATCGAATGGCGCATCCAAGAACTTTCAATTGATATTCTGAAGCAAGTTATTGCTGCTGCGAAGCAAAAGTGGAAATCTTGTTTCAGAGTTGGGCGAGACTACAGATTTTGCTAACGATGCACAGTTCATGGTGTTCATGCAATACCGTGCGACTGAGGACTACGTGCAACAATTTCTTTTTTGCTGTCCACTTGCAAAACATGCAATAAAAGAAATGTTAAGAAAGTAAATTCCTTCACTAAGTAACATCAGCTTTCACGAACTCACTGTGTGTCTGTTTGTGCCGATGATGCTTATTCGGTCATGGTAAGAATAAAAAAGACTATGAATTTATGAAAAACGAAAACAAAAATATTTACGTAGTCATTGTCTTCTTCGCCGAGAAAAAATCAGACAGCAAAGAAATTTTAGAAGATCTGACAGTTCTTAAATAGATTTCATCTGTTGTTAATCACATCAAAAGCCGTCCCTTATGCATTCGTTATGTGTGGCGAAGTGAGGGCAGAACACAGTAGATGTTTGTTTCATTTAAACGTCTGTTGGCTCATGGGGAAAAGTTCTGGAGAAAGTGGCCCACGCAATGGCACTGGTGTGTTAATAAAAGAACAGAATAATAACTTTGCTGAAACGATTCATCAACAACAAGATGATTGCCAAATATTTCCTAACGATGGCATTATTTCTGTGAATGTGGTTGCTTAACTCGTTATCTTACTTTTTTCCAAGTGATAACATTAGGATTAGACCATTTCATTCATGTTCGAATCAAACTTTACCCTCAAAGCATGTGTTTGTTTAGCACAGTGGTTCTCAACCTTTTTAGCCCATGGACTATTTCCTTATTAGCATAAGTACTCGCGGACTCAAGTAATCACTGACTTGCAACTAGATTTTGTTTATTTATTGGGCACACATGCACTGTAAATCTCAGTGAGAACCCTGTCCCTGTACTTGTATCACAAGCTTGTCGAAATCAGGAATTATGGTTGTCA
>Ga0210059_1014608_pt1 | contig 11580 bp, 7 predicted proteins | sample Ectturendosymbi2_FD_188042 | JGI IMG/M metagenome (GOLD analysis project Ga0210059, IMG submission 188042) | Ecteinascidia turbinata endosymbiont from Florida, USA - Sample 2 (SPAdes) (version 2) | ecosystem: Host-associated > Tunicates > Ascidians > Unclassified | place: Key West, Florida... | reverse complement strand
GTTGTCGGTGATGGTGTTCTTGCTGCATGTGGGAAGACTGCCGTTGGCCATAAGCCGGATCGTAAGCCGTAACCGGATTCTGTGTGAAGCCGCCTTTAGAGACGTTCAGTCATGGGGTGCGTCGGGCGTGCCTGTAGTTGAAAGATGCGTGCTACCTGCTCGTAGAAGCACTACCGATGTTTGTGACACTTGTTAAAAATAAACATTCAGCAAAAAGTGTTTCATGGACTTCGGAAAAAAAGTACCAACGTATTCATTTTTCCATCATATATCTTCAAGCTTCGCAATAAGAAAAGTATTATCTGATTGTGCGCGATTAGAAAAGGGCGTAATGTAAAATATCTATTGTATCAAAGTTGTAGCTCACTCTTCCAGGGACTTGTTGAAGTGGTGTCATCGAATTTCCCGAGCAACGAAAGACGCAACTATAAAGGACATGGGAGATTTTGTTGCCCTATCTGCGCTGGACTGCTTTGTAGCGTCCATGCCCTTTCCTGAGGCCAGGTTGGCCCTGGCCGAGGTCATCTGCTCTGAAGTGAGCACCTGCAGCAGTCAGGTGAGTGAGTTGCTTGTTTTTCATAATAATATAAATAATCGATTGTGGGACTTGACTTCGCTGTAGGCTGCTGTAAAGATTTGGATGCAAGTTGTAAGAGATTATGTTACTTTTATGCAGTTGGTTCGTTGTAGAAATTACCGCAATTTCATTAGAAACATTGTGTTTTTTAACAGTTGTCGTTCCAGGTTTACTTCATCCTTATTCGTTATACAGTACATTCGTTCACTTAGATTCAAGCAGTCTTCGAACATTTTTTTTTCAAGAGAAATATGCCTGATTTCTGAAAACATATCGTTGATGCTTTTCACCGAATTCGTTTTCTATCAATATCCATTGATAAACATGGGTTTTTGCAAAGTTTTCTAATACTTATTCTGTCAAACGACCCGAAAAAGGAATCTGCCAATCAATTGCTTTCGACCGCAGGCCGCTTTCTACTGCCAGACATACATGCCAAGCATAGAAACGATGCACTCCGACCACTTCACTGTCGGACGCGTGGTTTTGAAGGTGCACACGTCGGAATCGCTTGTCACTAGAGCCAAACAGCCGTTTGCAAAGACAAGGTAAGTTTAATGGACCGCAAAGTGAAGTGGAAGCCAGTATTTATCAACATGCGGGCCATAGCGACGATAGAAACTTTAAACCACGATAGAAATTTATGAAACTGTCGAGTGGTGCCAAACAAGACAACCTGTTTAACGTTTTTTTTTTTCGGTATCCAGCGCCGTAACTTTAATTTGCATGAAATTGTTTGATGTTTGGGCCAACAAACTCTCTCTCAAAAAAAAGAAAAAAGCGCAGTTTTTGAGTGGGCCACGGAGTTTGGACATAAATATGTTGGAATGTAGTTGTCTACATATGTGATCACTACGGCGTGGTAACACATAGATTGTGTTCAGCAGCAAGATTCTCACTGAATTGCATGCAGGAATAAATTCGCTGCTTCAGAATAATGTGTGCTTGTTTGTGCGTATAAAAGCACAGCATATTCTAACAAGGTGGCGGGCCATTCAGTTTTGACCAAACGTTATCTGGACCACTTAAGCAAAAAGGCTGAGCAATACTGTCTTAAATGTTTCAAATCCTGGTCGTATTTATCCCAGTAACTCTATTGATGCACTGCGTGATTTTACCATATTCGAACCGTTACACATATTAACTTGCTTGCAAAGTTCCACTGCGCTTTTGCTTCATGCAAAGCCTTTACCCACGCCATTCAATCCGGCGGCTGAAAAATGGCAGCTCTTGTCATGCGCCAGAAAATATGTTTCGCCAGGAGATGTGCACACATTGCAGTACGCATCGCCTTGTTTTGACTGCTCTCCTGGGTAATCACTTCCTTTTGTTTCGGAACGTGGACGTTTGCGTTGCTCATAATACTCATGTTTTCCCAGGCATTCGTCTGTGTTGTTGGAGCGTGTGGCGTGTTGCGTCGACACAGGAGAACCTGTGCTGCTGGTGGGGGAGACCGGCGTCGGAAAGACGTCGGCGCTTCAGTACCTTGCACAGCAAACTGGTAAATCACTTTGTCCATTTCGATTGAACGTTTGCATGACGTCACCTTGCCTCGCAGTAATGACGGAGCCGGATTGTTTGGTTTGTGGTAGAGACGGTTACAAGCGGTCGTTGCGGTTACAAACGGTTGCTGCGGTTGCAAGCGGGCTGTTGCGGTTCGGTAGATTTTAGGTGAATTGCAAACAATAAACATAATCAAGTAAAAAATATTGCAATTTTTTTCACCTGCTTTCAGAATTTACGCAGTTTTCTTTGGTCTTTCCTACTTTTTTTCTAACGCGGCACTTTACCACCGTCACAAGTTGTGTCTTTTTTTCGCTGAAACATTTCGATCATTTTTGCTGAGACATTTCGGTCATTTGTCTCACAGTTGTATTAAAACTCACCATAACCGTGTTTTTTAACCTATGTTTTCAAACATTCTGACTGAAATGACTTAATTATTTTTCGTTCATTTCAAAAACGTTTCGGTCCATGACCGTCTAACGACCGTAAAAAAAACAGGTCACAATTGTTGGGGGCCAATCAACGTCGGTGTGATTGGCCGTGCGACTGACTTCCTTGTTTAGAAGTTGAATTTATCTGTTTATTACTGCAGTTGGTATATTTATTGAAGTCGAATTCATGTATTCATTGGAATTGAACTGATCTGTTTACTGAAGTTGAATTGTTGTGTTCATTGATTAAACAGCAGGGATGCTAAGTTGAGGTGAAAGCGTTGCATTAATCTTGTGTGTGCATCGAATAATCTCGCGCGTGCATCGCATAATCTTGCGCGTGCATCACCAGGAAACACTCTACATGTGGTCAACATGTCGCAACAGTCGAGCTCCTCTGACCTATTGGGAGGATACAAACCGGCCCTTCTCGGGCACACCGTGGCCCCGGTCAAGCAGAAGTTTGAGGAGGTGTTCGTGGCCACGTTTTCACGTCATCGCAACGCGAAGTTCCTAACGCACATCCATAACTGCTACAAGCAAAAGCGGTAAAACCAACCGACAGTTACTTTCATACGCTTTCCTCAGTGCAAGGGGGAGTGTCACAATGTTCTGTTTGCCTGTTGCACGCTGTTAATTTCATTAACTCTTTTTGTTGTCGTTGATTCTTTGTGTGAGAATAAAACTAGTAGAACTTTCGCTATAGTCGACCCTATTCCTAAATTTGACATGTTGCTTAGTGTGCTGTTGAATATTTGCACGTTCCTCGATGCTTCACAAAAGCTGATTGTCGTGAGTATTACTTCATAGAAGCTGATTGTCTTGTTTATTACTTCATAGTTAATATTGGTTCGTTCCAAAGCTGCCCCCGTCTTTGCAATTTTTTTAAATTTCTTGTCCAGTGTCGTCGCTACTCGTTTCCTTCCATATTCTTGCTTTTTCCGCAGCTTCAACGATCTATGGAACCTGATGATGCATTCGTGCAAAGCGGCTTTGAACAAACACAACCAAGAGGTAGTCGATTGACGGAAGGCTTTCTGCGTTGCTTAATCGCCGAAAACGCGCTTCATGTTCAGTTATTCGTAATACATTGTGTTATTGTGAAATGTGATGTCTAGGTCTCCAAAGCAACGTCCATTTTATCACAAAGGTCGTTTTTGCTTTCTCCTGCTTTCGCAGTGAATGTTGCACTGGTGGCGAGTCAGTGGCAGCATCGTGTGTGGATTGTTCCCTTACACCTACCTATCAACGCTGAGTCCAAAGCTGGCAAGTACCGTTTTTCGTGTGTTCTCTGTGACCCGACCGGGGATCGAACCCTGCCTACTGGCTTTGGTGGCTCGTGCTGGTGGGTTGGGTTCGATTCCTGGTCGTGCCATAACAAACACATGAAAGTCGTTCAGATCTTGCTTTTAAGATATCCACTAGACATGCATGACTGCCACTTTGCCACGTGGTCTTTATTTAAACCTATAGCTGCTGTTGTTCATGTTCAGGGTCTCGCTAACAGCACAGCGCGACATATTTTAAAGCCTCGGTCACCAGCATTTGTGAAACTGAGAGCTGCTTCTTGGATTCCGATTAATGCGAAGAGCTATCAGTTTGATAACGCACTTGCGGAATTAAAAATTTGCTCAATTCACCTCTAGTTTCGCTGCTGTTATCAATTGATGATATTCATCGGCGTGAAGACACTGATCATGTTAATGTTGTTTTTGGAACAGACCCGACAGCGACCCACGTGGCCCTTGCGGGCGACTTCGTGTCCATGGGCGCAATGTTGGTGACCCCCGTTTTGAGCTGTTGCGCGCGTTTTCCAGAATCCTCATAGTCCTCACCTCTGTCGCAGATCCATCGTACGAAGCAGTGGCAAGAAATTTACGAACAGCTCCAAGATCTGAAAAAGGAATTGAAAGCCAACTCCGCTCTGGCCTTTCGCTTTGTTGAAGGTATTTTTAATTTGTTCTTGTGCTGGAACTGGACGTTATGACTTAAGACAAGGGCACAACTGACCGTCTGGGGCTTAGACGTTGATAGTTTTTCAAGTAAAAGGCAGGAAATTCTGGATGAGGATATATATTACCGAACAACGTATGCCCTGCTTGGATTGAGGAAATTAGAGCTCGTATTTATTCTAGGTATTCATTTTTAGCAGAGGTGCACAACCTTTGCTATTGCCGGCCGCATTACTTTTATTTATATGAAGTACGGCCGGCAATGGGTTCGAGTTATATTTATGAGATACTGCCAAGCAGGAGCGCAACCAGGGGGGGGGGCATTCTCCCCCCGAAATTTTCAAAACATTGCATAGCAATTTTGACATTTTTGCAGAAACTTTCAAAGAATAAAGATGAAATTTTGTATTCTAATCATTTTAAAGAAAAGTCCTATTTGAATGTTTCTTTGTGCTACTGGTTAATTATCTCCTTACAACATTTATCTTGAGACAGGCCATTTGCTCGAAAATTTCCTAAATGATTGGTATTTCAACCAAAAATATACTGGTATCGTCAAAATGTTGGAGGCAGTTTAAAATATTGGTATTTCTAAGGGATTTTTTTTCCTTTTGTTGATGTACAACTTTTTTCTGAGACAGGCTTCAATTTTCTTCATGAAACTTTATAACATCAGGGCACTGCCGAACCGTGCAAACTGCTGAACCGTGCAAACTGTTGAACCGTGCAAACTACTGAAACTTTCAAAGTCATAAGAGAAATCTTGGCATGTTGGTTGTTATTAAAAGAACTTGTGGTCACGTTAAACCGCTTGTACTTCTACAACCTTTTGATTATTTATGTTAAGGCCAAGACGGATCACCATGTTAACGTAGTACATTTCTTTAAAAAAATTTTGTTTAGTTGCATTTTTGTTTCGAAACCTGATAGTTTTTAACTAAATTTAGCGTGAGGACTGTTTCATGTTTCAGAGTTTTCCTGCGTTGGTACCAGTACCACGGCTTGGGAGAAAGGGTTTAGTGTCATATGAGTGCCAGTCGAGTGTTGAACGTACCTACCTACTACGCCACTTTGGCTCCAAATGACACTTTACCGTAACGTTTGCAACCAGTGCAAGCCATGAAAGCTCATAGCCTTAAACTTGCTTCCAAAAACTTTCACACAACTCGTGGATGCCAGATCAGGCCTTTTTGCCCCAAACACACCTGATCCGTTATGCGCCAAAGACACAAGACACCTGATGTATTTTTCCCGAAATGGAAGCATCTAAAGATGCTCTTACCTTTGACACAGGCTGTCCCTCAAGTCTGGGATCTTCATTTGTGATAGAAATGCAAACACATGCGAGAAGAATATGGCTAGAACGAATTTGCTAAAACAAGACGAAAAGTTAGGCAGGTTTACTGGTAGCCTATACATCTGCCACACTAAAGCTATGACTGCACTAGTTGAGTACAGAACCAGGTTGTGTTCCAATTCGGGACAAAATTTAAAAACCCGGGTTTCGGGTAGCTGAGGAAAAAAGTTTTTTTCGGGTTTAGAAATGAATGCAATTTTGAGGGGGAAAAGCTCAACATAATTTAGATCAGGGGTCTCACGCTCAAATTGCTCCGTGGGCCAAATTAGGACCTATAAAGTAACCCGAGGGCCGCATTGTGATGCTGACGTAACAATGGCGGCACCTCAACCTTATAAGAAACAGGCTTTGCATCTTATTTCCTGCGAAAGGTATCGTGAGTTGCAGGCAAATAATTTATATCCGTCTCTACGTTCGTTTGAAAGGAACTAGTTCACTTGCTGGCCAAGCGCTTTTAAACACATGTGAATAAACTAAATAACTTAAGTGTTGCTTCTATGAAATTTCCCAAACGCATCGCGGATCGCACAAAATGCCCTGGCAGGCCGCCTGTTTGAGACCACTGATTTAGATAGTTACTGTTGGTCACTGCGTAGTTTAATAGCGAATTATTAATTAAGTTAAGCACCGTGTTTTAATGATGTTTGTAATACTGACGCATGACAATCAAAGCATACTCTCATCATTCAGTGAGCTTCTGAGTTTTGTGACAAATGTCCAGTGGCTGAAGAAGCCCTCTCTGGTTCCACTGATATGCGTTTGTGTGTGAGCAAGTAAGGCACGGTACAGTTTTGCAAAGTTATTTGGCCTCTTCTTTGTAGCCTCAAAAAGACTCATTTCCTTTATCACAATTTGTGATCGGGTCTCTTCTTGTGCTGGGATGGTGTTGTGGCCTTCACTTTCAAGGATTACTTGAATTCTGTGCTGTGATTTCAAAGGTTGATTAAAATTTCAGTGCTTGAAGCACCTCTTTTTTGATAACGGAGCACAAATTGCACTTTGGTGTTTGTATCAGAAGTGGCTATAAGTTTCTGGGTTTCTTTGGTTACTAACTTCTTTAAGCTGAATACGTATGATTAAGGATCTAGTAGTTAGAGCCGTTTCTAAAAGAGAGCCAAATATTTTGCAGAAAGTTATTGGAAATTGAAAAGGAATGAATCGATTCTGCAAAGAATCACAGCTTGTATATGAACTAGCACATAACAGCTTGCCAATGGACTAACTAGTAACTACGATGTAGCTTTGAAGAACTACAGTGCTTCACATGGTAGTTATTCAATTAGGTTAGCGAAAAGACTAAACTGCCCGTAGACACTTATTACGGACAAAATGATGTCACGATCCGTCTAAATAGGTCAATTGAACGAAGTTACAAACGGACCAACAACGAACGTACGGTAGTCAGTGAGCAAAACGCGCACACTCGCGCTTCCAGGTCACAGCTGAATGTTCAAACTGCTAATTTGGACGTTGCACGCGCCACTCTTCAACTTCGTGTTATCATAATTACTTATATTTGAATGCAACAGCAATTCTAGTTTTTTTTTAATATCCGGGTTTACTGGTTGAAAAAAAAAACGGGTTGCGGGTAGTAGAAAATAGCCAAGAAAAGCGGTTTTCGAGTTTGGGTGAACCCGGGTTGGAAACATTAGAACCAGGTGTTTGTATTAAGCTACTAATTTTTACTCTGTCCTGATGGTTCGGTCTGATCTTGATTAAAACTGAAAAGTTCTCATTTTCGGAAATGTTGCGAAGATAACTTTATCTGTGGCCGTTTGCGAAAAAATTGTACCACGGTTGAGTAAGCATGGTGACGTCATCAAATGGAAATTCATGAAAATTGCCCCCCCCCGAAATGAAGAGCTGGTTGCGCCCCTGCTGCTGCCAAGTGTCAACCAACACAGAACACATTCAAACATAAATTGCGTGTTCATTCTATAACTCTTTGTGACATCACCATCCAGATTGTTGCGCATCGTGTCGACTGATTTTCTTGCCTTGCGTTTGTTTTGTTTCAATATACGCCAGAACGGCTGTCAAATCTTATATTTTAAATTACATTGGACGGCCGCAAATGTCATTATCGAAGGCCGCAGGTTGTTCACCGTTGATCTATAGGAAGGGTTTCTGTCGAAATGGGGGAGCGTATTTGTTCTGCAATTCTTTACGTCAACCTTGGTTGGCACGAAAGCCAACGCAAAGTGACGTCAAAGTAGATGACGAAAATTTGGGATAAGTGATACGATTTCCTTCTGAACGCAGCAGTTTCTAGCGTTTGTCTTGGTCAGTAAACTCCAAGTTATTACCAGTTAGAAGAAGGTGACGAGCACTCTCATGAAAAGTTGCACACAACACGACAGTGTCGTGTGTCAGTCGGCAGCATTGAACCAAGTCATCTTCTTCTCTCTGCACTTCCTCAATGCTGCAGGTCAGCTCTCGCAGTGTCTGCAAAACGGCGACTGGATCCTCCTCGATGAGATCAACCTGGCCTCCCCCGACACGCTTGAGTGCTTGAGCAGCGTCCTCGAATCAGAAAGCGGATCGATTGTGCTGATGGAGCGCGGTGATGCGAGACCGATCACTCGGAACGCCGGATTCAGGTAAACCGCGTGGAAACGGACACTGCTTCCATTTTGTCGATAAGCTGAGAAAGAGGTTTGGAAAACGCTCCTGATAGTTAGAAATGTATCTATGCAATTATTGAATGCTTGCTTTAAAATTTAATTGTGAAGACACTTAAAAAATTCGTGTACCCTTTGGAGGACCTTTGCGTGCCCCCCACCTGGGAAGCACAGCTTCAGACTGAGATGTATCTACAAGTGCATTTTGATGTATGTGCTGCCACGCATTCGTGTAAGTCACGCGAGACATGTTTGCACCCCCTGTTGAGAGACATTTGCACCCTTGTCGCAGGTTATTCGCCGCCATGAATCCGGCAACGGACGTCGGGAAACGGAACTTGCCGGACGGCGTCCGCAACCGCTTCACCGAAATCTACGTCGACGAACCGCGTGACTACGTCGACCTAGCAACAATCGTCGATTATTACGTACAGCGCAGAACGGTCAGTGGATGAGTTGCTTGTCGGATTCAATGTGGGAGTGGGTTGGTTGGGCGATTAATGGTTGCGATTTATGTGTTGTGATACTGGCATGCTTGAACAACTACGGTGGTTTTGACGGTAAGTGTAATTGAACCAGACCCGTAGGCGTGGCGGGTGGGGGGCATTTGGGGGCATTACCCCGACAGTTTGTTGTCCCCAGAAAAATTTTAAGCACTTTTTATGAAACATGTAATAGAAACAAAAATCGTTGCCCGTGAAACTGCATTTTGCCCCCAACCGTCACTACCTGGCTGCCTGACCGAATTAAACTGATTTGCTTGGAATACTACAGCTTTGTTGGCAAGGATGCGTAGGACCTCAAACGTGGTGTGCCCGCTCGCTCTGCCATTATGCCCTCAGCATCTGGCTGATGATGTCACATACGAGCAGTGCGAGACAGGGCTGGTTAATCAAAGCACCAATCAACAGTCGTTATCGCTGCACCTCCCACCTAAAATCAATCATGCGAACAAATCTTTGAAAATAGACCACACGGCTTCTTGGTGAAGGAAGCATTGGCGTTCGTAACAGTGCTTGCTTACTTCACAGCAGCTGCAGTTAATGAAGGCTCAAATGTGGTATAGCGTTGCACCGAATCTAACTGCACGATATCATGTCGTTGTTATGGACTCTTGTTTCTTGCAGCATGACAAAATACTTTCTGGATTAAGAGTGCGACTGAACTCGATTTCGTAGTCAACAAATCGCTGATATATTCGACAAAAATAATTCCTAGAGCTGTGAGCCCGCGTTTATTTCAGGGGAGGAGTTCCATCGGTTATGGTTTGTAATTTTTTAGTACATTTTTCTGGGAAAGGTTTTTCGAAATTTGTTCAGTACGACCGGAAAAGAGGGAAAAAAGTGATTAAAGATTTGTGCCATAACCTTTTACCACTCTCTGCAGCATACTTTTCTCGCCAGGACCGATTTTGTGAATTACGTAACTTTTCCACTTCATTCAGGTTGGAGACAAAAGTGTCGTCGATGGGATTGTGAAGTTTTACCAGAAGGTCAGTGAGATGGCCTCGGATAAGTTGACAGACGGAAACGGACACAAACCTCACTACTCCCTACGAACCTTATGTCGGTCAGTAGCTGTTTTGTTGTTGTAGGTGTTTTGCTGCTGTAGGAGGTGTTTTGCTGCTGTAGCTGTTTTGTTGTTGTAAGTGTTTTGCTGCTGTAGCTGTTTTGTTGTAGTAGGTGTTTTGCTGCTGTAGCTGCTTTGCAGCTGTAGCTATTTTGCTGCTGTAGCTGTTTTTTGGTCGGAAACCCCGCTCTTTGTTTGCTCTTATTATCGAAGTGAAAGGAAAGATGGTTGGGATATTTCAGTTCGTGTTGCATATTTGTTAAGGTGCTAACATTTCGGTTAACCTCAAACCATTCGTTTATTGTCGCCAGTTTCTCTGTTGGTGTTGTGCTTTTTTTCTTGGCGCAACTGATGACCAAGTATAGACATTCTAAGGTTAACTCTACTTTTATTTCGCAACTTAGCAAATTGTGTCAAGTTTTGATAAATTCTTCATTTCTTCAACCGACCTTGTTTATTTATTTATTTATTTTATTCCAGAGCACTGCAGTACGCTGTCGACAATCCAGATATGTCGCTGCTCAAAGCCCTTTACGAAGGATTCTCTCTCGCATTTCTCACCGCTTTGGATAGATCGTCTCATCCTCCAGTGCTTGATCTGATTGTCAAGTGCATTGTGACAAAGGCCAAACTCAAGTAGGTGCCTCAACAAACCACATTTGCGGCGTATGCTCTCCCAAGGCTCACGCCCAGGCATTGTGAGGTGACAAGCAAAAACCCTACAGGATTTTTCCATGGGGTGCAACAGTGGATTTTTTCAGGGGTGACCAAAAGGATTTGTCCAGGTTGGGAGGCCAAACATGGTGAAAATTCATTTTGCCACTTAAGCTGACAGAAAAATATTTTTCTGCAAAAAATGAGTAAGAAAATATCACATTTCACAATCAGATAGAGGCCAAGTCCCTCCTGCACCCTCAATTCCGGCGCCCGTGGGTGGCCGTGTTTTTTTTTCATACAAAATCGTAGCTGCGAAATGAGAAAAGTTGCGTATCTTCCAAATTACGAAGTTGGTTAGGCCTTCGCAGCTCTTTCTGTTAACCGTTGAAACCTTGCAACAACAAGACCTTAAAGTGGCAACAAAAGCTTCCTGCTGTGATACGTCATCTTGATGTGATGGAAATGCTAGTTCATTGGCAAGCCCCAAACACGTGACCTGTTGATGCAGCTGTTACGTGAAACCTGAACCGTCACCAACGAACGAATCTTCCAGAAGCAACATTGCCGGAAAGCTCGCAACGTTGCAGTGGAAAGGTTTTCGATCCCGTTCAATTTGCCCAATAGTTTACGAGAAGGAAAATGAGAAATATGTGGCGTTCCACGCTTTTTGCTTTTTCAGTCCCTCGACTCCGTCTCCAGCATTACATTTGCTGATGCCAAATCTTTTCCTACAGGGGCGTCATCTCCCAGAAATGTCCCCCTCCGTCTTACCCCTCCGTGAGCGTCGAGGGGCAGCACATTCGATGCGGGCGTATGATGCCATCTCGTGATGCAAGCTACATTATCACAACGTCAGTCAAGGAGAACCTGGTCTATCTCGCACGGTAAGTCTCATGCTGTTGTGACAAAA
>Ga0210059_1014607_pt1 | contig 11580 bp, 6 predicted proteins | sample Ectturendosymbi2_FD_188042 | JGI IMG/M metagenome (GOLD analysis project Ga0210059, IMG submission 188042) | Ecteinascidia turbinata endosymbiont from Florida, USA - Sample 2 (SPAdes) (version 2) | ecosystem: Host-associated > Tunicates > Ascidians > Unclassified | place: Key West, Florida... | reverse complement strand
TCTTGTCAATTCAATACAAAATCAGGCGCGATCGACCAGCTGACACTCGGCGATCGACCTGTTGGCCACCCCTGCTATACGTTACAGAACAATGATAGTGCAACCTAGTATCAGTAGAGAGATCTCTTCGGGTGATCTCTATTGTAGCTGGTTGCTTTTCTGTTAGTTTTATGTACCGAAGTACCATCTTCCTCTTGTGGTTGCCTCAGTAGTTCAAGGCGATGTAGATACCTGCAACATTATGTTACAAAGTCGAATTAAAGTTTGCCCGCAAATTTCTACAGTAGCCTTAAGTTATTAACCTACTGAAAGAATGGTTTCGTAAATTTATGAACCTCTGATTGGCCACGCTTCCATATTTGTTAACGTTTCATCTGTCGAAATAATACAGTACAATATTGGTCTGGTGTCCTGAAAAGCAACTTTCATGTCAGCACATTTCTAAGTAGCGAGTTACATTCACATAAAACGTCTAAAGCCATATTATTTGCTTAAGTATTAAAGCATGTACTGTATAGCTTATTTAAACTTACATGCAAAATCCAAAGGAGACAATAACTAGCATGAAACATTAAATCACTGATATCCAGAATATCTAATGAAATGCTGAAAACTAACTAAAGGTGTTACGATATTTTGCATCCAATCCTTTTGAAATTTTAATATATGTGATACTTTTCATGCTTATCTTTGTTAATTTTCGAATGTCAAGTAGCAGGGTGAATGATATGCTGTATTGATCCACCACATTTGAACATACAAGTTTTAACCAGCAATAACTAAAGATTGGGCAGGCCTAGGAAAACGAAAGAGGAGAGCTTTCAAATAAATATCTATTTAAATGCATTTTCGTTGAGCTGAATTGATAGGTTTTGCAGCTGATAAAAGACGGCCAATTTTTTTAGAACTTGTTTGTTTGCTGAGCTTATGAAAATGCATTGTCATGCGCGACGCAGGTGTAGCGTAGCAAAGTAGGCTACTCACCACGAATATTTTTGCCAAGGCGATTTTTTGCAACCAAAACTGCTTATGATTCAATAGTTTCCGTATGAAGCTGAACTTCCACGGAATTTTTCACACTTTTAAGGACACAAAAAGATAACGTGAAAGAGATGATTGGTTGCTTCTTCCGCTGTTGGTGAGCATAGTATTTTCGCAACCGAAACACAAATGTCACGGGGGGAACAACGTGTTAACAGAAGTATTGTAGCTTGTCGGCCTTTAAAGCCTTCATTCCCACGGGTAACGCTCTACACTTACAGTGGCGTAGCCAGTCCAGAAATTTGGGGGGGCAAAATGTTTGATTTTAGGCGAATAAAACTATTTTGTTTGGAAAAACGCCTCTCAAAGCACAAAATGACTATGTTTTCCAAAAATTTTGGGGGTCATGGCCCCTTTGGCCTCTCTCTGGCTACGCCTATGTACACTTGAAAGCACAGATGGCACTGGCAGTAACAAAGGAACACAGAAGCATGAAAGAACGCGAACGGATATGTGGCCGTAATAGAAAACCATACGCTTAATTGGCATTAACACGGATGCTTGATGAAACACAAGTGTAGATATGTGACGCTAGTAAAGAGCACATGCATGGATGGCGCCAACACGGTTGCTATAATGTTTAGAACCATTGCGATTAGTTCCAAGTAGACGGATATATGAAATCTATGGGGGAGTGGGTTCGGAAGCTGTGAAGGATCAAGGGTTATTTGGGCTGCAGACCTCCCGAGGGTGGAGCTACTTATAGTAAACAGGAAACAGTTGTACTGCAAGTAAGTAAAAGTCTGTTGCTCCGAGGAAAGGCTTAATATGCGCAATGGGTTCATATGATAAATGTAAGAAAAATACGATGCAGGCAAGTTTAAGCCGCAAGAAGAAATTGGTTTAACTTCGCCACTTGATACTTTTACAGTTTTCACATAGGCCCGTATGCAAAATGCGATGCAGGCAAGTTCAAGCTGCGAGAAGAAATTGGTTTAAATTCACCACATGAAACTTACAGTTTTCACATAGGCCTATAGGCTATTGTAAATATTCGTGATAGCTAAAGAAGGAATGCGTCACGACAGTTACGGAGAGCAGTCCTGCAGTGGTGACACAAAATTGAAGCAGGCTGAGAACAAGGCGTTCAGTCGTGTGTTTGGGAAACACATTTTCAGTCTAATTCCATAGGTGTAGGAGCAGGCAAATTTTTGAGGTTGCAAAGGTAGTTTTGCCCGAATTTCCTCAAATTTGTCCCGAAGATTTTTGTGCGGCAAATTTTGCCGCTGCAAATTTTCTGTAGAAGTTAGTTACCCACCATTAACTCTCACGAACTGTAAAACACGAAGTTAAGGACACACATCCTTTTTTTGGAGTCAAAAAATAATTAGTTTTCGAGAAAAAAAATCAGACTTTATATTTCAGTCAGATTCACTGATCACTCAGTAAGAAACAAAAGTGCCAAAACTTCTGTGCCCGAATTTTTAGCAATTTTGCCCTAATTTTGGACAAACCATAAAATTTGGGGATGCGGCGCTTGCACTCCCTGCACCTCCAGATCCTACACCATTCCGCTGGTCTATATCATGATTCATGCATCGGACGGAAAATGGTTAACTTCTGGGTAGAGGTAAATCAATGATTCGCAATGCGATTGGAGACTTTAAGGCATTCTACTACTTTGGTTTTAAGATGGTTATGGCCTCACTGGCGCCCTCTGCGTCTGGTCATGCACATGGCATTCTTGACTTTAGCTGAAGCGGAACCTTTGCATTATTGTATCTTGCACATACAAATGTGAAAGGTACGACGGTCTGCCATATGCCTTTTTTGTAAGTACCACTGTTCTTCGAAATATGTAATCAATATGGTTTCCTACGATAATGGACTGTGTGTACAAGAGGTAATTTGTGTAATGGAAACATTTGTTTGGGAACACAATACAAATTTATTTTTACAAGTGCGATTTTGAGAGCTGCTTTGTCTCGCACAATGGCTTTTCAAGCGCATCATGAAGTAACTACGCTGGTTGATTGCTTTTATTGTTGTGCAGTTGAATCGAACAGATTGCGAGGTGTTTCACGAATGATATTTTATAGGCGCTTCGCAATGAGGTCCTTGAACATCGTAGTTAAACCACTCATCAAGGCGCTGGTCCGCATAAGGACGTTACATGAGAGGGCATTTCTGAAATACAGCCAGTGAGTGCTTTGTCGGTCATCTCGTGGTACTGATACCGGTGATAGACTAAGAAAACAAAATTGCGGAATGTCGCAGTGCAGGGTAGGTTACCACCAACTGCCAGCGCTTGAAAAAATGTGTTTATGCGATGAAAGTACGAGGTGCCCACCCTGTGCAAACAAACCTTTATTCGATGAAAGTGTAGAGACCGAGCGTGCTGTGAATATCTCATTGAAGCATTCCAACACAACATCAGAAACATGCAAGATATTTTGCAAACCCACTAGCTCTGGAAAGATTTTTAGAAAGTACGCAGCATCCATGCGGTTACTTAGTGAATGCTAGTCGAAATTAAAAAATAGCCTTAATTCAGAAAGATACCTAGGGAATACAGCAAGTGTTGCTACCCTTTATGGATTGAATTACACCCGTGGACCGTGGTGCACTAAAGTTTTTTAAAAAAGAGGGTCTTGCAAAGCTATTAACTTCATAGCTTTGCAGACTAAGAAGGTAGCAGGCCCGTAACCAAGGGAGCCAAGGGTGGAAAAGCCCCCCTAGAAAAATTTTTCCCCCCCTGGAAAAGTGTATTGGACATATTTTAAAACTATTGGATATAGTTTAAAAAGTTTGTTCTCCTCTCAGAAAAATCTTCGCCCCCTGGTGTCCCAGGCTGGTTAGGGCCTGGAAGGTAGCAAAGACAGAAAATGCACCTTAAACATAGAAAGTTAGACAATGTAGGAGGCACATGGCCCTATAATAATTCACCACATACACAAGCGCAAAGCTTCATAGTGCGCTGGCGTGCACCACACGCAGTTGGGTAGAGTAAAAGTACGGCGTGTTGACGAGTTCATGAAACGATCAAACAGTAGGGAAAAGCTGAGCTGCACTGCGGTTTACCTAGTATGGATTAGCTGTATTAACAGTGGGTGATGTGTTGAACTCTAGAAACTGAAAGAAGTGGCTAAGCCATTCAGGCGCACATGTTCCAATTTTCCTGAGGAAAAAATTGAAAAACTGTACTCGTGCAAGAGTGAATGCGACAGAACATCGGTGTCCATCCCTAAAATAATCATGATTCCCACGTTACCAGTTATTAACCAATTTAGTGATAATGGCGTCATGTTGCTGGAAAATTCCAAATGTCACAAAGATGACAAATGATACGAACCTTTGCTGTCAGCAAATGTTATTAGACTTTGACCATTCTCAGGTAAATTTTTTTAGAAAAACATTCAAGCATTTGGGACAACTCTTTATGCCTCAACTCTTCATTAACCACGTATTACAAACTGCAACATTTTTTATTACCTCCACACCAAAATAAGTATTTACGAATGAACAAGGAAAACGTCATCACATGTTCGCGAGCAAAACTGAAAATTAACATACGCATGCTCATCAACGTCATTGTTCATTCACGTCACGTCTTATCAGCCCAGTTGCTCTAAAGGCGATTCTGACCTAGAAAAAATCTTCGGGCTTATTTCTAAGTACAGAGTAATTTTTGTTTACAGAAAAATGCTGAATTCACTGTACTGAATATGTATTTTTTATTATTCAGGAATTTTGAGCAACTTGCGCTTGCCCTTAAAAACAGAGTTGCCCTGGAATTTTTCACGGTATTGAATATGTTTTTTTTATCATTCAGGATTTTTGAGCAACTATAGCGCTTGCCCTGAAAACAGAGTTGCCCTGGAATTTTTCACTGTGTTGAAATATTTTTTTTATCATTCAAGATTTTAGAGCAACTTGCGCTTGCCCTGAAGACAGAGTTTGCCCTGAAAATTTTCAAGCCCGGGGGCGGCCGCCCCCAACGACCCCCCGCCTCGTACGCCTATGATGATACTAATAATTGTGCATTTTCGTTGATGGTTGTCCTTTTGCTGTAAACTATATTTTAGTTTTGAGTTACCAGAACTAATTTTGTCAATAGGTCATTTCATGCTAGGCTCGATGCTTCAAGTGTCAACTTTGAACAAAGCAAAACGAAAGCTAGTTCTCATGTTTATTTTTCGAGTCTTTATATTGCAATTCAAAATCGGGTCAGATAATGTCTTGATTGTCATTTACATCAACTAAAAATAAAGCCAGGTAATATGCTTTTGTGTAGCTGAACATTACCCGGAATGATTATGCCTTACCTTTCATCTCGAATTTCGAAACAGCAATGAATATTGGATTTCTAGCAGAAACCAAACCTTGAAGAGTGGAGTGGGTAAATCATTATCTCTGTGTCAGTGAACAAGGTGTAGGTCTACACGTCGCCTTATGCTTTATGTGCCCTTTGTATTGTTATTTCGTTCCAATGTTTTCGCTTTTCAATGGCAATTTTTCACCATGCATTTGCAGGCACGACTCTTCGTAAATAATTCATTTAAACTCCGAGGTTATCGTTTCCACTTCGTCATTTTTTGGAGTCAGAATCGACAAAGCAGTTTAAAGAAATCTTTGCCGTCTTCACAAAATAGGCTGAGAATGAAGCTCGGTGGTATAAGACCAACTGACAAAGACACGCTAGATGTAAGGAATGCGGCGCTGTCAAGGCGCAGAAACATTAGGATTAGAAGGTGATGAACTCCACACAATTGCAAGAGCAACACACTGTTGCAACGCAAAACGTCCAAGATATTGCATATTGCATTGAATGAGACCTAAGTAGCATATTTCTTAGACATGAAAAACTGTTGTAGCAGATGTTCAGAAGTCTAGCCTCATCTCATGGAACGTGATCCTAAGTTTATTTTTCATTTAGTGATGCGTATGTATCCTACTGAAGGTCAATACCACACGGCTTGATACTGTATATACAAGAAACACAAAAACATTTACTTGCTACACACTACAAAAGAGGAGTTACTACTAATGTACACACATGACGGCAAACCAAAACAAACTGAAACAAGGCGGCATTGATTACAGCAATATCTCATCAGGATCGTAACCAGCTTTTTCGCGGGAGGGGGGGCAAAATGATTGCAACGGTACCTAACAACTGAACACGTTTTTGAAAATTTCGGGGGCGGAAATGTCATTATCATACGGAAGTATTACCAGATAACCAGATGAGTATAAAACAAAGACCTGGAGACAGCATCAGATGCTTCAACTGAGCCAATAAAAATGTTTGATGAAGATGCACACTGCTGAATAAATGCGTACAAATTGTTTAGAGTTAAGACAGCTTGAAATGGGTAGCCACATGCCGGCGAGCACTGAAGTTCTTAGAAGGCAAAATTTGGTAGGCATTTTCCCAGGCTAAGCGTACTCCATAGTTGTCAAGCATACATGACATGCAGTAGGAACTGCACATTATATTTTTACTGCAATTGAGAACTGAGCTCAGAATGTTTCTTTGCTTGGCAGTGCAATATATTTCACGTGAAACTATATGTTGGAGTCATCCTTCAAAAGTGGCGCAGAAAGGAGGGGCCTTGGGGGCCGCGGGCGGCAGTTTGCTTATCAAAAATAAATTTTTGAAAGGAGTTTAAAAGTTCTCGCTTTTCGTTATTATTTTTTAATAAATTTATAAAAGATTTGAAAGTTCCAACTCTTTTCAATTACTGTGTTTAGAAGCCCTAGACTGGTAGGTTAGCCTATAAAACACGTCATGTGGCTGTGGAGTGAGCACATTGATGAAATGTTTATTCAAAAGTCTGGGTCAAAAATCCAATGTACGGAAATGCTCCAGTTTTTTCTTGAAATTAGTTTTTTCTTTATACACTTACTTGTGTGGCAATTGTGCCCCAATCCCTACACCTTCCTCGCTAGACAAAGCCATTTCCGCGAACTCAGTCAAAAGTTCTTCAAACAAAGAAAAGAGATGATATTCGACTGCGGACTAGCAAACATTAGGGCGGCGGTTGTTCGCGGTTGATATTGCCTTTCCTCTCAAAATCTGATGAAAACGTTTTGCAGGAAATCATGGTAAATAGTCAAGGCTAGCTTAACCTTCTATCTCCTATCGTTGGTTCCTCAGTAACTCCCTAACGGCACATCATAACATCACCTGACACCTAGGCGATGTAGGCATTGACGTAGAAGATTTCGCTGGGGTGGTGATCGCTCAGTGGTAGAGTTCCGCCTCTCAGTTGGAAGGTTGCGTGTCCACTTCACCGGCACTGAGTGTAACGCCGTAGCGCCCCTTGGGAAGATCGTTCGCCTCAACTGCCCCGGTAAGAAGCAATTTCAGACATTGGTATGTCGCTAAATGCCGTCGCCAAAATTATTAACAGATTCATTGACACATCTCATGCTATTTTTTAATGTTAAGTGGGATATTTTCAATAAGTGCCATAAGGTGTAGCCTAGTCTTTAGGTAGGCTTGTCAACATTAAATTTTGGCGGTTAAAGTAAAGAACTCTGCAAAGATAACTTTGCTCAGTTTCAATACAACGGCTGTTTTTCTGCATGACGTAATGGTCATAGTGTCGGAAAATGACGTTCTTGAAGCCGGGTGGTACATTTGGTGCGTATTCATGAGTAACTTTGAGCTCAGATTGTCGGTTTGAACTGCAGTGGAGTGAATTGCGCAAAAGTCTCCATTGTTCAACGGTTTACTTAACATTTGCAGTCATAGAAACATTCAACAAGAAAAGCTTAGAAAAGGTGTTGCTCTCATTTGATGAATTTGAGGCAAGAACCTTAGTCTGAAAACGTAACGCAAGGGTAAACGATATGTTTAGATATGATTGTGGCGAAGGCTTTCAGGGTTCGTTGATCAAAACAGTTGTACAACTTGGCAATGGCTCTACTGAATAAAGTTGTTCAACTCACCGTCGAAGGTAAGAAGTTGTAATCACCGCTGAGCATTAGAATAAGGCTTATGTCCCACTTGGCATTTGGTAATACAGTTTTTGAAATAGACGTCTGTTGCTTACCAGTCCTGTCGCCACCAGGTCTTCGCCCCCGGAACAAACCTCCAATTCTTGAAATATGAAGCTATGAAGCACTATAAATCAGAAATATGAAGCACTACAATTAAGTGGATTTTTTGTTAAATTTTAGAATGTCAATCCCCTGCACAAACGTGAAGTCCCCCAACTGAAGACCTTCTGGCGATGGCTGTGTTACTAACGTGCAAAGGCAAGGCATAGCACTCTGCACGTGTAATTGGAAGAAGTCTAAAATAACAGCTAGACTCAGTGCGCAGGTCACGATGAAGACTGCCAGGGCTTCTCAACCATAGTTTTACACCTGTTTATGATAATTTTTCAAAGTGGGTCCCCGCACCTGTAGAGGCTCCGTGCAAGTGCCGACAGAGTTATCGTTAGAAGTCTGTTAGACATACTAAGAGGATTAAAACACTACTGAAATGTGAAGTGAACAATGAAACGCTATTTACATCACTGAGATCATATTATCAGATTGATGTAGCCTGGTATATGTAGCATATATACTAGTTTTTACTTAAAGATGGGGATAATATACGAAGTTTTAACATACATAAATGTTTGCATTTGTAAAGTAGCTGAGCCACATCCCTAATTTTTTCGTGTGATCACCTGGAATGAGAAAACTATTAAAGAGTCATGCAGTGAGCTTACCGGAGATTAAAAACCAACAGGGAAGAAAATTTGACGAAACATGTTGGGTTCGTATATGCATATGTAAAGAAAGCAAAAAATAGAAAAATTAATAATAAGAAAGGTGGTGATAAGCAGAAAAAGCAAGACTCATGTTCGACAATGAAAAACAAGACCCATTTCAGTTTGTGAGTGTTTGATTGTGATTTAAGATGCTTTATTAATACTTATATCTTTAATATGCGCGAAACATAACCGTCTTTTAATAAATACTACGGCCAAAGCAAACGATACAACTGACATCTTGCAAACGTTTCGATAACAACTGTTATCATCTTCAGTGCATAGCAATAACCGTCTTTCATTTTAAATTTTTGTAAGCAAATGTGAGGGGTGGAAAGGGCGGCACTTTTGTGGTCGGCCCCAGGCGGCACTTAGCCTCGCTACGCTACTGTCCTTCAATAAGATGTGAAACGTAACGCCGAAGTATTTAACTTCTTTGGGAAACGAGTAATATAAGACGGCCCTACGCGAAAGAAAAACCAGTGCAATCTCACATCACTATTGAGATGACCTACAAACTTTATCAGCTTCGGGGTAGGTAGTGTGCCTTGCCCTTTGCAGTTATATTGTATTTTGCGTGTGTGAGTGCTTTTGACTATGTTTTGGTTTCGTTTAACGCTGGAAACAAACAGATTATTTAAAAAATGCAACAAGCAAAAATGTGGCCTGACTTTATCATGCTTCATATCAGATCGCATCGCTAATTACTAGGAAAAATATTAGAAACTCCCCAAAACACCAGTTTATTATTTCAAAAAATCTTTTTACATCCTATATTTGGTCATTACATTTTTTATTTGTGTTAAAAACCTATATCAATAGATTTGACTTGACACCATTCTGATTTAGTGGAGATGATCAAACGACTGCAAATTATTTTTAGGGTTTGTGCGGAGTCCGAACCTACAATGAACTGTACTCGCAGACATTTGTTTTGAAGGTGTACACGGCTTGCGACAATAACGTTATTGTTGAGATCTAAATTAACCTCAGCAATGTGATGCTCACCAGAAAAATTTTCGATTATTTGAAGCCACTGTAGTAAAGTTGTGCTGAACGAGGTCTTTCGTTATCTTTGTATGGTTGCCAGGGAAATTTAGATCTCTGAATATGTACTTGATATAATTATGTACTTGATAACTAAATCTGTACTTGATATAATTTTCTTTTCTTAGACTGGGAGGTTCATGGTCGAAGTTAAAATCTCATTAAACTTGAAAATGTTAAGGAAACATATACCTGTTTGGTTGGTCATCGGATTTGATCGCACGCTCGTTTGACGGAATCGACATTCTTTTGTGTCAGATATCGAAGATGGTCTCAGTGCAGGACATCAAATGCCTATCCTACAGCATAGGGCCTCAAAAGAAGTTAAACGGTGCTGGTATTTGACCATTGGCTTGGTCATACCACTAGGCTCTATAACAGCGCATAAACACCAAGAACTCAACGCCTTTCAATGAGCTTTTTCTATTACCGGGAGAAAAGTGAACTTTTATTTAGAGCAAATGTATGCACGTGTGGTATAATTGGAATTGTAAGAATTCACTACTGGTGCGTTGTCAGCATATCAATTTGGCACATTTTCATGATTTAATCATTTAAAAAATTTTCCTCGTAATTCAAATATTCGTTTTCTATCTTTTATTTGCGTTCTTGGCTCAGACACATGGCCGATACCAAAAGGTTAGCAAAAGAAACACAGGAATACTGAGATCCTGAGACGTAGAACGTTACAAGGTATGTGTGAGTTGGAACGCGCAGGAAATACCGAAGAGAAACAAACATTGAAGCAACTATGCGAGCGAGTATATGCCAACTCAGGCCAGTGCATAACAACTGTCCGTCGCAACTTAGGACTCATATATCTGATCAAGCACTGTGCAGTGCCAACCACTATGAAAATACCACAAACTGAATGTGCTGGCAGCGTTTTGTTATAACTTTTGTAGAAATCTTGTACAAGCATCCGTTTACTCACCTTTCTGAAAAAGCTTAGATGTGATGTAAATATTTCAATTTTAAATGCTTTAAATGCCACGTTCCTACTACAACTTTTTATTTCTTTGTCCTGCTACCTTTTAATTGCGCCTGCGAAACCGGATGCATTAAAACAGGTTTTGAAACAACACAAGAAAGATTTTTTCCACGGGATGAAAGCAATTTGACCAACTCCAAAAATAAGAAAAAAGATTTTGTACTAAAAGGTTGGTAGCAAAATATCGGATTTCAAAATCCAGAGAAAAAATCCTTCGCTAATGGTTGGTTTACTGCATGCGATGGCTTTTATGGTGCTTCTGCTTGTTGGCTGAGTCATATGAAACAATAAACCATTACCATTACCATTTGTGAAAAGAAGCACGAGTGGGTCTACAGCAATGCTTCAACAAGTTCAATATTAATGGGAGTGTGACCAATGTGCTTGAGTGTCAAACTACACCTATGCAGGCTTCTTTTCATGCAATATAAAATTACGTGGCTTGTTACAGTAGAATACATCTACCGTATGCAGCCTTGTGGGAATACGTCATAATCGTTAAGGTTTGGTTCTGACATCTGAGTGAATACTGAGTGCACAGCTATATTTGCTGTGGCGAGTTTTCATAATTCATCTGGTCAATTTTGCAAAACCTCCGTGATGTTCTAATTGTATAAGGACTGAGGATGCGTAATTTTACGTGAAATCGATTTCCTAAAATTTGCTGATCGATTCCTTGCTTACACCCATCGTGGAAAGTACATACTTGAATAGAGATATGTGCAAGTTTGAATCATCGCAAAAAGACGAAAGCAGATGGCAGTCGACTGATTCTTCGAAAGCATACAGAAA
>Ga0210059_1014605_pt1 | contig 11581 bp, 7 predicted proteins | sample Ectturendosymbi2_FD_188042 | JGI IMG/M metagenome (GOLD analysis project Ga0210059, IMG submission 188042) | Ecteinascidia turbinata endosymbiont from Florida, USA - Sample 2 (SPAdes) (version 2) | ecosystem: Host-associated > Tunicates > Ascidians > Unclassified | place: Key West, Florida... | reverse complement strand
TCTTGAACTCTCCATTGGTTGACCGGTCCAACGTTTCGACGAGGTCCAAATTACATCTTCAACCAATGACAACTCGCCTTTCTTATCTCCTAAACCCTTTCTTATTGGCCACTGCTTTAACCAATGAGATCTCTTCTTCTCTGTATATAAACCAGTTCGGTAGTATCTCCACTTCATTCTGACGATATCCCCTGAAGAGTGTCAGACGAAAAGCTTTGGGATGAATCTCCTACTTCACGCCATCTTCAAGTTCTGTACCACCAAACGTCTTTTCAACTTCGTATTTTGTATCATCTACGATAACAGCCAGCAATCCATTCCCGTTGGTGGTGTTGTTGATGGTGCATTATTCAATTTTTTCATGTTGCTGTGCGATTTTGGTATTTTTGTTGTATCGACCTCATGCACAGCCACGGTTTTTTTCAGTACATTTGCACTTGATCACAGACCACTTACATAAAACTTCGACTGAAGAGCAACCCAGTTAAGACCGCATACAACAACTTGTGTATCGTTCATAAGCAAACATAAGCAGGTACTAAACGATACGCTTGTCAACAAATACCAAATATTATCCCCCCAAAAAATAGCCAAAAACCACCCTCAAAATTCGCTCAGTTCAAAGCCTTTTATGAACCACTTGCGACTTTGAATCCTACCAGCTGCTTCTTCCAACCAAAATCTCCTCGCATGCTGATTCTTGTATTTGCCCTGGTCGAACCATGACCGCCAAGCTTCTTTGTTCAGAGGAAAATCATATATATCCTTCTCTACATTCGTTTGAAAGAGGAACTTGTTGATTCGCTAGATAGACAAGCACTTCTAAACACCGGTGAACAAAGTGAATAACTCAAATATTAATTATTTTGAATCTTCCCAAACAACATCGCGGACCGCGTGTTTGTGACCCCTGGTGCAGTTGATGCGTTTCTACTCGGTTTATGTTTCGCTAGGCTTGTGAAATCAGGCTGTTCTTACAGTCAAACATGTCGAAACTCTTTGTGGACACTGCCACTAAACCGTCGCTGCCCAATTGCTTTTCTGTGCCCGCTTGACGTGGATGTGCTGTGATGAAAAAGTGTCACAGTTTTAATGGTTTCAAACGGGATTTCCTGTTTGGAGCTCTCAAACGCAAAAAAACGTTCCAACGATAGACAAGGAGGAGGCTGAATAGTATAGGGAAAGCGACGTGAACAAAATTATACAGTGGAGCGCATATCTAAGTTGTAAGTCAGACCTGCGCATTATACGACCTGGAAAGACCTAATGCGCGGCCCGTCAGATGGTCTGAAGACATTGTATAGTTCATACAGAGTCATGTAAACCTGTTGTTGACGCGAACAGTTTGTGCAATAATCGTCTGATGAGGGAAATCCTTTCCCAGACAAGAATTGGACACTGATTTTACCAGAGTACGTATTTCGGATGCTGAGTGAAAACTTCAGCTCTTATTCAAATAGTATCTAATTCCAGTGTTGTTTGCTTGCTTGATTCAAGCTAATAGTAACAAGAGAATCGTTTCTTGCGACTCCAGGCGATGCATTTAAGTGTGGGTTTTCACAGACATCCATTATTAATGGTTCCTGAAGAAACATCTCCAAATGTGCATTTCAAGGACTTCTTGACCTGCTGTGCAAGGCATCTACAAACATTTGAAAAAATCTCATTCGTTTGACAAAACAAATATTCAGCTTGTGCGGGATAACTTTTAATACAGTATGTGAGCAAACTTTTAATGTTCTCCATGTAAACCTCTTGTCTCAGTGGCAGAGTTGTGAAAATATTCTGAAAAATCAAATTTCAACTTCGATCCAGATTATAATGGGATTGCTGCCAACAGATGTAGTTGTTTCTCATTAAATTAAATTCTGTAGCAATTTGCGTTTCACTACATTCGTCAGTTTCGTGAAACTTGCAAGTGACTATGTTGGATGCGGCCCTTGGGAAAAACGGTGTGTTGTGAGTTTTTTACTGTTTGCGTTGTGCATGATTCTAAAATTCATACTTCTGAAACTTTGTGTGGTGGCTTTTAAGATTGCCAAAGCAGAGACAACTACTATAAGTTTGCAGAAGCTTCATAAACCATGTTACTTGGAAAGGGCTGAAACTATTCTGGTCAAAGATAGAAAACTGAAAGCTTTTACTACTGAATTTTATAACAGATTGAGTCATTAACATCTGGTAACGTGAGTCATACTAGATGTTAAAACTTGCTCTTTATATGCAGTTTTCAAAGAGACTCGTTTACTGACGTGTCAAGCTTTCAACTAATGGCCCGTGTGCCTATTATAGGATTTTTGGGGACTTGAAGTTTATAACGGATTTTGGGGTTTTTGGGGGACGCTGAGTCCAAAAATTGCATCCGTTTTTGTCCATCTGGCCAGGATTAGCCGATGCAGAGAATACGTTTTGCAGTTTTTCGCAAACATTGCAAACTCCCACCATTTTTAACATGAAAACAGATTTTGTAATCACTGGCGGTGCTTTCAAATGCTGAAATGCTTTATCAGCTGTTGTTAAACTGCATAGGCCCATAGCGAGTGAGTTAGTAGCAGCCTATTAATAAGTGGTAAGTACATTAAAATCCTATGTTAGAATAGTCTGTGCCTGGTACCGTAGTTGATGAGCATGACTGGATGATTTGCGGCGAATTTGAAGTCTTTGTGCATATTAGTTGAGCAACAAAATGGATGCACAAAATTTCCGTGTTTCTTGTGTCTGTGAGACTGTAGGACTCGCCAAGAGCATTGGACTAAGGAAAGTTGGCCAAAGAAAGAAGGATTTGAGATTGGGGAAAGAAATGTTATACGACCTTCTTTGATTTATCCAAACTAGGTGCTACTTCCTCCTCTTCATATCAAACTAGGGTTGATGAAACAGTTTTTAAATAGAGAAAGTGACTGCTTTGCATATTTGTATCAAAAGTTCCCTGCATTGAGCACTGACAAGTTAAGGGCAAGGATTTTTATGGCCCTCAGATGCAACGTTGAATGCCGGACAAATAATTTCCACTCACCATGACAACTTTGGAAAAAATGCTTGGCAGTCCTACACAGCAGTTGTCGAAAACTTCCTCAGAAATTTTATAGCTTTTAAATATCACAACCTTTTAAAACAGCTGTTAAATTCTTACAAACAATTAGGGTGCAATATGAGTGTGAAGGTTGATTTTATTCATAGTCATGTAAACAATTTTTCTGAAAACTTAGAAGCATTATGGAAGAGCAAGGAGGGTCCTTCCACCAAGATATAAAAACAGAGGGGAAAAGATGCCAGAGACTCTAGAATACCAACATGATGGCAAACTATTGTTGGTGCTGAAAAAGAGAGGTTGTTGGCAGTAACTACCCCCGAAAAACACAGAAAAGGCAATTTCAGGATTAGCAACCATGCATTATTTTCTGTCATGAAAAAAGAGTATACTATCGTGTTTGCGCTATTCTTGGCATTTTAACACTTTTCTGTCACCACAATCGTTGCATTGCAAGGCCATAATATCTGTGTTTTGTAAGTCACAGTTGCAAGTATACTGTATACACTAACTGAAATTTTGCGTTTGTTTAACCCTTTTGTATGTTTTCTACGCTGCACATTGCTCTTCATAAACTAATTTACAGATCATGGTTATTACAAGAAGTCACTAGTGTTTAGATAACATGTTAGTAAGTTTCACAAATCACGAAATGTGTAAACGCCTTATGCAACAGTATGCTTAGAAAACTGCGATTAAATAAATATAAAATATCAAATAGCTCAAAAACTTGACCAATTTGGAAAATCTGACAATAGTTTTGAAATCAGCGCCCCAAAATTATCCCAAATACGCTCTTAAACCCCAATCCCCTCGAAATTCATTTAAAATTGTTGAGCTGTGAATTATTGGTTATCATTCTGCAAATTACTGTAAGTAACACCACTGCTAGTAATGATATACGAACTGTTGCCAGTTTTTTTTTTTCTAAACTTGCTGCGTTAATAAAGTTGACTTGAAAATTCATAATAAATTCAAAATTTTGACCGCTATGGTATATCACATGAAAATAAATTCAAAACGAATAAATAAGCCACGAAACGCACATCGCGCCTATGGGTCCGTATTCTTGGGTAACTTCGAGATTTGAGCTGTGAAGGTTGAGAAAGTTTCGGCTACAGTACAAGATGATTGCATTATCGCAGTTGAAATTTTTTGGAATTTGACGCATGCAGAAATCAGCTCCACAAGTAATAGGCGAATTCCTGACTTTTTCCAATGGTTCTGAACCACATGCAAATTCAGGGCGATCTTGAAATCAGGTGTAAATTCAGAATAGTTTGTTGAAAACTCATTGTACAGTCATTATGCAAAAGTATGAGAAGTTAATGGGTAGTGCGTTCTTGTGATTACCTCGTCGTTAGCAGATTTCTGCACTGATCATTTTTTCCTGAACCGTTCCTCACAGAAAGCGTTAAACTTAAACTCCCAAAACGTTTACACTACATACGCAGCTTCACTGGTGTAATGACTTTTACATGAGAAAATTGTGTGCCTTCCCATGTATGAATGCCATACGTAAAGATTCAACCTGCGGCATAAGCCATTGGACGTGGAAGTTTTCTTCGGAAGAAGCACATCGTATCACGGCTGACTCCAGTATATGTCGACCATTATGCCGCAGACGTAGTTGAGTGGAAAATGAAGGTTCGTCTAATATTCTGCGCTTCCAAAGATGTGCAATATATACTTTTCCCACAGTAGATCAATATCGTGACGACTAGAAATCGACAAGAATATGTGAATGATTCAAAAGGTTAAAGCAGTTTATTGATGATTGAATTCCTCTGAAGTTTCGAAGGGTAAATTTTTTTTACCAGCTTACTTTCATGGCGTTCCACCCTCTTGCGTTTTTTTTCATTTCTTCTTTGTTCATTCCAGAGCGTCAAGCGCTTTATGGTGGATGTGCAATTTGAAAAGATTCTACACAACCGTGTTGTGCAATACTATGATTATATGTGGATGAAAAATCGGGGTGTTAACTTTATGAACCTCTTTCCGGATTTGTCCTTCAGGTATATCTGTTAATATTTGCAATGCTGAGCTTACCTATAGCCCGTTTACATCTGATACCTTTTTTCGAATTTGCTGATCGTCATTGATCATACTTAATTTTGTCTGCTGTACCATATAGTACTTGTTTTCAGTCAGAATCATGGTCAATAACACAAGAACGCAAAAATGATTAGTCATTGCGCATTACAGAGCAGGTTTTGGATATTAAACACAGCAACACAGAGTTGCCATACACTGAAGCGGCGCACCAGCTATAACCTGTTTTTTTTTTCGCTGAAACATTTCGGTCATTTTTAGCTGAGACATTTTGGTCACTGAAACATTTCGGTCATTTGTCTCACAGATGTAATGAAACTCGCCGTAAAAATATTTTTTAGCTTATATTTTCAAACATTTTGACCGAAATGACTTAATATTTCCGGTCATTTCAAACACGTTCCCGTCTATGACCGAAAAGGAACCCAGGCTATAACTGATTTCAAATGTCTTTGCAAGATATATAGCTTGAGGCTGACAACCAGTGGTCTGTTTAAGGGGAAGCGATCGAGGTACTTGCCTCGGGCACCCTTTTCAGGGCCCCCCTAGCTGTTTCGCACGTAAATTTTCCTCATTTTCGCTGAAAAATTTACTCGCTCATATAATATTTGCCGAAGCAGATCATAATTATTCTGATTTCAAAGGCCCCCCAAGGGAAACAGTAATTTGTAAGTACTCTGCTTTCAATGAGGTCAGCAACTGCAATGTGCAGGTTCACTGCTTTCAAAGCGGCCTCCAACAGCAACTGCAATGTGTAGGTACTCTGCTTTCAAAGTGGCCCCTAACAACAACTGGAATGTGTAAGTACTACGGTTTCAAAGGGGCCCAACAACAACTGTAATTTCTAATTACTTTGCCTTCACAGGGGCTCACAGCAGCAACTGCAATGTGTAGGTACACTGCTTTCAAAGAGGCCTCGAACCACCGCTGTAATATGTAAGTACTCTGCTATCACAGGGCTCTCACCAGCATCTCTAATGTTTAAATAAGAAAAAGCGTCAAACCAAATTCAATACTTCAAAAATCTGTGGCTGGTCTATCAAGCAAGAGCAAAAATTTTTACCAAATGGTAATCTTTCCACTGTCGTAGAATGAAGCTTCTCATAATATAGTGTGGACGACTGTGAAAAAGCAGCCCCTGCTTTAAAACATACGTAGTGCGTTTGAAATCCCAAGAGTTTTTGTGTTCAACATAGACCTGTTTTGTACTCCATTAATATGTATTAAACTCAGTTTGCTTTTTTTATTAAGTCTGTTGTAAATTGCAGTTTACTATTCTTTGTGTAATACGGCATTTTTACACTAGTAAGTTTTTACAAACACTACACAGAGCTCAACAAAGATTTAGCCTGAAAACTAACACTAAACCTAACCACTATTCGAAACTTTAACACTGGAACTAGCTCCACCCCGTCCACTAACCATAACCCCTAATGCGGCATAGAGAAGTGTAACCATTGCCCGTATATCCCCTTTCTAGGCTTCATCGAAAGGTCTTATCGCGGTTGGCTTAGTATGATGACGTCGTCAGAGGGCCCCCTTTGAGCTTTGGCTTGGACCCCCCAACCATAAGTTCACCACTGCTAACAACCGTTTGTTTTTACACATTACACACATGCCAGTCCGGCCTTCGAATTGGATTGAGGTTCTTGGTGAAAGAGGTACTGCTTTTAAACAATTTCGCATCGTTTTTCTTTTCAGTTTGCGTGCAGATATCTACAACCAGATCTGCCGAGACTTGATCACAAATGTTCCGCTGTTTAATGGGTGTTCAGAGACCTTTCTAAGGCATCTTTGCATGGTGATGGTTCCGAACTCTTTTATGCCTGGCGACTACATTTGCATGCAAGTGCGTCAAGTTGTTTTTGTTTTCACAACGGTAAAGTTAGTACTAGTACTACTGTGTTGGTACTCCGGTACAAGTTAATGATCAGTAACTATCTCGAAGAAAATGTTAGTACTACTAAATGTAGTCATCTACAAAATTTTCAAATACTGTAGGATGTACTCATCTCTGGTTGAAAGTCTCTCTTTCATTGCAAAAGTGCTTTACTTTGAGAACCTGGTCATGATTATGTTGGGTAAACTTACTGCTGTGCTGATCTTGGCAGTTGAAAACGTCGTCAGCTGACGTCAATGTGTTGACACGTTGCCCATGTTAAGTTGCTAATGACATATTGTAAACAGCACATATTATTAGTTACTGTTAATACGTAAAAGAATTCTTTCTAATTCCTGTTTATTTTAGGGTGATATCCGCACTGAAATGTACATGGTGTACCTTGGAGTGGCTGAAGCTGTAAAAACTATTGGGAAGTGGCAGGCACCGGTGCGGTTAGTAATTGAAGGAGATTATTTCCTTTGCGAAAGTCTGTTATGTAAGGTATGTTGTAAATAGCGTTCTTGAAAACATCTTTTCAGAAGGGGTTTCGATCGGACAACAACGCAGAATCCAAGCATTTAAATTAAGTCATATTGGAAGTTGTTTATAACAGATGTTTTCAGCGGCAACAAAAATGAAGGTTCATGATTTTTGCGTTAGTATTTCTTTTACGTTGGCAAGACCTCCATGCTTGCTCAGATTGTTTTGCTCATTGAAATGTTTGGCGCCGAAACAAAACATCTGGTTACGATTACGCGTCATGTGACTGTGTGCTGAAGTGTTTACCATCACGTTCGTGAGAAAACTGTCAAACCTCTGTAAGAAATTAGCTTGAGTTTCCATTCATATGTAGGATTAACCTTCGTTATTTATCAACGAAATATATGAACTACATACTTGGGACAATGCATTCTTGCAAAAATTCAACTTGCAAAACTGGCTTTGGTCGTGGTAGTTGCAAAATTCGGTTCAACAATTTCGTATTTTGTGTTTGTCTTGTCGGGGTAAAAGCAAAAGCAAGCTACTCCTCGTGTTTTTTTTATGTTGTCACAATCCATACGTACGTTTAAAAGTTGGATCTGCGTTTTTTTATTTTTTTGAGATGCATGGCTGAAAATGGAATTATTAAGAGAATTTGTGTGAAGGTTCGTCGACCGTGTTCACTGCGAGCAAGTACGTACGTCGATGTGTTCACCATGACTATGAAAGGCTTGCACAGTATTCTCGACTACCATCCAGCTGCACGACAAGAAATTTTGCGAAATGCACGCATGCTTTTTCCTGACATCAACATCTGAGATATTTATGTGCACTACTGACACTCACGGTTCAGCTTGCCCTTTTCGTGTATGGATGAGTCTGCAATAATCTCGTGCTTCACGTGATCTGAATGGCCTGAATAAGACCTATGATTTTGTGTCGCGACTCGTGTTGCTACCACTTCAAGATTCCAAGAAAGGATTGCTGCATTTACTGAACATTAGGAAGTAGGTACTTACCAGATCAGAATGTAGAAATCGAGAACACTGAACGTACTACTGCCCAGTAAATTTCTGGGATATTTTTAAGAGGCTGTTTTTTGTTTGAAAAAGATGTGTTTTCCCAGTTTATTATTGAGAAGCATGGAAGCCTGGAGATGTGGCAAGGGTATTGTTCAGTTGAACACCTCTGCAAAGCATGATTTGTAGCAATTTGTTGTAAAAATTTATTGTGATCTTATCCAATGCCCTGATTAAATAAGTAAAATTAAAATGATTTCCTTCGTCAAATCTACAGCTGCAAAGTAAAAAGAAACTACTGGCCTGTATATTTAATGTGCCGCAGATCAGAGAAAGCTTAAAATCCCATTCTCATTTGTGTACTGCAAGGAACTGTGACGTACTGAGACAATTGTTGTCACTCTATTTTTTTCAGTGAATTTCTCTTGCTGAATTTAGTTAGGCTTAATATTAAGTTTCGTTAATTTTTTCTTTGACTTCATTACTTGTTGAATATCTTGAAACAGTTGCTGTTGCGAGTGCGATTTTGTCTGAGAGTGTATTGGGCGTGTTCATCGGTACTGAAAATGAAAAGCCTGGAGCCAACGTAGGGACAACCATAGACAGGCTAGGAGCAATTTGTATGTTGTTCGATATATCGAACATTGGGTTTCTTCAGTTTTTTTTGTACAGAGACAGAGAAAAAATGACCGAAAATAGCAATCGAACCACCAAAAATCAGGAGGTGAAGTAAACATTTTCATTTAAGGAGGCCACTGGGGAACAAATCAGATTACTGAGGGCAGTTATATTTCTAAAATGAACCGAAGTAGAAATTTACCCAACGTCAAACAAAAATTTTGTTGAACACTCGGAAGCCCAGCTAAATTTTTGGTGGACATAAGCAGAACACATAGCTTCCACCGCCAGCAAAAGTATTTGCGAGAGAAGCGAAATCAAGTTAACATGTTGCAAAAACCTAAGTTTGAAGCTAGCTAGCATTTAACAGTCCGAAAAAGCGACGCTGTGTATCATACACTATCCAAAAGACCAGTGAGAAAATGATCAAACACAGATTGAAGCAGGAAGAAAAATGGGCATTTGCCCCCCCTGGAAATTGGGTCTAAGAATCAAAATTCCTGAAAAAAACTGAATATAGTAGTTTAATTTCGATTAATTTATTTAATTCTTGCAACGACAGTTTATATGCTAGTATAGCATTGTGCAAGAGCTAGGTTCACTGTTCTGATGTCAGGGCCATAGGCGGGGGACCGGCCGCCCCCCTCCGGCCTTGAAAATTTTCAGGGCAAGCGCAAATTGCCCAAAAATCCTGAATGATAAACGTATTTCAATACAGTGAAATTTTTCAGGGCAAGCGCAAATTGCTCAAAAATCCTGAATAATAAAAAATTCATATTCAGTACAGTGAATTCAGGGCAAGCGCAAGTTACTCAAAAATCCTGAATGTAAAAAGTATATTCAATACAGTGAAAATTCCGGGGCAACTCTGTTTTTTTCAGGGCAAGCGCAAGTTGCTCAAAAATCGTCAACTGTGAAAAAATCTCAATACAGTAATTCGCTTGGGGGCGATCCGTGTAATTTGGGCTAGCGTAGTATGTGATCAGGACCAACGTCGTGATTGGTTATAGTGACTTTGATCTGCACCAAGCCCTCGTTTTCTGTAAAAATTGAACAATTGGATGTCGATAGTTTAACGGCTTGATATAAAAATTTAGTAACTCTTTCTTTGTTCGTTTTCGCTGGGTAGAGGTGCAGGGTGTTAAGATGATATATTTTTTGATTAACAAGAGTTTTAGAAGCGGGTAGCACATACGTGCAAATTGCTTGGCTCGTTTGAGTGTGCGTCTTTGACCGGCAGTCCACGGTATGTTCGTGGCTACTGTCTGACTCTCGAACGCCGGTATGGTTTTCGCGCTGGCGCTTGAGTGGACAAGGCGTTCTTTTAAAAAGTCTCTGATGGAAAACCTTGCACGATAGAAACCCAAATTATGCACGAAAACGTTAGTCATATTGTGTAGTTCATGAAAATCGAAATCAAATAAATTTTCCACTTCTTTTGGAAAGAAAAAAACACTCTGAAAGAAGGGTGGATTGCCTGCTTTTTTACTCTGAAAATTTATTGCGCTTATTCCAACAATGGGAAAAATGTAAAAATCACAGAAACGTTTGCTATAGCTGTTACAAAGCATCCTGCCAAGTTTAAATTAAAAAATTGTAGAGAATAAAAGTTATAACAGTTTTTATATCACCTGGTCCTAGACAGCATTTCTGCTTTTCGACTCCATCCGAAAACGCACATGCGTTCAGCTGTGCTTTCCGATCGCTAAATAACTCAGTTTGGTTTCGATTTGACCAAAGCGTACAGCACTTTCGTTTCGATACTTAAACCTCCATAGATATGTTCGTTGCACCAACTGAACTACGAAAAAAATTACTGCACACCACGCAAAAAATTCTTTCGCATGGAAAAGCCACACAAAATTTTATTTGCACAAAAAATCAACGTAAAATTTTACTTGCACGTGGGCTGAGCATTCGACAATTATCAGCTCTTGGGTGTTGAAATGTAACGCTTCTACTGTTGTTGCAGAAAAATGTGAATATCACAGAACATGTTGTGATTACCTTGTAGCAGCCGCATTTCAAGATGGTAGTGCATGAAACGAGAGGGAAAAAAATATATTTTTATCAGCTGGTCGTAAATGTGGTTTGAGGTTTGTGAAAAAGTTATGCACGCACGTTCAGGTGCTTGGCGTTGTTGCTATTGGAAAGGACGAGCGGCAAAGGTGCAATGCGAGCTATTGTTGGCAGCAACCTTTAGTCTTCTCTGTTTAACTCTAAATCTCCGTTGAAATGTATTGTTGGGAAGCAGCGAAAAGATCACCAGTCGCGATCGCTGAATTACTGCTTTATCGCAAATCAACGGGTGTTATTCTTCGCGATGCCCTTCCTGCCTCAAAAAGCTTTGCGCTAACGGGCCGATTGAAAACTGCCAAGTGCGAATGTTTGTGAAGCAGGGCTAATTGCCAAGTGCGAATGTTTTTGAAGCAGCCGAACAGACGGCTCCAGCAGTTACTTGCTGTTGAAAATAAAACAATTTTGCAGCAGCCAAAACCG
>Ga0210059_1014604_pt1 | contig 11582 bp, 8 predicted proteins | sample Ectturendosymbi2_FD_188042 | JGI IMG/M metagenome (GOLD analysis project Ga0210059, IMG submission 188042) | Ecteinascidia turbinata endosymbiont from Florida, USA - Sample 2 (SPAdes) (version 2) | ecosystem: Host-associated > Tunicates > Ascidians > Unclassified | place: Key West, Florida... | reverse complement strand
GTAAGGTGAACATTGCAGCTGTAATTTATTCAGGATACAAGCTTTTACTGGAAAAGCATAACAATCCAGTTAAAAAAAAAACAAATTTTGTATAAAATCATAAACTGTTTGAATTTTTTTGGAAAATTTAAACTTCATTTGAAAGAACATGATGAAAGTATCCGCTCAAAGAAAATGGCTGTAGCCTAGGTCTGCTGCCATGACACGGTTTGAATAAAATGCTAAGCTTTGTCTTGTTGACAATAACACCTTAGTAGTCGAGCGGAATGTTCCAAGCTTACTATGCTAGCGGTCGTGGGTTCGACTCTCGCCTTTGCAGCTTTGGTGGCACTGGTTATGCATCATACTTTTGGATGTAACCGGCTGGGTTTGATTCTTTTGTGTTCGTGTTTACGCTTTAAGGTTTGGATTCGGTTTCTTGAAACTGAAGTGAATGTTTTCTATGTATCAATAAGGACATCTGAACATTACCAGTTTGATAAGTTTAGGGCTGCTGGAGTGACTGGAAACGCCATTATAAACAGCCAGGGGCAGGGCGACAATCCTGTGTATGTTCAACCAGAGATGAAATTTCGCAGCCCTCCCGGCCATCTTCACCACGAGCCGCCACTGCACCCTACGCAAGCACCGCCAATTTAGTTTCAGTGACATCCAAACGTGAATGGCCTTGCTGCTCTCCAGGTGACCAACGTGCGGTTCGCGGGCAGCCGAGTCCTTCCGAGGGGCCCGCGTGATCATTTTCTCCAAAAGTAGAAATTCAGCCGCAACCACATAAAATTCCATCCAAGCGACTATGACAATGTCTTCAGTCATGGTTAAATGGAAATGATCGCACATGTTCTCTGTTACGTCACGAATCGCTACAACAGATCAGCCATTCATAGAACAATCGCGGCTTTGTGATTTGCCTTTCGTAGGCGTTCTGTGCTGCAGTCTACACAATACGCAGCTTGTACAACTTTATTGCAGATAAAGCTCACTTTAGCATATCTGACCTGTTTTCCGCGTAGTTCTGATTTGATTACGTTGCTTCTGATAATGGCAACGGCTAACCAAAAGCTGAAAGTTTGCGATGGTGATAGCAAACGTCTGCGAGAGAAATTCCAAAAAGGTGGACAGGACTTAGGACAGTAGCGCAGGCCTACTTCTTCGCGCAAGTCGAAAACAACCTGTTATGCTTGATATATATCAGTGCTCTTCAACAGGGGTTCCGCAAAACATGTAGTGGAGTTCCGTGAGTTTTAAGGTTTCCTTGTTTTTAGGGGATATGATTTTTTGCTTCAGTATGTTGATGCGTCATTATAAATATTTTAATCATCGTGCCGCATTCAGACTCCAAGTAGGCCAGTTACAGTAGTTAGGTATACAGGAGGTTGAGAGTGTAGATGGCGGAACAAGAAATATTGATAGTTGTTGCGTCACTTGTTCATTTTTGTGCAATTAAGAAAAACGTTGTTGTTGCATCACAGTTACACGATGTTGCCGATGTGAGTAGAAACTAGAAAGCAACAGGGTTGCCATTTGGCTTTTTTGAAGCCAGATGTTGAAATTTTGGCTTTTTTTGAAAATCAAAAAAACGCCAGACAAAATCTGGCTTTTTTTCACAGGGAAAGGCTTGCCTCTGGCAAAACATTGTCTGAGATACATATTCGTCACAAATCTCTTCTGACGAGAGTCAGTGTAAAGAATATTGCAAAGATTTTACTGTTGCCCTGAAAATGTTCGATGTATTTAATAAGAAACAAATGTACGACAGTGTAATTACGGGGAAAGAAAACGCTTGAAAATATTGGAATTGTGTTATATCGTTGTTTCTGACGAGTTTTAGTGTCTATTTTGTGTTTGGTTATGCATGTTTTATGTGTGTATCTCTTAAAACTGCTATATGGCTCTTTTGGGACAAGGTCTGGCTTTTTTGGTGAAGACAGGTTGGCAACCCTGGAAAGTAGACTCAGCCTGAGTGTAGTATAGAGTAGACTGAGTCACAAACTAGAGCTGCTGTTCAACCTTCGTGAGAATAAAGTAAAAACAGTGTGAAACCCAATTTTTTACTATTTAGTCAAGCCAGATAGATGAAGCAAAATAGCATATTTTCTTATGTGAAGCGAAATCATAACAACGGTGTGGACGGTAATGAGCAATGTAGTTCAAATGTAAAAGAGGCACCTAATCCGAAGCGGACCAAATGTAATTCAATTGCCAAAGTTAGAAAATGGTACGACACTTATCTGAGATACGGGTTCTTTTTGCCGGATGACCAAATTCCGAATGTAGCAGCTACATTCCAAAAATGCAAGAACAACCGAGACATTAAATTTCTTGCTTTTTAACTTCTGTAATAATTGTTTATTTTTTGAAGTGTCTAATAACGAAATATTTGATTTTCTTACAAGTAATTCGTGTTTTTTACATTTTTGTTAAAAGGGGGTTCCATGACAAACGCGAAAGTATATCAGGGGTTCCACGACGACAAAAAGGTTGAAGAGCACTGATACATATATACAACAAAACAGTTTGAGTTATCAGAAGATAACGTAAAAATACATTATGACACCAACCATGCATCTTCTGAAGTTACGCCTACGATGCAAATACACCAACATATTGTTTTATAAAAATTTGGCCCGCAACGCAACCTTTCAAACCAGGGGTTCTTAAAGTTACCCCCAGGGAGTATTGACATTAGATTTTAGGGGTCAGAATAAGATATGTATTGCACAGCGCTACAATAAACTTGAAAAATTGCCAGCATGTACGTGGAGTGAGCAACCAAAAAGCAAAATGCACGTTCCCCAACGATACAAAGAACCACTGCAATTCATTTTGATGATACTGTCAGGCATTAGCGCAGCCAGAATGAGGCCGAAGAGGCCATGGCCCCCTCCGAAACAACCTTGTTCAGATTTTTCGTTGGTGATTATCAATTTCAGCCGTTCGATGGTTAGAAGATACACTGCAGACCCGATATAACGCGGATATCGGGATCCACAACATCAGACCGCGTTGCAAGTGAGTCGCGTTATACCGAGGTATTTTATTACGTAACAAATGGTATACAGTCATGACCAAGAACATACATTTCCATGACAATGTGATGTTTATACTAAAAACGAGTCCAAGGTTGACTGCTTGTCTGTTCTTTTTCTTTGCGATCTCTCGTATTTCTTTCAAGTGTAGGACGTGAATCTTGTCCACGTTCTGACACTCTAGCCACTGCAAGGCCCAACGGTTTTTACGGGGATATACCTAACATACGTCATACGTGGTCTGGATTGTGACAAAACCGTATGCGACTGCGCATTTTGACATGCTTAAAATTATTTACCTAAAAGTACTGTATCGCAGCAAATCAGTTATGAAATCGGGGTCCATACTCACACCGCGTTGTATCCGGTCTACAGTGTACTTCATGTAATATCCTGTTGTAATAGACCAGAAATTGAGCTGAACATCAAAATGATCTTTGTGCAAAATAGCCAAAGATTGAAGTCTGATGATGTCAGTGACTGGTCCCTCCCGAACAAAATTTCTGGCTCCGCCGCTGCTGTAAGGTAAGCCAAAGCAACCCACAATAGCACGTACATGTTTTACTGTTGAGTGTAAGTTCTAGCAAATTGCGATAATTAGATCTCGTTTAATCCTCAGTAGGTCATTTACCGATTCACCGGCAATGATGTTTTCCAGAAAAAACAACAGAGCACACAAGGTGCGTTCACTGCTGTTGTTATTTTCTTTTCTGGAACTCAAAATGCATGAATCTTTGTTTTGTCTTCACTTTAAGTTTTTTTTAATTGATGTGCAGCGTTACGTGAAATTAATTTCCTATTAAAAATTTTTGCTGATAGATTGGACTACGCCACCTGTATCGAGATTTATTTGAATTCAGGCTATACACATTCACTTTCGCACAAAGAAAAACTTTAGTTACAGGTAGCCAGAGCCGTATCAGCTGCACTCAATATCCCCCAAGTGGGGGGGCCCACGCTGTCACAGGGGCTTAAAATTTAGTCCCGTCACCACTTAGCCCCCCAAAGAAAGCTTCGAATCCCCAAATTGAAATGTGAAGCACTAGAAATCAGTGAAGGAAGACCTCAGTTTCGAACATGGGGGCGCCAAACTGGCTTCTTGCCCCGGGCGCCATCAAACCTCGTTACGCCCCTGCTGCCACTTGATCAACGTGTTTTGTGTAGAGATTGTTGTAAAAAAATGTAGAATGTCTAGCCCAAGTAGTCTTCTCTTATTTTGTACTGCACAGCAGCAAGATACCTTTGGTGCTTACGAAAAGTTACACATTTGCACAGCCTGCTGTTTAGACAGCCAGATGGAGTAAATTGTGTAGTTTGAAGAGTCTATTTAGCAGTTGTCCCAAAACAGAGTAGTGCAGTTAGTGGATTATGGATGTTAACTGTTGCGCCTTCGCAAGCCTTAGTCTATATTTGTTAACATTTATAGGCGAATTGAGATACAAATAATCTAAACATGTGACATACACCAGGAGATTAACAAGTCCAGACATCAGCAAGGTTTATGCATGCGTATTTCGGCCAGTAAAAAGCCCCAATGCACACGCTTTATAAGCACATTTCACTTAAGCTCATGGTAAAGTTTATCAATTTGCGCTAATGAAAGAAAACGTTCTTGGTGCCGCACATGCTTTGACCGGCCTCATATATGCTCCTTCGATAATAATGTTTTCATAACTGAACGACAGGATTGATCCTGAATTCTTGCAATTTTTTTCCTTTGGATTTCATTACGTCATCTCCAAATAATCACCGTCAATTAAATGACAATGATTTACGACCCATATCCTTTCGTTAAGCTCCTTCAAAAATTTTTAGTTGTAAACTAGGAGTCTATTACGGGCATTTGCGGGAAAATATTTATAATTAATTTGCACAACCTGTAAATGCTGTTCATGTTGTAAATTAAATATAAATTTTCAGAATGTCTAGCCCCCTGCACAAACATGAAGACCCCCAATGGAAGACTTTCTGGCGACGGTTCTGTCCAGGCCCGCAGACACCATTCGGGGCAAGTTACTCCCAAATCTCTTTTGTGCCATCCCAAATTTTGTTGTGCTCAAAAAAATTTGTTTTAAAAATTTGTTGTTTTAAACATATGATAAAAACAAAAATCTTTCCCCCCTAAAAATTTATTTCTCCTCCCAAACCTTAAAACCTAGCTACGGACCTAGTTCTGCCAAAATTGTGTCTGCAATTAGGATCTTTTTTTTGAAGGCCATTCGGTCTCGAGATGCAGCATAACGCCAAAATTTTTTTTATATAAATCACCATTAGGGGGGCCCAGAGTTGGGCTGATACGGCACTGCAGGCAGCCGCCTGTGTCAGAAATAGTGGCAGTAACGAATTTTTATGGCAAGCAGTTTTCGTGCATCTCTGCAGTCTACTCTGTAAAGAAAGCGGCCGTGAAACCTAGCGCAGTGCGTCAAACGCAGCAAACCTTCTCACAGTACACAACAATGCAATATTAGTTGCTAATTAACATTAATTACGTAAAAGCAAAAGGGGCAGCGTTGTTCTTGTTCCCTAAATTTTTAAAAATGCAAATCGCTTTGAGTGCAAAAAAATACGTAATTCGCAAAATAATTCAAGTTTCGGAAGAAATTTAGTGAAAAATTATTTTTGTTTACTCTAGCTCTGCTTGGAAAAACTTGACTGCGGTTTTTCTTGCAGGAAATACAATATTTTTAAACCGTGAACTGACTTAATCACTGATAGCCACAGATCTTCGCCATTTTCTAATTTTGTTTCTGGCGTATACCACACATGGCTTTCTCTGCTCTGCCTTTCCAACTTTTCACCCGTAGCATTGATTACATATTTCGAGACTGAGGACACGTAGTGTTGCGTGAAATCGATTTCCTATTAAAAAATTGCTGATTGATTCAAGTTCGCCGCCTTTGTGGAGACTAATTACTTGAAAACAGATACTGTTATGTGCAAGTCTGAATCATAGCAAAGTCATGAAAGCAGGGAGAGTCCTGTCGGCTGATTCCTGAACAAAGCATATCAAGAACATGCAGCAGCAAACGACTAATAGCTGCTGAAAAGAGCGCAACCATGCATTATAGTTCCACCTACCACGCGTTAATATTTGCGTCAAGGTCGGGATCACTTTTGGTTCTGTCTTTGAAACTTCTCGGGCGTTAAACACTTTGTTTATTGGTAGCAACTCGCCGAAACAACCTAAAGCCTTGAGGCCTGGTTTGTTTCTGTGTGAATCGTTATATCCAGTGTGAACAGACGCTCGTTTGCTTTTCAGTTTAGACCACAAGTATTCATAATTGTTCATTACACACAGTACGAGTTATGAGGTATTCTTCCAAGTTTGTGTTCGTAAGAAAATGTCATCATTATATAATGCTCTATTTCTCAGACACTAACAACCTACTTCCCCATTTTCTATGCTTTTTACACCAACTTTAGGAAAACTCATGAAACAAAGTTCACCAACACGCATTTCAGAAAACGCTGCTGCTCAAAGCCAAGCGACGTTTTACTTCTGGCGAACCATTTGCCATCAACGACACGTATGCGCCACTTCCTCATCAAACTGGGAAGGCAATCTCTTTCATTATATTGCGCAGTGACGTCTGATCTGACGCACACTGCAGTGCGTCAAAAAGTAAAAATTGTGAAGCATTTGCTAAGCTGCCTCCGTTAATTTTGGTAGCTTCTAAGTCTCTTTGAAATCGCCGAGATAGATCTGGCGCTGGTCATGTGGCCACCTACTGTTACAGACGATTGACGCGTACAGACGTCGGGGTGTTGTTACATTTCTCGTCTTTAACAGACATGTTGTCGTGGTCGCCACTTCGCTTTTCAGACATAGATCATTGCATGTAACGGCGCCAGCCGAAAAAATTTAACAGGAAATAATCCGTAATGCAGTACCCATTTGCAGTTTAATAAACTTAAGCATGAAAAACGTTTCCTAATAACTATTTTCCAGTGTATGTTTCAAAATGCAAAATTGCCTGAAAGGTAATTGGTTTTCAACCATTTTTGTACCGAAACCCACTACAGCAACCCACAATAACACAACGACTAAAGCAGCCCTGCACAACATACGGCCCGCGAGAGCTTTCTTAATTGTAGAAAATGTTGCAAAAGCACGACCTCGAATAAGTAATTGTCGTTCCAGAATTTCTTCCATACTACAATGAAATCTCCACATCGAAATCAAATATATTTTTGTAGCCCCCGGAAAAATAATGTTGATAATTTGGCCCTTCGAGATTTGAGTTGTGCAGGCCTGGACTAAAGCAGATTTAATACAGACTAAAGCAACCGTGATACAGCTATGTGCATAAAATAGCACTTGTGACCCCTCCAAAAATGCTTCATGACCCTCTTGGGGTCGCGAATCCCAGGTTGAAAACCACTTTGGTACGCGAAGGCCTTCAAGGTGGTACGCGAGTAGGCCTACCTTCTGTTTTTCCTCACAAAAAGTCTGTATTCACAGCTTTTGCTCTTAATTATCGCGGCCTGTTTATTGATGCATTTCCGTGTATTTTTTTTCTAGCAGGTTTCAAGTGCCGCTAAAATTGGTGTAATGGGCTCGATTCCTGATGGGGTCATACTGACAAAGGTGGAAGGTGCTTGCGGCCTGTCCGGTATTGTGCTCGGCGTTAATGGATAGGTGTGCTGTCACTGACTTGCATTCACTAGTAAAGTACCGCGTATAGCCAGGCAGAGCAAACGCGTAGACCAGACGTCCCACTATAAAGGAAGTACGACGCGAGTGCATTGAACTTCCTTTCTTTCTCCGATGATTGGGAGTTAAAATGTTTTGCGAATGAAATATTGAAGTAGGATCAAGCAAAAAACATTTGCAAAACGTCAGGTCCAGATAAATCAGCCACCAAGGTTTTACTGTTTATAGAGACCAAACAACAAACAAGGCACATTTGATGCACTGAACGATATCCATCTAAGTTTCTTGTGCTGACCGTCAAAGCATCTCGAAGCTAAGCAGCCCAAGTGGGATCACAACACAGTAAACCTCGGTTAACCCGGATTCGATTTGACCGACGATTTTATCCGGTTGAGGCGAAGATCCGGATTAACCGAAGATGTTTCTAGCCTGACGTCATCTAGTACTGAGATGTCGTTGAAAATCACTTAAATTGAACACATTTACGACCCAGTAGCAGACTTTCGCAGAACCAAAACGAATTGATTGATGTATTTACAACGAAACCTGTACATCAGACTAGTAACCGTCATATCCAGGCAATTATGAACAATCTTAAGTTAAGTTCATATTTTAGATCATTTGGCTGCAAAGAAATCTTTATTTTGTACAGGCGCAGAGATTTCTGAGACTGGTCCATAAGCAGTCACTCAATTTGGAAGGTAACGCCTTTCAGACATCTTACCGAGTACAATACACTCAGGGTTAATGCTCTACTTACGCACACTCAATACTGATCAATAAACTGAAACCGTGGTGCGGCGGCGTGCTTTGAGCGTTACGTTCAACGTGATAACCTATGCTCGTGTGTGACATAATAATCGTCTCTACGATTAGCCGAATGTTGCGTGCAGTTACGGCCGTTGTTATCATAATTCGAAATGTTCGTTGGTAGACATCGTGAGCATGCCAGTGTTGCGTCTGAAAGCTGCCGAATCTTTCCAAGTGACCGGTCAGTGCACTTAAGAACACAACAGCGTGAAAGTCCAGAAGAATCCTGATTACAAGATATGAAAAGAACAAATTTTATCCGATATTGCGAAGATCCGGATTAAAAAATCCGCATAAATCGAAGATTTTTATAAAGAAAAACGTTAGAAATCATTCGTACCACCGATTTTATCCTGTTTTGACGAAGATACGGATTGACCGAGGTTTACTGTAGTAGGATCACCGTGACAAATAATTCCATTAAATTATCTGCTAAACAGGCGGTTTTTCGAACAAGGTTTGGATTAGTTCAGACACCATTGCTTTCTTACAGTATCTGCAAAACACTTGGTACTGCACTGACAAATATTTCAATTCTGATGGTAGTACAGTATTACCCAGTCTGAAGAGTAATTGCGTTAGGATTAAATCTGACGCACAGGAGATACACCTGAACAGTTTGGCAGCCTGATGACGCTATTCTGTCTAGCCTATATCACAAATCTGCACCTGCTCTTTCGATGAGTCTGGTTAGTTTTCTTGGACGCTGCACACTCCAACTCAACGTGATCCAACTCGGTTTGACGTGGGGGCCATTTTACAAAAACGTGAAAACTTGTGAGCCACTTCTAACAAAATATGTAAAACAACATATTTACAAGATTTAAAATTGGAAAGGAAAGATAAGAGATTCCGTCACTAAAATTATGACACATTAACAATTTATTACACATCTCTGTCAGTGGCATGCCTGTGGTCGAGGCTTCTCTGACACTATCGTTCCTAGGTCAAACCCAATATATTAGCTGTAGGAAATCTGATACTATTGTCCAGTGTTTCGTGTGCAATTCGATTTCTGTTTTTAGATTTAACTTGCTTCATGGCAGAACCTGTGTTCCAAACATCGATGCGAAATCTCAGTTTGGAAAGCCTATCTTTGTTGACTAATTTCCAGAATCTCTCTATAGTCTAGTCTTACGCCATTGATGTACCGGTAGTACATTTTGAGAGATGTTATTGTTGTTCTAACTAAAATTACCTGCTGCAATGTACACAGAACAAACAATACTGAGATAGCTCGCGGGCCGTAAAAATTCTACCCGCGGGCCTGTAGTTGGACCACTCTGTTCTAGCTAATCAGGGGTATTGCGTGGTTGCTGGCGCATGTAACTTTTAACTGATCGGTGATGGAAAAACTGCGAAACAGTTCGCAGAAATGATATACGGGTTGACAATTCTGGAAGAGCTTTGCCTATTCTGATGATTTCAGAAGCAAATCAACCAACTGATCACTGTTCCAGGCTGCTGAAAAACCTTGTTAGCGTGCTATACAGTACAGCAGGGGTCGGCAGCCTACGGCACACGTGCCATACATGGCACGCAGAAGCTCCGTGTTTTACATATCGACTTTGTTATGATTCACACAGAAGGTATAGTGACCTTGACTTGCACAAAAATACGTACGTTGTTGGCACACTGAATGATTTGAAACCTTTAGTCAGCGCACAGTTAGCAAAGCTTGCCGATCCCTGCAGTACAGTATAGTTGGCCTAGATACACGTGCACGTTATATTATTTTTGATGCGCTTTAATTTGATTTTTCCATAAACGTGTTACAGTTTCTTGTGCATTAAGTAAAGCATTTTCTCTAAACGTGAACGTCAAAGACGTGGTGGTCTAGAACAACGTGATCCAACTTCTTTCAACCTACGGGCCATTTTACAAAAACGTGACACCTTGAGGGCCACTTCCAAAAAAATCGAAGTTTTTAACAAAGTCGCTAACTCGACTCCGTCCGTGAACTTCAAGTACTCGATTTAAAACAGATAAAAAGAGACATAACTTTTTAGCCAGAAGTCGACGTTTAGTTATGTCAGAAGCCTATGTAGCGACGTTTAGTTATGTAGTCACAAAACAATTGTATTGCTTCGCTTCCGGACAATTCGTGGTTACTGTGGAGCTCTTGTCCGAGACAAGGTCGCTCTTGTGCGTCATGCATTATGAATATGATGCAGGCATGTGAATGTTCCAGACAGACCTAGGTTTTCTCGTGTACTAGGTGTTTCTACACTGTTATATTACTTATAGTCAGTGCCTAGCTTGATGTATCATTTTATTCCAAAGATTCCTAAATTTTTTTGAGCCCGGTCCAAATCTATGCTTGGTGAACACCTCGGGGCTTAAGCCTGAAACAGAATATTTCAATATGAAAAAAATGTTCTATTCTATCCACATGGATTTGTTGATTCTGTACAAGCTGCAACTGCACTCATGGTGTTGCGTTAAATGTGTGATTCACCACGAACGGGATGTGCGTGAAGAACAACACCATACATATGTGGCGCGAACAAGCAATAGTAGAGTGATCGTGGCGTGGAAGCTCTGCCGATGTGAACGATTGAACATGACGACTAGCGTACGCGAAGAGTGATCATGGCATGTGAACTCTATTGTTGCTTGCTGCCACAGTGCGAAGCTTTGCGCATATGCCGCTCGGGATTTCCGATCGCAACAATGGATTTGTTCTTGCTCGTATTGCTCAATAATTTCAGCGTATATACTGTGACAAGCGTGGGTAAACGACAAAAATCCACAGCATTTTACTCTCTCCGTGAAGCATTACGTTTGCCATTGCAGCCAGGGCCGGCGCAATCCATTTCAGGGCCCTAGGCAAGATCCATTTTCAGTGCCTCCTCATAGCTTATGACGTCATCCTGCTCCATCAACCGTGGCACGATCTGTTTAAACGTAAACTACACATTCTCTTTGCTATTTGTACATCACTCATTGACCGCCGGTTCACGGCATATTCGTGGCTGCTGTCTGACGCTAGAACGCCGGTATGGTTTTCGGGCTGGCGCTTGAGTGGGCAAGGCGTTGTTTTAAAAAGGCTCTGGATGGAAATCCTTGCACGATAGAAACACAATTTCTTC
>Ga0210059_1014601_pt1 | contig 11583 bp, 6 predicted proteins | sample Ectturendosymbi2_FD_188042 | JGI IMG/M metagenome (GOLD analysis project Ga0210059, IMG submission 188042) | Ecteinascidia turbinata endosymbiont from Florida, USA - Sample 2 (SPAdes) (version 2) | ecosystem: Host-associated > Tunicates > Ascidians > Unclassified | place: Key West, Florida... | reverse complement strand
GGTAGGGTTGGGCAGAAGACTTGAAAAAGGGTAGTTGCGGTCAGTCCATCCTTGTGTTTGGTTTTGACTAGTGCAAGGGAAAGCTTCGCACGTGATTGTGCAATGACCTGCCATCAGTGCAGTATTCCCTGCGGACGTAGCCGCGTGTCCCACGGCAAAACGTAAGCGAAGATGGGCGCCTGCAGACTACACACTTCACAGGGAATGCAAAGCCCGTTTCATAAAACTTTCTTTTTTTTAAATGAAAAGCAACAACGACAACGGGGGAAACAAGGAACCTGTTAGCGATCATCGGACTTCACAAAGCTTATGAAAAAATATTCGCATACAAGGAAGCTTCACTGTTTATCTAGATGTGTTGCTTTCAGACTGAAGTGACTCTTGCACTTTTTCAATCCAACCCACTGCTTTTCAAACGAGCGCTACTTTTGGATCACCAAGGAGGAATTTTAATTCCTGAGAGGAAATTTGTTCCAGGGAGGAATTGGGGAGAAAATGCTATGGATGAAAAAAATGTTAATTTTTATTGCTTGTTTATTTAACACAAAAACTGCACAACGGTGTTGTGCTTTAGATGGAACTGTCTGCAGTACGCAAAGACAAGATGCTTTAAATTCGGTGACTGTGACTGACGTCATAAAATAGTCTGTTGGTTCATAATCGTCTATTGCAGGGGTTCCCAACCTGTGGTTCACTTACCACTAGTGGTACGCGAAGGTCTTCCAGGTGGTACGCGAGTACCTTCCATTTTTTCACAAAAACTGGATTCACAGCTTTCTAGTTTACGTATCAGGCTTTGTTTCTAAATGAAAAATTTCCTGTAGCCTGTTATTCCTATTGTTTCGTAACATTATGACTTTCGATGCGCTGTTAGTAAATTCACGCCGCGCATCGACCATTTGTTGAAGCTAAACAAAAATAAAAATCTAATTTAATTTAGTTGTGATCTTTTATTGTTGTTTTAATTTATATTATTCCTCTGAATAAACTAAGATTCAAGCAAATTAGTTGTTCTGGAAGAGGTGGTTCGAGTCGACAATATGGGGTACCTAAGTGGTACGAGCATGTAAAAAGGTTGGGAACCCCTGGTCTAATATTTTTTCACAGTAGGTAGATTAAAATTTTACTATTATCCTTTCTGCGATTTTCGCTGGGGAGGAATTTGCTGTGCCTGTAAAGGGGGAGTATGAAAAATACTTGAACCACTGGCCCAAGAAATTTGCAGTGTTTGTAAAGGGGGAATATCAAGTATACTTTGAGGATTACTGGTCCAACTTTCCAACTTACGCGGCATTGCAGACTGCACCTTCGCACAATTTGAGCAACAACGTGTATTTTTAAAAAACGTCATTCGTCGTGCTATGAATTGTCTGCTAATTTAGTTTGTTTGTCAAAACGTGTTATCAAAAGCGCAGATCCTTGATTGAAATCGAAGTTGCTCTGAAACCTCACGCCTGCGTACTTTGTAAATTTTCTGAAGAAAGGCAGAATCACCAACGACAGCAAAAACGTTGCACAGAACACAAAACTTGCTGTACTGCTTCATGGTGGCTTCAGAAAAACTGACAACTTATACTATGCGAGAAAAGCTTTTGCTTGTGTTTTTTATTGCCCTATTTTGTTTTATGAAAATTTGTAAAAGTACCACAAATATAGCCAACCGATAATTTTGCTTTTATCACCGATGAGATAAAACACGACAAACGGTTCGCAGCACAGAATGACTTCAAACGCTGGCTGAAAGTTTTAGCCTCCAGCTTTCTGTGCTGTTTGTGGCAGGCAGTAAAACCTTTTTCGTCAGGACACACAAGATATATATTGACATGGTTCGCCCATTCTCGTTATTTATTCAAACCTTTCAGTGTGGTTTACATCCTTTAGATTCGTGCGACGACTTTATCAGCTCAAGCGAGACGGATAAAAGTTTTATCGAAAAACATATTTCTTTCCTTTCGATTTACTGCACTACTCTTCCAGACTGCAGGATTTCCCAAACTGTGCCTTAGCACACCAGTGTGCCTCAACAGTGGCTGAAGTGCGCTGCCGAAGTTTCATGCTTTGACAATTAGCTTGTAACATGTTTGGTTGATGTTGCACTAGGTTTTCGCCTTCATAAGATAGGTGTGGCGCAGTCAAATCCATAATTTATTAGTGTGCCGTGTCGAACAAATGGTTTTGAAAGCACTGCTATAGTAGGATTTAACGATGTTAACACCAACGGGATTTACTGCAGCTTTGTTACGTTTCCGTCATACATTTAATCTTTCAAGTGTCTTACACGACAGAAAACCTCAAATAACAGTATGATTCCGAGGAAAACAGGTCCCGAGCGGACTATTCTTAGGTTTGCACATCTCGAATCAAAGCGTGAAATTTCAAAGGATTCGCCGTCGGCAATTGCTGTAATACAGTGTATCTGAATGTTATCGGAGCACAGTAAGAGTCAATGCAGAGTCCACTATTTGCGAAGTTTTCGTTACCTTGCTTGAGACTGAGCGCCTTCGAAATTTAACATTGCAACAACGGGAGAGCAAACAGAAAAAGATGCTATTACTTTTTACGACGCAGTCAACGGAAGCTCTGTAATTCACTCAGCAACGTGTATGAAACTATTACATTGCTTCATACAAGACCGATGGCTGGCGATGTTTCGCACAAGCGCAAAACACATTTAGGAGTTTATGCAACGGACGACAAACGCAAATTAACAGAGATTTTGGTTACAAAGCAGCTTTTCATGTTTTGTCGGTGGAAGCATCAGATGTTGCATTAAAATCAACTCCATAGTATTGAAACTGTTTATGTTTCAGAATATTGAGAAAGTTTCTAAATCGATCAAAAAAGCTGAACTCATATTTTACACGTAGACCTTGGAGCTCTCATACGTTCTGTGCCAAAATGTTATTGGAAAAAAGTTTTTTCATTTATGACGCAAGTTTGTTTATACAATACGATTAATATATTTTGAAACAGTATCAAAAGTTAGAATAATTTTGACAGTGTTAGTGAAGCACTTTAGCACTTAATATCTAGACCAGGGTTTCTCAAACGGAGCCCACGGACCCTCACGGGTGCCCAAGAGCGGTTCTCCGGGGGCCACGAGCAGAGGCCTTTGCTCAATAGATTGCTGTGATATTGCAAAACCTTATTGATCAGCAGGGGCCACAAATGTTGAGTGTCTTTGGAAGGGGCCACAAAACATGAAAGTTTGAGAAGCACTGACCTAGACCATGGTATTTTTTACAAACTTGACATTCGGTCGATTTTTGGAGGTGGTTGTGTCAACTCAACCACTCGAATTGTTCATTCTACAACAAATCTTTCATTTTGATTGCAACAGATTGTAACACCAAGTAGATACGTTGAAATCCAAGCAAAACTCCTGTGCTTTAAGAAATCCACAGTATGATACAAAACCTTACTTCACGTAAAACGTCATGGCAACAGCCGATTCGATGTAAACTTCTTTGTTAGTCGGGACCGGAGGGTTATCCTGATAAATCGATGGAATGTAGAACGACATGGTGTAGTTCGTGCGACAGAAGACACATGAACTGGCTTTGACTTCAGTGACAACTGGAACAGTCATATCGAGCTCTATACCTGTTGAAATATATTGAAGGATAGCAGGAGTTCTGCCCACAAGTGAGCACTAGAAAGAATTTGAAAGCACAACAGGATTTATCGAAACGAATTATTCACAGCCAACAATCAGATATTTATGTCGTTAATAGAGTATATATTTTGCTGAGCAGGATCTGCAACCCTTGTTCTAACAGAATAAAAAAATGTGAAAATCGAAAGAAATCATGGAGCGTCAGAAAAACGATTTTCTCCAATTAAGCATGGTTTTGCCAAAAGCACTTAATATTAATTGTTTCGCTCATAAGCTTTAGTTTGAACGGAAATGTTTTCCCTAGAATTAGGCGCTTACGTCATCAATGTGCTGATTTCCATCCATGTTTTTTGATTTTTCAATGGAGTTTCGCGACGTTTAACTGCATACGCAAGCGGTTTGCTCACAATTCAAAAATTCACGAAGATGATATTGAAGTTGTAGCACGTAACTTCCTGCGGGATGGTCACCATGCGGTTTTAATTCAACCGACTACCATTCAACATTGCAATTGCACTGGGGCAAATATATCTTTATGGTTGCTTTTTCTGTATGGTTGATTTAACTGCTTCCATTTGCCTAATTTTGAAGGCACTGCAGATATGAGTTGAGCAAGGACACTATAGGTGCTTTGTGCAAATATTATATTTTTTGCTATTGTGACTCTGCTTACATTCGGACAAATTACTCGAACACTTTGACAGGCGAACCATTGCTTGTGTACACTCAACAAGCAATGTTAACAATAAACACATCTTCAACGCATACAGTAGTCTTATGGATCCCCACTCCTCTGCACAACCATCATCAGAGATCAGACTGGTAACAACCACAATCGAACGGTATGTACGAAGGACAATCGCACATTTTCTTTTCACTGTTGTCAGGACAGTCATGGAGGCCATCTCATTGAAATGATTACCTCCATGGCAATGGCGGCGCATCGCTCGCTCGTCAAGGTTTGTTCTATTCCAATAAGAGTTGGTGATGGCTATAGTAGATGAAACAGATAGTGTACACTGATAACATTGCAGTATCTAATTCTTGGCTGTGAAAAGATTCCTTTCGACAGACTTTAAACACATCTTTTGAAGAATATCTAACTTGTGCACCGTCTGTATTACTGAGGACCACTCTCAGTGCAGTTCTTTGTGAATCGCTTCATCAACGTTTTCGCTGAAACTCAATGCCGGCATCAATCGCTTGGACAGTTTGTTGTCATAACAATAAACATCACGTGAAGCAACAGCTTCGCTTCTCACGTGATTTGGATCAGACTGTGACTTGCGGTTTGAATTGGTACAAATTTTTAATCCATCAAGGCAAAGTTGAAACCTACTGTATGAATTGTTTAAAGTTTACCAATAAAGGCAACCTATCTTATTGTCTGGAGATTGCTGTAAAGTCACTATATCGACAATTTTTCACAAATTGCATGAGGTTGTAAGACTTCATTGAACGCACCTGTTGAATAGCTTTTAGTATTTTGTACTTTCTTTTTGGTTAACTTTGAACAGAAGCAAATACATATTTTTACAAGTACAAACCTCAATAAATACTAAAAATGGATTGCCAGACATATTGAAAACCTTTTGAAAATTAAATTTCAAGTTGTCTCTTTTGTATACCTCTGTCATTTGCGCCGCGTATGTAGTCGAAGAGGCGAAGAAATCCCACTTTCTTAGCCTTTTCTTCGGTGAGCTCCTGAATCAGCGTGCTGGCCCATTTCGCAGCGGCATAGCGGCGAGCTTGGTATGAGTGATCCTTTATCCAAAAAAAATTCGTTCCTATGGAACAGTCCGTAACATGGCACCAGTTCAGCACTAGCAATGAGCTCAGCAATGTTTTAAATTTTTTTTGTAGTTTCAAAACGTGCAGTTTGCTAGGTCAACTAAAACATTTACGATCAGGTGCAAAATGTTGTACATTGACGTATGTCAAAACATATTCGAAAACAACTATTTGCGTAAAAAAATAGAAATATAAATATCTCAATTATTTCATCTGTCTGCTAGCAATGTTCAGCAAACGTGCAGTACCTTGCCTGTGCTCAGACGAAACGTGATACGCGAAACCGTTATTTCTGGAGTAATGCAAGTTTGCAAATCAAACGCGCACAAGCGTATGTAAATTAAAACGGAAGCTTTGTGGTAGAAAAAACTGCGGTTAATTAATAATTGCGATAGTAATCCCAGTAGCGAACCTGGGCGACTCTTGGTCGTGCTGAACAGAAAACAAAACACTCGCAGTGTAAACTGCGATCACGTTTGGGCGTTTGAATAAAATGATTCTATTTGAATAAGACCATACGACTGACAATGCGTAGTGTTTCGTGAAATCGATTTCTTATTAAAAATTTGTGATTGATTGCTTGCTTCTTTCACCTGTGGAGTGAAGTTACTTGAACACAGATATGTGCAAGTTTGAATCATAGCAAAAAGATGAAAGCAGAGCCCAGTCAGCTGATTCCTCGAAAGCCTATAGAAAACCTAGAGCTTTTACTTGTGCGCTTTTGGGCGTATCAAACACTTTTTCGGCTAACCTGTCTTTGATTCGTTGTTTGTCCAAATCTTGCAAGGTTGCATGTTTTATGTTTGTGTACCAATCAAATCAGAACGTTCTGATCAGTGTTAACCTTTTCACATAACCACGATGTTCACTGACTTAGTCTATGTGCTGCAGCAAAAAGTACCGTTTTTGTGGTACACACGCAAAAACAGTACAGTACATCGCAAGTTTTTCTACGGGACATCAGGCAATAATTGTAAACAAAAAGAAGCGCCAAGATTGATGCGAACGAAATAGAATCATACGTTCCTTAGTAGTCATTTTCCTTCAAATGTGTATGGGCCTGATTAAGGGTCAGCAACAGTACGCTGCAGGTGCATCGCAGTATTTTGAAAGAAATCGAATCCGGATTGTTTGCAACATCAGTTTTTGGTGGTATTAAGCATGAACGTGTAAGACCATATGCTTTCACGGAAAGTAACCGACACAGCACGACGTTTCTTCATTTTTTAAATATCAAAAAATATCTGTTTCGCCTGTTTTCGTCTTGCTTAGTTTCAAGTTGCTGCAAAGTTTTACACAAAGGAACTGACATCACCAATCAATCAGATAAACAAGCCTTACCTTCGGTTGAGGGCCAGTGAGGTTGAACTTGGGATGTTCAAGTTTCCAACTTTCAACATCGTCAATCACATTCACTTTGTAGGCTGAAGATACCACAGCAAAGATCAACGCAAAAGCAAGGAACTGCATAGCGATAGCCTTCCTGTTCCTGTGTCTTACACTGACGACGATGAATGCAATAACTCGCCTGGAGCCGATTCGCCCTTCTTCGATCTGCGAGAAGCTAACAAGAGAGAAGCTAACAAGAGAGAAGAGCGAAAAACTCAGGTCGTGCGAGTTATCGCTTGGCTGAACTTGCTTTCATTGCGTAACAAGCGAATTATGCGGACCGTTGCACAGAGCCCTTTCATACGCGGACAGCTCCGTTACTTAGTGTGTTTGCCCTGAGAAACGTCACTCACATTTTCACTCAGGGTAGGGTTTCAAAAGAGCTAAACCAAAATCTGCAGGGGTTGTTTGTACGAATAAGCGGAAATACAAATCAGTTTAACAATGTATGATAAATAGGCAGGGCCGGATTTAGCTGATGCGAGGCCCCTAGGCCGGATTTAGCTGGTGCGAGGCCCCCATTTGTGAGGCCCCCTCTCCTACTGTTACGAGAAAAAAATGGAAAAATGTCAACTTGCGCAAAGCCGAAACTGACGATATTGACGCTCTATAGGTACGCTCAGTAAAAATTTCTAAAACATTACTAGAGTGCACCACGATCATTGCGCTTGCAGCCACCTTCACGCAAAAGAGTTCAATGACACGGAATTGTTGAAATGGTGCTTGGCTGGTGGGAACAGGATTATTAACTTTCGCAGGCAAACCAACTGAAAACGTCACGGACAAAACACATGGCCCAAGTTTTTCATAAGTTTCACATCTGTTTTTCTTATCTGTTCTAAATAGAACAACCAAACTGCACATATGTGTGGGTACTACGACAATTCATCGAAAAGACAGTTTGTCGAACGACAATTTATCGAACAGCAATTTATCGTACCGACAATTTATCGAACCGATAGTTTATCGAACGACAGTTTATCGAACGACAGTTTATCGAAACGACTTACCTGATTTAACTGTTGCAAGACATTATTACGGCGTGGTCATCACGCTGTAATGTACAGCTGAAGACATAACTCTCTACTTAATTTTGTCCAAGTGCAAAGTCCGTTGTTATCTTTCTTTAGTATCGACTGGTGTAGTTAGAATGAGTAAGAACCATAACCAGAGGTTTAAACAGCAGTGAAGTAAGCAATTGTGAATGATTGTAACATAGTTAAGAAATGGAATTCATTTTAAGTGAGAAGGCTAACGGAAGTGGCTTTTATGTATGTCAGTAACAAGCCCCGCCTTGAGCTTGATATTTTACAAAAACTCTTTTGCCTGTACAAAGGAGATTAACTGTTTTCGCGTACTTTTTGCTTGTTAATTTGCCGACTTAATGCAAATACCACGGAATGAATTTGCATGCAAATTTCAAGAAACATTTAAAATGGGCCAGAAAGAAACAATTAGGTTTTGGTTGGAATCTGCGTTATCGTCTGCGGCCAGAAACCATCTCACCACTTTTTGTAGACCATTCGTCCACTACGTATGTTTAAGATTGTGTTCCGCGATAGTTCACTTTATCGGAAACAATTGTCTTTGTTTTGTCTGCTATGGCTGATAAGCGCGAGCGCTGACCGCATTGGCTACATTACCAATTTCTGTAGCATGATAGAACAGTTGCAGCTCAAAAGCAGCAGTTGTTAACATAGAAGCATTTATAGCAGGAACTTCGTCCCCCTAAACAGATGAGAAACAAAATGATGACGCCGACGAATTATACAAAACCATGTGATTCGGTTTTGAATTCAGCGGCAAGCTAAGTGATAAACGAAGCACTATACCCAGTGGCTTAACTGACGGGGGGGCAGGGGTGAGCACCGCTCCCCTTGGCAAGCTAAATGTAAAAAATGGGCCCCTCTTAGAGGTTTCTTGAACTGCAGAATATGAAAGTGCTTCTACAAAATTTCGGAAATCCGTTGGTCTTGACATTTTAAATACTGAAATACTGCAGTGTTTAGCAAACCAACAGCCATCAAATGATCACATGAATCGTAATTTCAATATCGTTGCAGCCAGTGGTGCGTTCCAGGGGAGGGGAGCAAGGAACTTGCCTCGGGCCCCCCTTTTTAGGGGCTCCCTTTCGAGGTGTTTTGCGCTTAAGTGTTCCTCATTTTTGGTGAAAAGCTTATCATCTGCTCTTATAATATTTTTCAAAGCACATCATAATTAAGTATTCTGCTTTCAAAGAGGCTCCCGATAGCAACTATAATGTGTTTAGTACTACGCTTTCAAAGTGACCACCAATAGCAACTTTAATGTGTAAGTAGGCTACTGCGCTTTCAAGTAGGCCCCCAGTGGTAACTGTAATGTGTAGGTACCCTGCTTTCAAATGGGGCTCGAACCGCCACTGTAATAAGTAAGTAATGCTTTGGACTGTGTGATGCAGTTCTGAATACGTTTATGTCTGAAACCTGTCGTGTAGGCTACTTTCCCTTGAGATTGGAATACAGCGAAAGTTATTTAGTAACACCACAACTTCCTTTTTTGTTTTGCAAAGCCAATTAATTAACAAAGATGTCTGCAGTTCACCGCTGGAAGTTGAACCAGCGGTGTTGATTTTAGCATCTCGGCCGATGGTGGTAGCTTATTTTTTCTGGCCATCCCAGCCTGTACCGAGACTTGTAAACTGTCTGCACAGTGGACTTGCGCCTCTTTGAAGTGAAATATATGCGAGCAAGTGATACAAATCTACAAATTGAAACAGGTTTATGCGTTTGAGCCAATTGTTCCCATAGTATGAGTCGCGACCCAAACAAGGGTGCGACTTTGTAAAGGATAAGAAAATAAGTCGCGCAGAGGAGATCAAAACCTAAACCTGATTTGTATTTTTAAAAACTTGTATGCTTGGCTGTGTCTATTTGTAGTGTAGTGTGGGCACTTGAGAAACGAGTAGAACTTCAAAGTTCTGCTGCAAAGTCTTTTGCTGCTTCCATCACACCTAACAACAATTTAATTGAAACAGGTCAGTCTGTAATGCTTTGCTATTAATCATCCAACTGCAACGACAAGGTTTTCTTGCCGTTGCTGCTGCAATTTACCGATTATTTCGTCAATACAATGATATAATTTAAAATGTCACACGCATTAACCTAGGAAATATCTAAAGCCGATGACACTACGTGAGAAGTTCTAGGTCAGCGATTTTCTGACTTGAGCTTCGACAATTATGTCCACGGAGATGTGCAGTTTCAAGGTGAACTTAAATAAAAGATAACATGCAGCAGTAACTGAAAAGCTCACATTTATAGCTAATGTACTCAACGCTGTTGCACAGTTTCAATCAAAATATTGGAAGTAGTCAGCATTTAATTTCATTTTCTTGTGATTTCTCTTCCACCCCCGCCATGTTTATGATGTGCGCAAGCCAAATACGTAGTTAAATTAATTTTATAAAATGAGTAAAGTTTCAACAGACAAATCTTGCTTTAATTTTACTGGAAACAAACAGTTGTCCGTCTCAAGCTAAAAATATCTCCCAAAAACATTTGACACCTTGATCAAAACAATTACATGCTTTTGTGTGGCATTGAGCATCCCCATCCGACGTTTTTAGCCATTTACTTCAGAACCTGATGTTAAAATGTCTTCATTTTCTTCCAGCTGCCGGATTACTATTTGATGATAGGTAAAAGTTGTTACAGCTGGTGCGCTGTTTCAGTGTTTGGCATTACCCCTGTGTTCATGAGATTCCGCAGGGGGGCAAAATGGGCATTTTAATCCTCTGGAAATTGGGACTAAGAACGAAAAATTTCTAGAAAACCTGAAGTCGGGAGATTAATTGACTTAATTCTTGCAATGACAGTTTTTTTGCCGATAAAACACTCACACTGCGCAAGAGCCAGGTTCACTGTTCTGGTGTCATGCAGTGATAAGCTTGCTTACAGTTCACTGCATCCGCTACATTGCCTGCAGAGGCAGGTTGCGAAACTTGGGAGCAGGTAGTTCTAAAATTGGCCTTTATTGCGTAACGATACCATGGCAACAAAGGTTCACTTCAAGTTACGGCAGTAGGCGTTTTGCCGCATGCCACAGCTGAATGCAGACATCTGTGGCAGTTAATGCAACGAGACAATGACTGCTGATAGCAGTACGTCACGTAGTTTTGTACAGTGTGAAAAGAAATATTGCTGCCAACGAAGTGCATTTGCCGCAACATGGGGCATTTTATTTGTGGTGATAGAAAGGCTAAAGCGTTTTGTGAACGTCCATTTGCATTGCATCGTCAGCAACCTGAAAACGAAAAGCAAAATGTCGACTTTGCCCACCACTGCAAATATTTCTGCTGACGCTCATGCCTGTGTTGTCTGTGTTTGTAATCTAACACCTGCTTTCTACTGGGCTATGAATAACCATTATGTATTCACTACGCAACAAAAAATTTTTTATGTCGAAGTTGGGGTGTTTTCTGGATCATTTTTGGCCGCTGAATCCGAATTTGGCGTCTTGTTTCTCCTGCTGTCAGTATTTTTCAAGATATTTAAAATATTATATATATTTTTCTCTAAATATCTAATTAGTCAAATATTTTTACTAACTTACATCACAACTTTGAACCTGAAAGCCCAGCAGGTCATCCAAAGTATCAAAAGACTCGGATTGTAGCCTAGTTTCCAGTAAAAACGTCAGCGAAATACTACCACCTAACGGTTGGCGCCCAGGGCCAGGCAAAGTGGGCCAAGGTGGCCTAAAAGTCCTCCACTTATGACGTCACTCACAGACAACCCGAACCCCCCATA
>Ga0210059_1014600_pt1 | contig 11584 bp, 7 predicted proteins | sample Ectturendosymbi2_FD_188042 | JGI IMG/M metagenome (GOLD analysis project Ga0210059, IMG submission 188042) | Ecteinascidia turbinata endosymbiont from Florida, USA - Sample 2 (SPAdes) (version 2) | ecosystem: Host-associated > Tunicates > Ascidians > Unclassified | place: Key West, Florida... | reverse complement strand
CCCTTTTCTAGATTCTCCAGGATATTCTCCTGCATATCATATATTGCCAATGTTGTAGATAGACCCCTTCGAAAACCATATTGATGGCTAGATAGCATACTATTCTGCTCAAGATAGGTGTACAAGCTGCTGTAGATAAGTTTTTCAAAAATTTTATTGATGGGTGAGAGGAGGGAGATGGGTCTGTAATTGGTGCATAAATCCTTTGGACCCCCTTTATAGATGGGCACCACTTGAGCGCATTTTAGGCTTTGGGGATAAGTTCCTTCCCTTATGCAAATATCAAATATCTGCACCAAGAAGGGGGATAAGGAATTCTTACACAGTGTAAGAATGTGAGTTGGAATACCATTTTGCCTATTGCTTTTAGTTACTAGTAAGTTGTTGATTACCATATTTACCTCCTCAACAAAAGTATCATGTAACACAAATGAATTTTTAGGGCCATTAACTTTTACTGGATATGTATGGTGAATTGGGGGAGGAATCTCGCTTGCTAATTGCTGTCCAATTGAGACAAAGTAGGTGTTGAATATATTGGACATGACTTCTGGATTGCTTGTGTAGTTTGATTTGATAGGGTCAAATAGTTTCTCTGGGGGGCACGAACGTTTTTATTTAGAACTAATAAGGGAATTAATGAGCTTCCACATTTTCCCAGAATTATTCCAACAAGACAAGAATTGTGACTGATAATAGCTTTTTTTGTTGATTTCCAAGAAATGAGTGACTTTATTCCTGTACTTTTTATACTTTGCATAGGCCTTTTGACTACTAAAACCAGAGCGCACCAGAGCTCTATACAGCCTGTTCTTGGTTTTAATGGATTTGAGAAGACATGGAGCTATCCACGGTTTATGGGACAGTTTTTGTTTGGCTTTGGACAGCTTTTTTATAGGAGCCTGTTCATTAAGACATTGTTCTAGCATCAAGATGCCTGAGTCTAAGGTTTCACATGGGTTGCTTTGGTTGATTGGGAGATTATCTAAGGCTTCTTGGACTTCTGTCACAAAGTTTTCTGCATTGAAATTAGAGTAATCATGCCTGTTGCAGCTTTTCAAATTCCATTTTTTAGATATTTTTGATGTGATTGAGACAAAGACAGGCAAGTGATCAGATAGATCATTTATTAGAATTCCTGGTGTTAGCTTTGTGGCTGGCAAATTAGTGTATATATGGTCTATCAGAGTACTACTGGTAGTTGTTATTCTAGTTGGTTTCGTAATTAACTCTAAACAGTTGTAACTGTTATATGTTTTAACATAGTTGCTGACTGAGAGCACTGTGTCTTGCTGCAGCAAGTTAATATTTATATCACCACAAATCAAGAATGGCAATTTTGAGTTGCTCAAGTAATGCAAGGTTTCACAAAGATTATGAGTGAAACTCTGAATATCATTGTTAGGATGTCTATATATCACACCAATTACACACTTTTTATTACATATGCAGACCTCAATCCAGAGACTCTCAGAGTTGCCAAATGTAGTTGGTATATCATTCCTAAGTTGATATGATAGGCTGTTATTAATATAAATTCCAACTCCCCCAGCCAATGTATCAGAATCAGAGTGCAGAAAATTATAACCTTCTAAAGTAGTTGAAAAGTTTACACCTTGTTTTTTATTAATTTTGGTTTCACTTAGAGCAATTATCTGAGGTGGCACCTGTAAATCTGCCAGAATCATGGAAAGTTTTTCAATATTTTTTCTCAAACTTCTAATATTAACATGAAGAAGGCAGATATTATTCTTATATTGAGTGTTTAGCTGGTTAAATGAGTTAATGTCATGATAATCGCATCCCACTTCTATATCTTCATCCTTCATTTCTGCTAATCCTAAGTAGTCTGTTTTTACATCATTTGTGTTTATCACTGCATTAATGGGCAGGGCGTTTGATATACAAGCATGGCAGTAGTATGGTGCTGAGCTTGAAGCCAGCTCAGCAAATTGGATGTTGCTTACATTGGAGCATTTAAAATGAAGCCAGTTATTACAGGTATCACAATAAATAGCTTTTGAACTACAATTTAATGCTTTTTGGCATTTAGGACAGATATCCATTTTGTTTAGGTTATTTTCTAAGTTGGTTAAAAACATGTATCTATTAGAAAAAAAATCAAGACTTAACAATGCCATACTTTACCAAGTCATCTTCAGTTTTTGTTGCCATTGCTTTACCTCCTTCAGAATCGCGTAGATAGGTCACTACATGATTGGTCCATATGAACTTGATATTCTTCTTTTTCTTGAATTGCAGGCAGAGGTTGAAGCGTCGTCGGTTGATCTTGGTGGCATCTGGCTGGCGTCAGCAGTTTTGCTTTTCCGCCGTCGTGAGTCTAGCTTTATGTTGATTGCTTTTGTTTGTGAATACAATTCGCGTGCTTTCTCCAAATTTTGATCTAGTTACTCATCATTTCACTTGTAAGCTTTCGCTTGCAATTTTCAGGACTGAAGATGCGTAAGAAACGTGAAATCAATTTCGCAGTAAAACGATTCGCTGAATGGTTTGGCTGCGTCATCTTCATGGAAACTTATCACTAAAATACGTTATTTCCATATTCAACGCGAGCTGTGTGTTGGATGCTTGTATCAACAAATTCGAATTTGATCATCCTGTGCGTATACTGAACAGAGTCCTTCGCAGGTTGGAATTTTTTGTCCGATCCTGCCCCGCACCCGCAGGAATTAGAAATATCTTGCCCGCTTCTGCCTCACTTCCGCACTCTTCCAACCCGCACCCGTCCCACTCCGCACTCTTTCCGTCCCAAACGCGCACCTGGCACTGTGTGTCTGAAAACTATGAAAAACTCATGCAACGTGTTTCATCGCTAATGCAATTTATTCAGTGGTTCATTTCAAAAGCCAACAGAAGCTCTTAAAAAATGCACTGACGACTGTGAACTAAAAGTGTGAAACCTTTTAGTCACCTTAAGCGCTTGTTTCTTAGAGCACTGGTGAAAAAGAGTGCGTCGTTGGCTGAAGAACTCCTTAAATTTGCTCTTCTGCTGTTCACGGCACACCCAGCCGTTAAGCACTCATTCATTAGCAGCGCATAGTTGCCATCACGCAAAACGTATTTCTTGCAAGATCACTGAGAGCTGAAAAGCCTAATCTGTGGTCTCACCACCAGTGGAGAATGTTGCTTCACCAGCGACCTTGTGCCACAAGCTCTTTGCAGCACTGAATTTCTTCCTCACGTCACTTTTACATGCATTGGGTCAGCATTTGGTTACCCGCACAAAAAATTGTTTATCCTGGGCCCCTCCCGCACCAAGTTCAATTCGCGCCCGTCCCGTTCCCGCAACCACACCGCAAATGCGGTACCCACAACCCGCGTGGGTAACTCGTCCCGCGCAGGACTCCACTGCAGAAACACGTTTCCTGTGCGTGTTGGTTTATGTTGGAGTGAAAAAGCGAAAACGTCCGTTGAAAACTGAAACACAGCAGCAACGAGTCCGTGCAAAAATTGCGGCAGGCTGTCTGCATCCAAAAGAAACACAAGCAGACACAGCAGAAAACATAACAAGGGCTGAAGATGCGTAAACGACACGAAATAGATTTCCTATAGTAAAACACTGCGAACAGATTTAGCAGCATCGACGTCGCCCTTATGTGGACAGTTGTTGCTGAAATGTGGATGTGCGCAGTCGGAATCATCACAAAGTCAAGAAAGCAGAGCACGGCAGGCAGATTCCTCGAATGCTCAACAGTGCACCCTTCAATTCTTTTCGGCAGAGGTAATAAACTTTTTGTAACATATCAAATTCATGGGAGGATTTTCAATCCAAAGCCTCTCCAGTGTATAAGCCCTTGTATCCCGTTCTTTTCAGAAATTATGCTGACAGCTTTCACAAAAGCTGTTCTTTGAACAATACGTTCTGAAACACTACCGCCAGTTAACCAAACGTAATGAATTTGAAACAAAGCAACTTGAAACAAAATCGGAAGTTATTACCATTCTAACTTTGTTTTGATAGAATGATAGCACAGATTAAGTTGCAAAACAAAATAAACACAAAATGCATCGTTCCAACGGGTTTGGTCTCTATTCCCACGTTGCGCCCATTATTTCCATCTTTTGCTGGTGTGGTTGCGTCATCGTCCGCACTTCGCTCTGAGATGGTTGTTTGGACACTTTTTGCTTTTCTTCTTACACTTACTGATTGAAAGTTACTGATAAACTGCAACGTTGTGAGTTTATGACTTGCAGAATATGCTGTGTCACGTGTGGGCGATAGCGCCGGGCTGAGCGTTCTTTCTCGTGAAAAATCTGACACATCCAAAGTCACGTTCTCCTTGGAAGGTGAGATTGACCTTGAGAAAGTGCTTGCTTGCGTTGCCAATGCGCTTGAATCGAAACTCTTGGTACTCATTTGATTGATATCACTGACTGTGTTCTCGTTACATTTGTCGATCGAGCAACATGCAAGTCTGCAGTTCCTGCGTACAAATCATAAGGAGCGTTACAAATTTTCTCTTGAAACAATCTTCAAATATCATATTATTTGCGAAGCGGTGCAAGATTCAGTCATATCCCGTTAGTCTGGACTACTTTGTTTCATCACAAAGCCTTAACCTAGGTTTAGCGAGGTATTCGGATAATCGAAATCGAAAAAATAATAGAGCGAAATTTCTCACAGCGCAAATGCCAACAATAAGCAAAGGCAGGTTTTTTTATGGAAAATGTTAGGAACCCGTTTTGGATCTGTAGTGACCCGATTTGTCTGATTCTAGCGACCCGATTTTCTCTGATTTTAGGGACCCGATGATAATTTTCTCTTATTCTAGGGACCCGATTTGAAATTCTAGGGACCCGCTGAAACGCCTTAAAAAAAAACCTGAGCAAAGGTGATTATGTTTTCGACGCAGCATACAGCGGAATGCGCCGCGCTCGCTTTGCAATAAGTGGAGCGTTTCTAGCCGAAGGCGGGCTCGCGATTAACCTTCGTTGCATGCATCACAGTTGCGGAGTTAGTTGGTGCCGGACCTGTCGCGTTGAACGTGCTCCGGGTTTTTAAAAAGTGTGCTATCGTATAAAAAGTGTGCTATCGTAGGTTGTACCCGCGATTCTGCCTCGGAGCCTTTTGCCCTGTAACAAACGCTACTGCTATGTTCTTTGTGCGTAGACAAACAGATTTCGCACCTTCATTGTTTTTGTAAACTGTGAACAACGCAGGAAGTTAGCATTGTCAAATAGCCCAATTTCGGATTTAATCACAAATTAAACTTGGTTTAACGCGTTTTTCTCTTTATTTGAAAACTTGGTAAAATTTGTTGGAGTCTGACTTGGAAGTTTCCGAATAAATGGGTGAAATGCATTGAAAAATCAATTTCCTGTAATTTTGTGTCGGACAGCAAAGGATTCCAGTTTTTCGGAGTTCGGATAAACGAAGTGTGGCTGTACCATTTTTTCTTAGGCATTTTTCATGTCCTAACCAAGATGAAACATGCATTTGTTGTCCGAAACAGCATTTTTCTGTGAATTTCGAATTGCTTTTCGTTCCCAAGAAAATAGTTTTATTTGTATAGCAATGTGACTCAAACCATTTGGATTTGGTATGTTTAAAAAATTATATGTGGTATCGGCATTTTATATCCTATCTTCATAGCTTGTAGTCACAACCACATCAGAATAATGTCAAAAAGCAGCTTGTAAAAGACGCATTGCTCTTAGAATTCTCAAGGTCCTATACAAATGTTCCTATTGTAACTGACAGTGGAAAACATAGCTGTAGCCATCGTGATAACAACAGTGATTTGTTGTACTGTATTTTTATGGTTTTTAAAATTATGTACCAGTTGGATTAAGGTACTTGAACTTCAAGAAAAAGAACTAGCACCAGTGATGTATCCATGCACACACGTGATATTTACATTAAAAGTATAAATGGTAATGTAAGGTAATTTCATATTTTAAAGTCAACATCACAACAATAAACTACTCAGAACGCGATGTATATGTCAAAGTATAGGCTTTACGTAGTAGTCTTTCCGCATGAACAAGAAATACTCAAATACACTTAGCTTTACTTACCGTACTTCTAGTGTGCCTTCCGTTTCTCCCTGAAGTAAAGAAAAAGCAAAGTTTTTGCAAGACGTTTCCCCACAAATGGTCGCATTAACGCACAGAGCTTCCACAATATCAGCTTTAAAAAAATAAAATATGAAAATAAAATAGTTGCAGCATCCTCCAAACTGCAGTACGCAATATTATGTATCTCGTACAACGTAAAGCATTCAAAATATAATACACTTTAGATCAGGCTTTCTGTATTTTAAACTGTACCGAACGTCATTTCGAAAAACTACTTAGCCAAGGAAAATCAACGCTACTGTAACCAGTATACGAACCACTGGATCCCAAAAACTTAGTGTTGAAATGAAGAAGTATAGTGTATATTAATATTAATTGGCAAACCTAAAGTTAGCTACGCTAAAACTCAAACCTCTTGTCTAAAAAATGGCTGTAATATTTTTTATGAGTACAAAGTGTCAGAACTCGTGTATGAGAGACTCAAGTTTTTTGTAACACGCAGCCGAATCTTCCGAGAACAAGACTCATTACCCTCTTCCCAAAAATAGATAGCTATAATCCAAACTTGTGTTCTGAAGACATAAGCGCAAAGCATCGATTCGAAACAACAAACAATGCTCCTCTCTGTAACACTGGTTTTCCATAAGCACTTTTGGAATTATTGTTAGAGTTTCCCAAGCAGTGCATTGGAAAAAAATTCGCAGACAATGTCAACAAAAACTCGTCACCGATAAGTACCTACTTTCAACTTGGACTGTTTCTTGTACGTTAAATGATGAGGCCGAAATCAAAACCCTAAAGCTCTGTGGAGCGACAAATAAGGAAAGACGGTTTTCAGCGTGCACTGTACTGCTGTAAAAGAGAGCACAATTTGTACGCAAAAAAAACTTTTTTTCAGAAATCAAATGTTAAATATGAAAGCGTATGTTCTTGTTTATATGACTCAGCTGTAAAAATGCCCGCAGTCTGCATTGCTAGTGGCACTAAAAACCGTAGTCGAAAACGAAATTCTACTTTAGTTTGAAAAAAGTTGTATCGATATCCTCAGTAGCACCTTGGACGAAACCAAACATGGTCACAGCAGCTTCCAGTCTGATGCAGTGCTCTTTGTCTTCATGGCATTCGACCATATTCCAAGATGAGATTGGCCGTAACCCCCCAATTATCGTGGAACCATTTTGGCAAAGCAATCCATGAACGACTGCTAAAACTGAGTTGAAAACAAATGCATAAGCTATGTAAACGAACGTCATTCCTGGCATATATAGTTTTTATTTCACTTCTGAACAAAGAAGAAAGACAGAAAAAGTTAGTTTACGATTCTTGTTTTCACCAACAAAACGTTGTTGAGTTTTTCAATTCCTGGTTTGAGTAAACAAAATACAGTGGAAATATTCCTCACCAACAAAACATTGTCAAACCGTGGTTTTGACCAGCCCCTGTGCTGGTGGTAAGTGCGTCCGCTTTTATAGGTCTCGGTGCTGGTATAGGTCTGGATTTCACCTTTCATCTGGGTCTTACCAAGACCTTACGTCAGTGTTTTTCAACCTCTTTCCTGCACCGGAACGCTCCTCAAATGTTTGCGCTGCTCATTGAACCCTATGGCATAGGGTTCCGTAACACAAGGGAGCTGCAATTCAAAATTGATAAACAGAGTTTTCAATGCGATTCATAGTGGCAAGGATACTGTGAAACAGTGAAATTGCTACAACCGCATAGAACTGTATTGCGAATTTTGTCCCAGGCATTTTCGGTCCCCTCCGGCGGAAACCCTGGCAGCCACTCGCGGAAACCTGAGGTTCCAGGGAATCCCGTTTGAAAAGCACTGCCGTATGTTTTGGCGCTGTAACCTTCTTGTCAGGCGCACGGTATGTGGACGAGTTGCGAGAACCATCTAGACAAGTGGCATCGTCCAGGCTTTGGCCTGTCGCCGATTGTCAATAAACAAATTTGTCGCATTGTATCGGATCCAACAAAAAAAGAATTTGAAAATGATTCTGCAAATGCAAGAAGCTTCGATTTTTCAGAAAGCGCAATCAATTTACGATAATGCTTGCATTTATGAAAGCTATGAAGTGCTGTCAACACATGCCTATTTTGCTTCCATAAGTAAAATTAGAAAGGACTCGGTGTTTATCACTTAAAGTACTCATTTGCTTCAAAAAGCTTCTAGAAATTGTATTCTTTTGACTAAATTGAGTACTTCATTACAAGAAAAATAGCTAAACTTTTGCTTCTATTCCGTGACATAATGAATAAGGTCTTGTTTATAGTTTTGTTTGTTATGCAATGTTTATTGTCTAAAAATTTTTATTCCTTTCTGTGGCCTCCTCCCAACTGAACTGGTATGAAGCTTGTGGTGAAAAAAGAGCTCAACAATGTAAAACTATTTGCGCGCAGTATAATCAACGTAAGAAAACATTTACGGAGAGCGTATTTTTCAAAGTAACTTCATCCATTCGTGCAATCATTTTCAAAGTAAATGGTGCAAGTAATGTAAATCAAAAAGCAAATATTTTTCAAATGTGCACATATAAACCCAGGCCCGTAACCAGGGGAGGCGAATCCCCCTAGAAAATTTTTCGCACCTCCTGGAAAAATGTGTTGGACATAGTTTAAAACTATTGGACACAGTTAAAAAAATTTGGGCCCATCTCAGAGAACTCTTCGCCCCTCCTGGTGTCCCACGCTTGTTACGGGCCTGTATGCACCTCACTTAAGATAAATGACACAGTTTTCTCCAGTACTGTAAAGTGCAAGGTTTTTCACCACACTAACTGTAAGCTTTGTTTGGCCCAAAAAGGTTATAAACTGTCTTACAGCGGTACACTGTTCCTTGTTTGAATGCTAAATCATAAAGATCTATTTTTCTTTTTAAGCAGTTGTCTTTCTGCTGTGACACGCTTTTTGATATTCACCGAGACGATTTTTGAATTTTTAGTCGCAGTGACTCCTGCGATTTACAAAATCAGAACTAAAATCTGTAGCAAAATCAGCGAATGATACCAAGTAATTTTAGACTGACAAGACACTGATATGCTATTTGCGCAATGTTTACTAAAGTGATGCATTGACTTTGGTGCACAAATTATATCAACACACCTTATTGCACCTCTGAAAGTTAGATTAATTTCATCTTTTAAACCTTTTACTGTTTTACCATTTCCATCAAATTGCATTAAGGAACAGCTTTTATATCAAGCACCGTTATTACTTTGGATTGAGACTAATCCCTTTGGGCAACTGTACGAATTTACCTGCCTCCGCAGGCTCCCGCTAAAGTTTGCAAAGTGTGTATAAACAATGTTGAGTGGCAAAAGGATCACAATAAATTAAAACCAAGAAAAGTGTTTTTTCACGCTGGCAAAATGGCCGAATCTGCTGAAATTTTAGATTTTTTATGAAATCGTGTCAGGTTCGCTTACAAAACTTTTTACAAAGTGGAATGTCCTTTATTTTGATTATGTTTCCCAAGCTCCTCATGGAAAACGGATTTAACCGTCCAACTTATCAAGAAGTTCAACAAGCTCAAAGCTATTGAGTGTCTAGCAGACTCTAGACCAGGGGTTCTCAACCTTTTTTCTCCCGTTTACCCTTTGCCAGCTTCCTAACATAAAATTTAGCCCTTTTTTTTGTTCACTCCCTAGCGCTGTACAAAAAAACAAAGGAATTGTAACTTCAGCATCATTAAATTTACCCCCAAGATAGGTAAAATTTACCCCCATGGGGTAAAAGCCAGCGCAAAGGCTCTAGTGATCTTCCGATTACTCTCCGCTGCAGCTTATGCACGACTCATCCCAGGGCATGTTAACTGCCTTGTAGGTTTCCTGATTCCTCTTTTTAAGATTGTTTTGCACTGAATCGGCTAAATTTAGAGAGTATGGAGAAATTAAGACAAATAATTGCAAGAACCTGCAATATCCGAAACATCGTTGCTGACTTGATTCACACATCAAACTAAACTGCTCGCTTTTAATTCGCCTGTTTTTTGATGTACGTTGATAAATAGAACAATTCAAAGTTTCCAGTACATCCAAAGGCAAACAACATGCTTGCAGGTGTATGTGACGTACTGGAACTTAGGCGTTTCAGAACGTACCAGTGATAAACACAAGGGTATCACAATTGATGTCTCGAGTGACACCAACGTGCAGCATATGCATATACTTGCGAATATTTTACTCCCTCAACAAACACTTTCATGCGCTGTTCAAGCAGCCTCTTCATGTTTATAAAACGGCATAATAATCTCTAATTTGTATTACTCACAACCAAACTTCTGTCTTCCATTCAGCAGCCAAGCGCTGAAGCCATATCCGCTATGCGTGACAACATTTCGTGAATTATTTTCTCTTGCGCGCATCCAGCAAATTTGCCAAAATCTATAATTAAACTATTGCAAGGCGCGTCGCTATAAAGAAAAGTCCGCCGGTTCCCAGAGCATCAATTTCAGCAGCAGGAAGAAATGACTTGGCATTCTTTTGGTTTCTTTGCGCTTCAGAAAACTTTTTTTGCCTAATTGACAGATGTGGACTACATTGTCACCTCCACCATTATTTAAGTAAGTTTTGGGATCAAGAATTGTAAAATTAAATTCGAAACAGGGATATTGAAATAAAAAAGCCTTCATGAGATATTTTGTAAATAACAGCCTTACTTTTTGCCATAGTATATGCGCAAAAAAATTCTTTATCTACTGGTATGAGCTGATTCCTACGCAGTGTGTGTTCTGTCGCTTTCAAACACAAAAGCAAAACCGTTTGGCAATTTTTGTTGATGCATGTTTGAGCGCGTTTAAATTTAAGAATATAACACGGCTGTGTAAAGGTACAGAGTCTAAATTGATCTTAGTCCAGTATTACTTAAAATTTATTTCATTTCAATTAATGAAAAATATGTTCATCTAATACATATATGCTTCAATCAGAAATAAGATTAATCCTCAAACTATTTTGATTATCTTGTTTCTTCTGATTAAAGTAACAAGCCGTTTTCAACAACGACTTGCTATCAATCTCTATGTCTAGTGTTTTTGAGTTATAAGCCTCAATAAAAATAAAAAATTGGTTAGGTCTAAAGGATGTTTGATCTGTTTGCGTCTCTTATATAAACTTAAAGGAAGTGAATTTGCATTAGTTATGTAGAAACAACATCAAATGTTTGTAAATGTAGAAACTAAAAAGGTTTTTCATTCTTTAAAAGTGTCTTTTTGACCAAGTTATTTAAAAAACCTTTTCATTCAGGCTTACCACTTTTCGAAAAATCGAACAACTTCAGTCAGCTTGTCTCATTTGCAATATCGTAATTGAAATAAACCACTTGCACCATATTCGCTCAATATACCGAGAAGTGCTTCAGTTTTGAGTGGGCATATTAGTATTAGAATGTTTTTGCGAAGACAGACAGACAGACAATTTTATTTAACATCTGAAAAAATCAGATATCAGGGGGAGGAGAATGACCGCAAGGTCTTCGAGTCATCCTCCCCCTCGAAACATAGTCGAACTGCTCAGAAGAAACACAAGTCGAACAGCTCAGGAGACGA
>Ga0210059_1014598_pt1 | contig 11585 bp, 5 predicted proteins | sample Ectturendosymbi2_FD_188042 | JGI IMG/M metagenome (GOLD analysis project Ga0210059, IMG submission 188042) | Ecteinascidia turbinata endosymbiont from Florida, USA - Sample 2 (SPAdes) (version 2) | ecosystem: Host-associated > Tunicates > Ascidians > Unclassified | place: Key West, Florida... | reverse complement strand
GTGTAGTTCGGCGCGAACATGGCATTTGCGCTATTAAGCGCTGAAGCTTCTTGTTGTTGGGATCCAACACTGCAACCACATCACTTATATTTTTCTTCATGAATTCACAGTCAGAGTATGGGTGTTTCGAACGCGCAATGTTCCAAGACATAAGAAAAGACGCTTCAGTAGTTGCATCAGATTCCTTGCTGAATACTTTCATAACTCGCTGTTGACTTGCTAGTGCAGATTTTAACTCAATTAACTTCCCTTTTCTTTCTTCTGATTTAGGTGGAAACTTGCTTGAAAAGTTTTTGTGATTCGTCTCATGATGGCGTTTTACACTGCTGCCTTTGTTTTGTCCAAGCAACTTATGGCAAATTAGACACAAAGGTTTATTTTCATGAACAGTAAATGCAAAATCTTCTTCCCACTCTACATTAAACACTTTGTTTTCCTCTTCATATTTTCGTTTCCTATTCGCTCATGTCATCTCACTTCGTTTCGCAGTGTATTTAAGTGACTTCAACTCGTAGCCTACAAGTTACTGCTGGAAATAGCACACAACTGTAAATTAAATCAACACTTCTAAGTCTGACGTATATTTCTACTTCACGCTTTACTGCAATGCTTACATGTACAAATGACTGATTTCCCCCCTATAATCCGACCTAGCACCTACTGTTCTTAAAAATCTTCTCCTGACCTAAACTCAACGTTGAATAACACATGTTAAGAATTAATGGCGTCTTACCTTGATGTATACTAATCAAGATATTACGATCAGTGAGTAACAATACCTAATTATGAATAACAATTGTGCACTGTTAAGTTACAATATTATTGTTCAAACACAAGGGGTTAATACGGTACAGTACGGAATAATTTTGCGGAATGACTTAATTACTCTTTCGTGAATTTGAGTGAGTTTTACGCATGGAGTCCAATAACTTTCATAACTAGGACTGGAGTAAAAATGAAGAGCCGCAAACGAAAGGTCGGCGAGCCGCATTTGCCCACCGTTGCTCTAGTATTTACTTCTTGCAGCTAAGTGCATGTGCATTTGAATAAACACATTCTTGACTACCGGAAAAAACTAACGGCAATCTTGCGAATCAGCGAAACATAACTGTTACAAACGATGACGTCATGAATTACGTCATAGGGGCACTCCAGTAAAAATTGCCCCCACCCTTTAATCCAGATCTGCATAGCAGTTCAACATTTGAAAATCATGGCCTAATTTTTGCTGCTGCTAACATTAGCAAAAAAGGCAATAAGGAATTATTAAGATATAACTGAATGCAATAATTAAATGTTAAGTTGACATGCTTTTAGCTTCACTGTATTTTGAAAAGTATAAAATCCTGCTAATAATTCCCAGATGGTTTGTTTTAGAAAATTTACATGATCAATTTTTCATGCACCAAGTTGCACTTGTTAATCTGCCATATTTCTTACGATATCCTATAAAACAAATAATTCTACACCTTTGCAGTACCTTGTCCAGATGATCCTTGTGATATGTCAGATTGCTGTGCAGGTTGCGTGCGCGGTAGCATATTCGTACTGTGGACATTTGTCACAGAACCTGGCATAGGACTTTGAGTCGTAGGTGATGGTAGTTGCTGTTGTGGCCGTTGGAAAGCTTGAGGCATTGTTGTTTGGAACTATTGGTGCTGTCCTTGATTTTGATATTTTTCAGAGCAGAACAAATACTTCTAGCCACAGCATTACCACTGACCTCTCAAGATGATCAAGGTGTACAAAAAAGCAGTGCTTCTTAACCTTTTGCAGATTTCGTTCACCCCCACCCCTGCCATTGATAGCTGCATTCCCATTCACCCTGCTGTGAACATGTGGTCGATGTAACTAGTAATTTCAGCCTACTATGAATATGTGGTCGATGTAACAAGTAATTTCACCCTACTGTGAATATGTGGTCGATGTAACAAGTAATTTCAGCCTGCTGTGAATATGTGGTCGATGTAACAATTTCAGCCTACTGTGAATATGTGGTCGATGTAATGTTATGCAACGTGCACGAGACGATTTCGCTGTGATTGTCAATTAAACAATCAACGCTTTGCTCTTGCCGTGGGCCTACTCGTTCTGCTGGTGCAAGCCAGCTTTACACCTTACGTGCCCAGAGTGTTTGAACCAGTTTGGTGATCGGAGTTGCGTGGTTTTCAGTAATGTTGCCCTTGCCGTGTGGTTATCGTAATTTTATTGCAGGTGCTGTGTGTTTCAACGTAGCGTAAACTCTTAGTGAACTAAAGCCTGAATGTCTGCCTTTGTGGCCGTCTCTGCTGCCCGGTTATCACAATTTAATCAGGGCCGGCCTTAAGCCGATGCAGCTGTATTGGGCCCCGCGCCATGGTGTTTGGGTAGATTGTTGATTTTTGCCAAATACACCTTGTGCTTGAGAATTCAGTAGAAACGCCATATAAATTTCATTGTTAACAAAGAACGCTCTCGTCAACAGGGGCGGCTCGTCTAGACGGGCTGCAGCCCTCCCTGAAAAATGCAAGGCAAAAGATTCCGCCAAATGGCCAAACTCGCCTTAAGTTTGGATTTAGTTACGAAAATTTCACAACACAATCATTTTCGGTACTATTCTTGACGCTAATATTCCTTTTCAAACCCTATTCTTTAAACTGCAAAGCTGATAAGTTGGTGTGTCCTGACCGATTTCATCTATGATTTACATTTGCTTTCACTGGAACTGAGTTGTTTTTGTACGTATTTCAGGGACAGTCTGCAGGCATTACCCCTGGGATACAAACGTATTAGTTGTTGGAATAAATTCTAAGCTGTAAATAAAAGCTCTAGGTTTTCTGTAGGCTTTTGAGGAATTAGCCGACTGGGCTATGCTTTCATCTTTTTGCGATGATTCAAACCTGCACATATCTGTATTCAAGTAATTCACTCCACAGGTGAAAGGAAGCAAGGAATCAATCACAAATTTTTGAAAGGAAATCTATTTCCTTTTACAAATTTGTGATTGATTCCTTGCTTCCTTCACCTGTGGAGTGAAATTACTTAAAATTCTAAACTGGTAGCAAACAAATACAGGCTACTCTTGTACTTTGATTGATTAGGCCTGCCCTTTGACTGATAAGGCTACTCTGATGAGTGCTCAGATGCCTGAAACTTTTGAAAGTACTGCGATTCTAGTAAATAACTTTTGCACAGGAGTACAGGACGCTCGTGCAAAAAGTGTAGCAGAGATTCTACCACTTGAGTGCATAAAACATGGGATCTCTCAATGAAATCTATCCCCATTACATAATAGACGCTGTTTGCACCTAAGTATGTTTTTTCTGGAGTGATAAGTTGGTGACTGCTGAAGATGCAAAGTTAGAATGCTTGAAATTTGCTTTTTTGTTTACGAACAGTGACAGTGTTTTTGGTAAAAAAAACAAGACAAGTGCATGTTATCAAAGGATACAAAAAATTGGTAACAAATTATTCACTTCGCTTCTTTCAATCACACTTGAAAAATTTTCATTCACCCTGCAGTGAATCATTCACCTGGGTAAGACGCACTGCAAAAAAGAATGCTATGCGCAGCGTGTTCTCCAGCAGCATCAACAATAAAAAACTAACATTAGAACAGTACTTCAGTAAAGTCATGATACAGCAATCTCAGCCAAAAATATGCTGCTCCAAAGGCTAAATAATGCTCAAGAAAGGAGCAAGACTGCAAAATGCTTTAACCCTTTGAGGTTAGAAAAACCACTATAGTGACCCTGAATCACCTTGTTGGTCACAACTCACAAAGAGAAGTTATATCAAATCCTTGACCTTGGTGAAAAGGGTACTACATAGTGCACCACATGTCATTTTTTCTGTGTGATGTCACTGTGATGCAATACAGAGGAAAATCCAATTGTTGATCCCTGCAATAACTGTAAGTAACTTTTTTCATAGGGCTGTGCAGTGAAAAGTATGCCTGTGGCAAGAAATATTTCTTCCAAAGAAATGTCACTTATGCTGTCACCTCTGAAAAAAATCTTTTGGTTTTACTCCATTTTTTGGGTCTAGGGACAAATGTCAAAACCTTGAGATTGTTTTTTAATCCTTTGTTTCTGAGGCTCCATTATTCCTGTTCCAAAACAGGAACCATCTGAAAATTGCAGAAAAGATTTCCGTCAAATTTGAAGTAAAAACGTATATAAAGTAAAAATGTGAAGAAAAAATGCTATTGGTATTTTATACAATCTACTATCTAAAATCCACAAACAAAAAATGCAAAAAAGTGAATTTTCTCCAAAATTTCGAATGCAAAGATATACATTTATACTTTTGATAGGGAATACATCAGAATACCCATTAAAAATGTATTTCTTGTCTCTCCACCACAAACATGATGGGTCCATCACTAGAGTGTATAAGCAGAAATTAACACATTCTCTGCCGGGTTCGGTGTACAAGATACTTGTACTTTGAAATCACGCATTGAACCACTATTTTCCCCTCCTTGCAACCCCATAACTTGCCAGATGATTGTGCTTGAGATGTCTTAAAACCCTCAAAAGGCTCAAGAGCCTTCAGTTGAACGCGACTGCCTGCAGTGATCATGTGACATGTGCAATGAGAGATAAGGATTTATGTTTAGGGTTTAGTCTTATTAGTTCACACAACCCAAACAAGAAGCTGCTAACAGTTTTCCAGCACTGCAACCACGGCAGTACTTGTCCATCAGACTGAACATGTCTTCCAAGCTTGTCATGAGACCAATTCAACCAATAATGTTCGGCTCAATGTAAAATAGCTCTGGGATTGTTTATAGTCACTGCTTGAAAAATGCAAAATATTGGCATTGGCATTGGTTATCGGCAATGAAAATTTATAAACATCGTTATCTGCCCAAAAAACTTATTGGTCGACCTCTAATTGTCATGGTTCCAATAAATGTACCACCTATCATACACCAAATTAGCATCCATAGTGAAAATGGCATGTGACTAGAGTTGGATAGATGTTTTCATTATACTTCAAATGGTCTGCACATCAAAGCATGAAGGGGAAAAATATGAATGTTAGTGTTACAAATTCAGTAGCTACTGAATGATAAATCAGTGGAAGTCCAAGCTGACATTTTCGATGTGAGTAATCAATAGCAGTAAAACTAGCTTAAAAATTACAAGAACCCCCTCAAAACTAAACTTCACACTACCTCAAAAATTTGGAACCTATTGTAATTCATGCAACACTATATGTTGCGGAGGTTTTCCATAAACAAAATACAAACTCATGCTTGATTGGGCAACACACAACACAGTACATATAATCTGGATGCTACATAAGTGTTTAGTAAGTCATGAGCAACAGCTGATGAAACTAATGTGGCACAAGAGCTGGCCTTTGAATTTGCTGAGTATCAATTGCACATTGAAGAATACCAGATGGCTTCCCTAAAATGAAGCAATCAAAGACCAAAACAACAGCAAAAACACATGGCAATGAGATGCACATCAGCTATGCACCTGGTAAAGTTGGTGCAAGATTCTTGACAACTAGGTTAATGTCTTGATAGTAGAAGTCCATTAAGTTTAAATGACATGTGCTGCATAATAAACATGGGTGGCGGAACCTTTTTCAAAGTGAGGGGGCACAAGTGCATGTTGAAAAACTATAGAAAGTTTTCATGGTTTGAATTGGCAACTATGACGTCACAAGCATTGAAGTATTACGTCATTATCTATACACCATATGAATAAAGGCCCAAATTACACTATTTTAGACAAAACTACACCACTATGCAAGCGTATTGGTGGACCACCTGAAATTCAAATAGGCTTTAACAGGGGCAACCCAGATCATCAGCGTCACTCGGGCTAATCATATAATTTATTCTGACTGACTTCAGACACTTAGGTCCTGAAATTTCCATTCGCTGTCATTCTGGCTGGCATTATCGTTGCCCTGTGACATGATGTTATGTAACAATAAATGAGAAGTTCTCATGATAACCTCTCCATTGTCGAGTAACGTACATCACAGAGGTGGTTCTAAGATGGGGCCTGGGTGGGCAATGGCCCCTCCCAGATTTTTGGCTGGCCCCCTGCTTTGCACCCCCAGTTTTTTGCTTAATTTCACATTCAAGTTCGTTTGATTGACATATACAGCAGATAACTTTCAGCCAACAAAATTTTGAACAATTTGTAAGACTTTCTGGTGACGGTTCTGACGATACTCACAAGCCTATGTTGGGTTTGATAGGTTTAATCATAGCAAATCAATCTTCATTACAGTGGAAAATCACCATGCAGGAGAGACATTAATGTTGGCTCCCCTACTTTTTTCCTTGGCCCTGCAGTGCTCCCCATTTTTTTTCATTCTAGAATCGCCATTGTAACGCCAGGAAGTCATCCGCTTACTTGGCTCATTCATATTAGCCCAAGTTGTTGGACAATTTATTGTTCATTGAAAATTACTCTCGAAATGGGAACTATCCATTGGGTTGAACTTCAAATCCAATGTCCTATACCAGGATTGGGCAATTATTTTTGCTCAGGGGCCACTTTGAGAAGGTTGTATTTAGTGGAGGGCCATTCCTTCTTATGAGAGCAGAAGCAGGTCTCGGTTTATAGCCTCAGCACTAAGATTTACTATGAGAAGTTGGAGGAACTTCAGATTTGAAGATTTTCCTAAATGCTTGTACAGGCCACTGAAAACGCTGTGGCAGGCCACATTTGACCCGCAGGCCGCTATTTGCCCACCCCTGTTCTACACAAATCCATTGCTTCAAAAAAACATTCAGTCAGATGTAAATTATGTTTCAAAATACTTAGCTGCATAGGACAGCTCAGACTCTAATGAATGAGCCCAAGTAAAGCGCGAGTGAACAAAGTCGTGAAAGCGCCTACTATGAACGATATTGTTTAATGCTGTTCTTTTTGCTACTATGTTGTTTCGCAGCGTTTGCCACCAGGTTTCAAATCAAGCAAACAGATGAATAAGCTCTTCTGGTGATTATATTTTATTATCAGCCAATGTTGCCATTTTCTCGGCTATTCATTAAACATGCAAATTTCCCGGCTATTTATTACAACGTTTTAAAACATGAATGAAGCTTATCTGTTATATACCTGACTTTGAGTTTGTCTTCCTATTGACGCCTGTAGATTCACCAACTCTCACAACACAGTTTTACACATTTGTTTGCTATTTTTCACACATTTTGTTCTCTATTTTACCCCATAACTTACGATATTTAACCAGTTTTTTTTTCACTTGCCTATGTAGGTATTGACCTGTTTTATTTGTTATACTTCATCATCTCTCAACATATTGTTTAACACCGTGAAAAAAAATTTCCTTGAGTGAAGCTTATCCGTTACCGGACTTTGAGTTTGTCTTCTTATTGACCGCCTTGGTGCCTATAGATTTGCCAACACTCACCACATAGTTTTACACATTATTGGTTCGCTACTTTACACTTGTTCTTTATTTTGCCATATATCTTTACGCTATTTAACCGGTTTCTTATACATTCCAATATAGGCTTTGCCCTGTTTTGTTGTGTTATTGCGCTTCATCATTTTGATACATTTTTTCATTTTACACTTCCACGTATTTTCTGTGACACGCTGTCACCATTCTTATAACGAGTTGGCCAACTTTGCGATTTTTGTCTTTGTACATCATACTACTCACTGTTTCTTGTTATTGGTATGCTACATGTTTTGTGGTTGAAAACATTGCCCTGAAGAAGCCCACTTGAATAGGTGGGCGAAACATTAGCTGATAATTAAATATAATCACCAGAAGAGCTTATTCATCTGTTTGTTTGATATTGTTTTATTCAGGTCACCTTCAACATGAACGCGAAAGGCCAGACATAGAACGAAAATACATGAACAGTGACAAGGCCCAAAGAAAAGAGGCCGAGTTAACAACTTAGTGAAGTGGAACCGCGGGTGGTGGAACAAACATACAAAGCAAGCAAGCTTGCATTCTCCGATATAAATTGTAATCAAAAACTCAGGCGAAGCCCGAGGAGCTTGTGTGCTGGAATAGCCACTGGGCCATTAAAAACACCAAGAACACAGCTTAAAAGACAGGCAAAAATGACACAGCATTGACACCTATCTTAACACATTCAAAATCACAACTTTTCTTCATCTTGAACACAAAAGTATCATGACTAAATACTCATTCTACATTTGCATTAGATACTGGAATGCAAAGACAAAACAAAACACACGTAGCAACTAGCAAGTTGTCCGTTAAGGATGCCAATTGTGTTTCCAATGCAGAAATAAAATATAGTTATTTAGCATTGCCAATATAAAAACAAAAACACAGTTGAAATTGATCTGTCAAATATTTCATTTTGCGTATAAGATTCAGTAAAATTTCACTATTTGGAATGGTGTTAAAACGCTTGAAATTACCCAAATTATTTAATGGTGTGGCACAAACTTTTCCTGCACACAAGCATACGGATGTCTGAAGAGGGGCAGGAATTCGAAAATTTCAGCAAAAAACGGTTTTCTTAATTTCGAGTGGTAAAAAACCAATTTCTCCACTTTTGCCCCCCCCCCCCCCCCCCCCGTAGAAAAACATTTTGAAAACTCCACTAGTGCCCCCATGGAAAAATTCCTTCCGAAGCCCATGCACACAAGCATGTAAAATGACACCATTTGTGTGAAAACTTGTGTTGTATTACACCATCTGGCAACACTGTTCAATACCACCAATGCGGTAAGCAATCCATAGCAGGGTGACAGACTGTGCATGGGGTATTCTGCCAAACAATTACAAAATCCTACCAAATTACAAATAATACTTTAGAAACAATATCGACAAAATACTGCGAAAATTCTGCAACGTTTTTTTCATTAAACGATTTACTTTATCACTGGACCCAATACTAACTGTGTTACTTATTAGGCAAAAAAGTGGGGGGCCAGGCTCCCCAGAAATAAAAGTGGGGAGCCTAGGCCCATGCGGCCCCCTCGGTTCCGCCACCTATGATAATAAATACAGTCATAAAACATTTTTATCAACTGAACATCAGCAATAACCACAACACCTCACCTCGAAGCAAATATATAACCTTCCTAGCATTATCCAAATATTCTTCCTAAACATCAAAATGAGTGCCATTGTAAATATTGCACTGTTCCAAGGAAACATCCACATAAAACTTGCAAAATAAATATTGCCAAACAACCAACAAATGCGATCCAGATAGACCACAAACAGGGGCACATTTATTTTGATAAAACGGATCTGTCACAATTTGAACTGCTCACATCGCTGGACCAATGACCTTTCACAACAGAGCAAGATAGTCTATTACAGCTCAGTATTTCAATTTCACAAATGTTTCACATTAAAAAACAAAACAAACAGATGCACATTGACATATATATTATTTTCACAAGTTACAATTTTCCAGGAGTCATGGGTACAGGAAATCATGTCCCTTGAGAGCTACTGTACGATACAATCGTACTTAGAAATCGACCTAAACCCAGAATTTTTCAGTTGCCTTACCAGTGCCATAGCTCCGCCCCGATTGCGCAAGAGAGCTGTTCAAACCCTCAGTAGATTCGGCAAGTCTTCTAGTCTGCAATGAAAAAAATTTTTTTGGTTAGATCTTGCGGATTTTTAGTGAGGGACGACATAAGTGTCCCACCTACCCCATCGCTAACTCTTAACAAATAAGATAATGCGTATGTTGACCTTACCTGCAATGGTTCCCTGAAAAGAAAGTGCGATTCAGAAAACCTGGCACAGTTTTGGATTTCATTGGATGATGATTACCTAGCTTTGATAAAAAAAAAGCACTACGAACGGTTATCTCTTCGGCTACGTCATATGTATGTGGAGCAGGATTTTTTGCCATGGCTGTGCTTAAAATGAAATATTGACACCGAATAAGCCTTTGAGATATAAATGCAGGTAGCAGTTTCAAAAATTTATTCAAGATACGACTAAGTAGTGAAAATAAGCAAGCTGGTGCATCACAATTCCAGCAAAATTTACAAAGGTGTTGCAGCGAAAAAAGTTTGAGAACCACTGCTGTAATGGTTGCAACTAATACCACTGAGTTTGGTAAACTCCTTTCTGTACAACAGGAGTTACAACTTTTTAGAGTTTCTGATTAAAACGTTATGGCCTAAAAAACAAATTAAATAATTAATCCCCTAATTAATTAATTATCAATTTTTGACCATAACTTTCAAACCACAATTGTTAGATGGCCACACAAAGGCTCTAAAGACTCGTGTTATAGCCTAGTTTTCACTAAAAACTTGAGTCAAAAAATTGGCTCTTGTGGTTACGGCCTAGGGTACAGTAACCAAATGCCTATACCTACCCCACTTATGAAGTCACCCACAAAAAAAACGAAATCCAAAACTTTTCAGTTTTTAAAAATCCAAACTAGAAGACGCACCACATCTTTTCAGGGTTTGAACAGCTCTCTAGCTCAATTGCCTAGAAAGTAATGGAGTTGCAAAGTGGTGTGAAAATAGTTGCTCAGGCTTGATTTCAAAGTATGTGTGTATCATACACCAGCTCCCAACATGTTAACAAGACAACAAAATGACACAAATCATCAAGTTTTTATTGCTAAAGTACAGTTTCGCATTAACACTAATAGTGTTGATGCAATGAAAATCAAAGCAAGAATTTAAAAAATATGTTTAAAAAACATGTTATTGCGATGAAATGGAACATTACTGACAAAAAAGTGAGTGAATATCAGTTTTACAGAATTTGCTAAAAAGTCCATGTTGCCAGATTTTAAAAACCCGGCTTGCAGGTAAATAGCAAGGAAGAGGTTTCAGGTTTGAGAAAACCCATGTTGGAAACACCAGCTGGAAAGCAAACCACTCAACAACAACAACAACAACAGACAATGGCAGAAAATGAGATCTTGTCTGTGGTAACTTACAACAGCCGATGCTTAACATTATCATTGTTTGACATTGAACAACTTTTTGCTGAGTATCTCTTCCAAAAAATTGGCTGGTCAAGCAATCCTCAGACAAGCTGATGGACATTTGTGATAACAATTTTCACTGTGGAATAGTTGAGATGGATTAATGAACATGACATAGCAACCGGGAGACCCTTGGGAAAGCAATTTATGGATTAACACTTTGACAGCCGGGGTACAATATATTTGTACTTTTAAATCGGCCCAAAACCAGTAGTTGCCAGTTGCTTTACCAATGCCATAGCTCCTCCGTCGATTGCGCTAGAGAGCTGTTCAAACCCTCAAAAAATTCCGCAAGTCTTCTAGTCTGCAAATAACTTTTTGGTTGAGGGTTGCGGATTTTTTGTGAGTGACGTCATAACTGAAGTAGTTTTTAGGCCATTTTGGCTCATGTTGCCAGGCCTAGGGCCCAACCGCTAGGCCAAAGTATTTCACTGAAGTTTTCATTGGAAACTATGCTCAAGTGTGAGTCTTTTGAGCCTTAGATCGACTTTCTAGCATTTCTGGTTCAGAAGTTATGACCTTAAATAAACAAATTAATTAATTATCCAATTAACTAATTAATCAAATATTTTTATTACTTCAGAATCATTGTATTGTATTGTGTAATGTCTTCACTCCCACACGCAAAGCGCTAGGTTTT
>Ga0210059_1014597_pt1 | contig 11585 bp, 6 predicted proteins | sample Ectturendosymbi2_FD_188042 | JGI IMG/M metagenome (GOLD analysis project Ga0210059, IMG submission 188042) | Ecteinascidia turbinata endosymbiont from Florida, USA - Sample 2 (SPAdes) (version 2) | ecosystem: Host-associated > Tunicates > Ascidians > Unclassified | place: Key West, Florida... | reverse complement strand
TTTCGTTCAAAAGTCTTCTTAGCTTTCACATACAACTGGTCTTAAATGAGTTGCACTTTTAAACATTTTGGCACCACACTTACAGCATTGTGACGTACGACATAGTCCAAAGTAGACTCTGAACTTTGTCTTACGTCACAATGCTGCAAATTACGGAACGTGAGAAATTCTAAATCAGTTTAAAATTGGATGTTTTGTTTCTTTAGTCAATGGACAAGCCTTCAACATCTTGCATTTTGCAATTGAGATATAAAATTGTAGTATATTTGGCGGACCGGCAGGAAAGTTGACGCGGACCGGCGGTTGAGAACCACTGACCTAAACCACCTTTCACCCTAACAGTTTTATTGGTGGCAATAACTCGAGAGCAAGATGTTTCCAATTTGCTTGCTTCCAACCGCAGGGCTGCCGAGCCGTCGGAAAAATGATACAGCTTCGACTCCGGAGCTATTTTTTTCATGAACATGGCTTCAGCCCCGGATCTCATGGTTTTCTGCTCCGGAACAGTGGCGTTCTAGAATTAAAAAAGTGAGGAAGCCACTACGGGGCCAAGGAAAAAAAGTAGGGGGTCAAACCAGTGGTGTAACTGACAGAGTGGCAAGGGGGCGAGCCGCCCATCTGGCAAGCTAAATGTAAAATCTGGGCCCCCTTTAGTTGACTTTTTGATATTTAATATTCTTTAGGTTGTTGTTTTTTGCGTTTTTCGGGGTGTTTTCTTTTTTTAGCTAGTACAGACATCCACGACATCCAGTGATTCACTATCATTTCTTAACTTTTTTTCCGACGTTTGGCCAGTGGGCCCCTACGGTAACCGATGGACCCCCTTCAGCTAAGCTTTGCCCCCCTGGTTCAAACCTCTAGTTGGATCAAACATAAATGTCTCTCCTGCATGGTGACTTTCCGTTGTAATGAACATTAATTTGATGTGATTAACCCTGTCAAATCCAACATAGGCTTGTGGATATCGTCAGAACCGTCGCCAGATAGTCTTCAATAGGGGGGCTTTACGTTTGTGCAGAGGTGCTTGACATTCCAAAAATTGACAAAAACGGCACTGATTTAGTGTTTTATATTTGAATCTAAAGGGCTTGGAGCTTTGTTTGGGTGGCTAAACCCACCAAAGCTGCCCCAGTGGCGACGGGACTGAATATCGTTAATTATGACCTAGCCTTATCGTTCACTAGAGACACCTAAGCATCACTAAATTTAATCGCACACTTGCACTGCTATGTCGAATACAAGGCAAGTGTTGGAAAAAGCATGTCTAATAAATTTAAAAAATGCAGTGCAAAAAATGCAAAAATTCTTAAAAAGTAGCCTACAGTAACCCCAGGCAAACGTAAAGCTAGCACAATGTGTGCTGTTTCTGTTACCAGGCATAGACGACTGGCTGCAAGCTTGCTCCACTGGTGTGATAACAATGCAGTGTTTATTGTTGACGTTGCGAATATCTGTGCAAACTCTCGTCCTCAGAAGATAGGCAAGAAACAAAAGCAAGCGTAAACACACACTGCATTTCTAAAAATTTACAGAGTGGTACACAAACAAAGGATAAAAAACGCCTTAGAAATACCAACATGTGGAATTATCTCCCAACTTTTGACAATTCCAGCGTATTTGTGGTTAAATAGCAATCACTTACGAAATTTCGATCAGATGGCTTAACTCAAAGTAAATCTTGTAAGGAGGTAATTAACCAGTCGGACAAAGAAAAATTCAAATAAGCTTTTTCTAAATTATTAGAACACCAAAAATTTCACGTTTATTCTTTGAAAGTTTCTACAAATGTCAAAATTGCTGTGCAAAGTTTTGAAATTTTGGGGAGGCAAATGCCCAAATGCCCCCCCCCCCCTTGATTGCGCGCCTGATTTGTTTGATACCGTAGTGAAGATCCTAAATTGTTTCATGTTGTCAACTATAGCTCGAATGAACTGGGCCTAGTTGATGATTGGGCCAATACCTTCTCGCGATTGTACATCCTGAAACGACTTTGCTTCTTCTGCAAGTTTAGCCAAAATGGAATGCTCTCCCGGAGAAACAATAAGACTTTCTGTAATTGTTGTATGAACAGTAAGTTTTGGGTTTTTGGCAGTGTGCTATTTCGGTTTTGTAGTGTTTCTGAAAAGTTTTTTAATCGTTCAAGACGTCTTTCATTAGCGCTAATTTGGAAAGTAACCCTTGAAATCCAGCTTTTTTACGCTTTGTCTAGTTTCTTTTTTTCAAGCGTTCTGAAAATGTTGGGCTGAGGCTGGAAACGAATGCTTTACTGCCGATACCGCTCTGAAAGATGAAGCCACCCAGCGAATAAAAACACCTTTCCAATTCTTTTTGAGGCTGATATGCAAATCATGGGCACAGTCAATAAGTTCTCACATGTTCTTCGGTGACTGGCTATATAAAGAATATAAACTTTCATGAAAAGACTGCAAGTCATTTGTGCCACTGGTAGCATTTAGTTCACTGCCAACAGCCAGTTAAAGTCCGTGATTGAGGCAGTGCCACAATACTATATCAGGGAATTCATCTTTGAGCAATTTTTTTCACACCCTGATTTTGTCACCAACATTACGCTGGCTCTATTACTGCAAAATCCAATGAAGACTTCTTGCAGAAACTCATTGGTGAAGCTATTCTTTAAGAAACAGTTCCAAATTGCGTCTTTAATATGAGAAGCACACAAGGTCTCCAATTCAACCAAACCCAGTGTGGAAAGGTAACAGGTGCCGCTTCGCCATCAAGGCTAGCTTTTACAAATATGTTTAAAGTTTATTTGTCACCAATGCGGGTAGATTGGTCGGCTAGAACATTTATCTTGCTCCTCCTCTCAATGATTTTAGTTAAAAGTTTTCTTTTCATCTGTGAAGACACATGACTTATTGTATCAACGGCAACAGTTGTACTGTGTAAGACACGTCCCATATCTATGGAATTACCTTCCTGAAGATCAATCAAACCTTCAAAGTTTGTGAAACGTTTGTTATTTTTTGCCATATAACATGCTGTTCTGGAAACTCGAGCAGTGGATTGAAAGACAGTCTGTTCACTTTATGCATTCAAGTTTAGCAATGCGTGAATGCACAAAGTGAACAAACGGTCTTTCAATCCACTGCTCGAATTTTCAGAACGTCTTTCTTTGCTGTTTCAAGAATATTGGTAGCTTCTTTATGCGCTTGAGAATTTTTGTGCTCGCGGATTTTTTTGCGCATCGATCATAACTGGGCCTCTCTTTTGCTACCATAAGAAGTGACATTGACCTTTGCCCATCAAGCCGAAATAATGACACAACGGGATGCCCTCATTCCCAAATTATTTACTTCACGACAAGAAGTGCATCCTATTTTTCCGTTAATAGCATACAGTACATCCAACTGTTTTTGCGTTCAAAATCCTCATATTGTTTTTCATTCCGTATTAATGGATAAGTAGTTGAACGAGCTTCTTGAAATAAAATGGAATCAGCTTGTTCTTGTTGCATTGAGTAGGGGTCACTGACTGTGCTATAGTTTGGGCACCAACATCACTCACAGTTATTTGAACTTCACTTGTTGTTGCACTCAATGTTTCTTTGCTACTATCTTTTCTCCTCCAGCATTGATCAATATTTCTTTGCACCTTTGTTTTTAAGCTTTAAAATGAAGAAAACGGTGATAGTCTTCCTATTACTGTATATGAGGGTTTTTTTTAAAGGAAAATGTTAGGTACCCGGTATGGACTTGTAGGGACCCGATTTCTGTGATTCTAGGAACCCGAGTTTCTCTGATTCTAGGGATCCGATGATAATTTTCTCTGATTCTAGGGACCGGATTTTCAATTCTAGCGACCCGAATCGGGTCCCTAAAACACCTTTAAAAAACCCTGCTGTATATGCACATACAACTAGTACTGAACTTGCAATCTACATACCATACACTATAAAACCTGCAACTAATACTGTGTATGCAACACACAGGCCCATATTTGCATTTGGGGGCCCTAAGTTGTTTTAAATTGGAGGCCCGTTTTGAAAGATTCACGATAGATGTCATACAAATTAGCACTACACGTTCTCGCTACATTCACTGAACAAGTTGTTCCATTTCATAAACATATTACTTCCTTCTGAACTATCTCGATATCCGAAACAAAAACGGTCACAATGAAACTAACGGAAAAGGCAGCAGTGAACAATGTTCCCTCTCAGGTGCGCATGCGCAGTATCACCTGACCACTTGGGCAGTGAAATCTCATTCTCGCGAACTCGCAAAATTCAAAATTTTAAAGTAAAAAATCATTAAGATTTTTTGGCAGAAGTACAATTCTTCTAAGCATGTCGCACTTCCCAGCAAGATTTGGCAATAAACCTGAAAAAAGTTCTATGTGAATAAAAGCTGATGATGCCTACTTCATAGACGAAATGTATACTCTGTAAGATCTCAATGTCTGATTCTTTTCTGAGAAAGTATTTCTTTTCATAGACAACCTGGAAAAAGTGTAGAAATATTGGAAAATCAAAAAATTAAGAAGTTATTTGATTTAAATATGTACTTTGTTCGCAATTTGATAAGATTTTATGCTTATTCCAGTGTTTTTTAAATGTTTTTGAAAGGGTGTCGTGGGTGAGCTTTAGGGTGTCAATACCATTTTCCCTTCTATGTCTGATACTTTTAACTTATTTTCACAAAAACGCAAGTTTTCGTCCAAATATGCTTAATTATTTTAATTCGACATTCACTTTTGGCAAACCAACTAAAGACAATTCTTTGAATAGAAAGGTTCGATGTAGGCTTACATACTCGTTTATTCACTCATTTTCGTGCTTGCTTTTCAATTGGAGAGACTCGTGGGGTCAGCGGCTCTAGGACGACCGGAAATACCTTAGAATCAACAGGAATCTCAGATAGTTAAGCTGGCTCCAAACCAAGACGGGACCAAGCAAGGTCTGAAACGTAGTCACGCCGCCTGGTCCTTGGACGAATTTTGGGCCGTTTTCCCGTGGAGTGGGTGTAGACTGTAGCCTGAAGGACTTAGTTCGCCATTCTTTCCTGAGACATTCTGGACACGTGGCCGAACTAACATAGCTGGGATTTCTCGATTCGGAGAAGTGGCTTGACGCCTCGGGATTTACGGATTTCAGACCAGTGCTTTTTGTCACGAAGTGTCACACCGAGAACTCTTCCCAAATATCCCATCTCTGCCGTTTGTTCTTTTGACAGTATTCCTTCAGTCGTCACCTAAGATTCATGACCACAGGTGAAGATCGGAACAAAGACCGATTTTTAAAAACTGAAAGCTTTGCGTTCTTTGAAAGCTCCCGTTTTGTGACAACAGAGCGACCAAGCTAACTCAGAACTGTGCTTCCTTTACCAATCCGTGTATCAATTGCCTTGGGCATCTTAAGAGGCAAAATACCTCAATCTTTTTAGAGCTGATTTTTGTTCCAGCTTGGTCACAGTAGAACACCGATTAAATGCGTGCTGAAGACCCTGTTGAGAATATCCACACATGCAGTACCAATTTGTCGACAAAAAGCAAACGGTTCATCCTGCAGTTCCCAAAAGTGACACCCTCGTCGACGCGTCTATGACTATCTATCCAATTCATACAGACCAGGGCTCTGCAAATTTTTTCGGAGAGGGTCACATAAGCTGTTGCACAACAGTTCGAGGGCCGGACATCTTGCGTAATGCGATATACTCTTCCGTGGTCGACAAAACATGTGAATAAGTCTTTGGCATGCTCCCAGGATTTCTCGAAAATGTGCTGGAGAGTGAAAACTTGTTCTGTAGTGCTACGGCCTCGACAAAACTGCACTGGGTATCATTCAGCTTGGTTCAATTATTTTCGCGGCATCTTGGCATACACTCTTCCTGGGAGGCTAACGAAAGAGATGCCGCTGTAGTTGGTTCATTCACTCCTGTCTCCTTTTTGTAAAAAAATACTCTCTGGCGCATTTAGCAACCATGTAATCTTTGCAAAACCAATTTGTAAAGGCAGTGACTGCAGATGGTGTACGTATTATCGCACCTTACATAAAGATTATAACACGTATCCATAGCCTCCGTCATTTACAAAACTATTTACAAATGCAAAACGAAGCAACTGATTACTGCTGTCAGAACTTTTTTAAAAAACAAAGTTTAACAAGTCACCATGCTGTCGCATGGTATAATGGGTAACGGCAATACGTTGGTGTTTATTGGAAACATATCGGTTATTTTAAATCTGATCGATGTGCTCCGATTTCAGAGCGGCAAAACTTGCACCAGGGTTTCTCAGCATTACTTTGCACTTTTCGAATCCACGGTTTAAAACCGTCCACCCGTTCACATTGTTTAGCACCAGAAGCAACTAAGAACATCTCAGTGTTTTAGAACAAACTAATCTAGAGACCACGCATGAATAAGGTGATGACTCAATTTCAGTTAATTGTATGTTTTTTAGAGCTGTTATCCAAATTTGAACATTTCTCAAAACAATTTGTACAAATAGTGATTTATAACTCTACAGTACTCTTTTTTTGCTTTTCTATCCGAAACTGGGCACAAGCGTCTCATTCTTCCATTTAACTTCTTACAAAACATCAAAAATGAAGCTGTTAAAACTAATAGGATCACTTCTAACCATGTTCTCTGGAAGCATTTTATCAGTCAGCATTATAAAACGTAGACTTTCCAGTTCCACAGCATCTTTTCTCTGAACAGGCAGATTCAATACAGTCCAACACGCGTCTACAACATCGACCTGTCATGGGAGGAGCGTCGAGCTGATCACCTAAATAAAACAGAGTTTCCACTGGACTGAAGCAGCCAGCACTGGTACAAACGACATTGCACAACTGCAAAAATGCATTTGGCGGAAGTACACTATTTTAAGTGTTTTTTACAACTTTTTAATAACCAAACATTGGTCTAAATCTTGCACAGAAATCCGCCAATTTTCCTCCGAAATACTGCTAAAATAGCCAAAAAATCCGCCACCCGCCAACCAAATCAAAAAATAGCCAAATTTTGCGGAAAAATAGCACATCTGGCAACACTGTCTGTCATCAAGTGCTTTAAAAAATTCAGATTTTCAAAATCTGGCTTCATAAAAACCAAAATGCTAATCCTGTCTGAAACCATAATTAGTGGTGAAATGCTCGGTACTCACACCCTGTGTCACACTACAGTGATATATGACGACGCTGGTCAGAAAACACGTCTCAATTAATTCCATTGGGTTCCACGACTGGTGAGACAGATTTATTTGAGACTACGTTCATTTGAGACCACGACATTTGAGACAACATTCATTTTAGACCTATTCATTTGAGACCACTTCATCTGAGACCACGTTCTTTTGAGACCACATTTATTTGAGACCACATTCATTTGAAACCACATTCATATGAGACTTTTTCGTTAGAGACCACATTCATTTGAGATGACATTCATTATATGCCACGTTAAAATGAAGCTGTTTTGATTTACTGTGTATCAAATATTTATGATGTGCCTTCCACTTCTTTGCGGGAGACCTGAAATTTTGCAAGGTGACTCTTCATTTGAAGTTTTGCAAGGTTACACCCTTCCGTGTCCAGGGGTACCTCTCGCTGGGTTGTAAATGCACTTCCACTTTAAAACACCGCAGAGGCCAGAAAACTCTTCATATCTCGGGTTTGGAAGGGAGCGTTGGACCTCTGAATGTCATTGAGACCAAGTCAAAGAATTATATGTTTTGCGTTCCTGCCCGTTTCCTTTATCAAGGCGCTACAATAGCTTCAGTTTTTAACTGAAAAATGAAAGACGAGAAAATAAAAAATGTCATTTTGCGTTGGTCGAAACAATCGCAGGAGAAATTCAAAATTCGTGACTTTTGAGAAGAGAAATGCAACTGCATATGAGCAATAGGAAATATGGGAGGAACACTGATGCGGCTGTTGCATGAAAACGTTTTCTGTTGCTTGAAAAAAATGCATTAATTTTTGTTACTTTATCGACTTATAATCAAAGGCCGCTTGCATTTATTTTTTTTTTACTTTATCGAAAGGTATAGATGACGCTCAGTCTTTCCTTGGCTATGTTTTGTCGACCAAAATCTTCTTTCGTATTCGATTTTCTTCAGCATCACGTGCACATCCGCCACAGGAGGGATTATGATAAACAGAAGGCAGTTGTTGTGGTGTAAGCATCATTGATACGGGAAACGCACGAGTACGATAACGTCGCGAATACATCTCAAAGGGCTTAGGCAACCTACGTTCAAGTGCGATTTACAATCCAGGGAAGCTTACATTCATTTTTAACACCATTTCGTGCGGCTTGCAATCAAAGGCGGCTAACAATCGAGTTAATGCGGCAGGCACACAATCGACTACTGACAAAGCAAACGAGAACGTTTCGAATCAACGAAAACATAAATTTTACAAACGATGACGTCATGAAATACGTCATAGGGGCCCTCCAGTGAAAATTGCCCCGGTCCCCCTACCCTCTAATACAGCTCTGCCCACGCCCCATGATAATCTTCTTTGGCAGATGAGGGCGACACTGCCGTTATTACTTGCGCCATGGTTCCAGCCATGTTATGCACACCACCGCGTTGCCTCTACCTATCTCAACATTACTGCGTAACAATGGCCGCTATTTCGGGAATCTGCTCGAAACGCGCTACTCTAGCAGAGATGCCACGTTTGATGTTACAATATCAGATTTGATGTTTTGAGATATTTTGTTGATATTTGATTTTCATGCTACAAATTTGATGTTGAAAGCGATTTTCTTATTGTGTGCATCAGTTTTCTTATTTTTCAAGATTGTTTGCGAGATAGTTGTGTGCAAGTTTACTGACCGCCATAAGTTCAGATCGTCATGTTTTTTGTTTCTGCGTTGTAGGATACCCTAGTGTTTTCTATGCAAAATAAGAAAGCGTATTGTGTCGAAACAATGGTGGTTTTAACAGATGCATAAGCTTGCAAGGTTGAACTGAGGCGTAGAGACGTAGGCCTACTGCAGAGCAGAGGTTCGGACGGTATATGCCTATTTTGAAGGACATGCGTTAAACTAACTAAAATAGTCAAAGCCACCCAATGCACATAAAGAGATTTATGCATTTTGATATGGCTAACATGTTAACTTACGTTACCAGAAGATTAAATTGTTAAGCTCATTTCTGCAGTTTTTGTGAGAACAAAGTAATGATTCATTGATGGTGAGAGCTCTTCTTGTGACGAAGAGTTTAAAACAAAGAACTTGCATTTACTTACACTTAAAACAATTTGGCCAGTTTACAAGATTCGATGCAACGCATCAAAGAAATTTGAACTAAACATTTTAGAATTAATAAGACAAACTTAAGACATTACAAATATACAGGTTGTGATATACGTAAGATACATCTCAAAATGGAATCTCCGTAAAAATGGTTGCGTACTAAACATAGGTGTAGGAGCAGGAAAATTTTTGGGGGTGCGAAGGATTTTTGTCCAAATTCTCCCAACCTTGCCCGAAGAAACTCCAAAAACGTGACCTCAAAAAAGAGCTAGGATCTTCATGTTATTTTGGGCGCTATTTTTCTCAAACCAAACCAAGTTGGGCGCCATATTTTCAGGGAGCTTGCTCAGAATTTCAGTGACATTGTGAAGTTTTTCAAAAATTTTACTCAGATTTGCCCTTGCACCCCCTGCACTCCCGCTTCCTACACCAGCGTTACAAAATGATGTTCCACATTAAGGCTATTTAAAATTCAACCTTCAGCTTGGCACCTACTGACAGTCAATAATAAGACAAACGTCAGACCACATTTTACTAGATTCTCGTCGGCCTTTTTTATTGTTAGCTCGATCTGCTGTGCAAAAAGCACAAGAGAAAGTGATAGTTTATTATAGCGAGTTACTTTGCGCTGTTTGTTACAATGCACCACTTGAACTGGAGTTCTAAGACTGCTAATTTCTTTGTCAATGTACCATGGCACTGTAGCCTACACCTGTATGTCTTAGTTTCTGTTAAAATCAAAGAAAATCATGCCTTGTTCTGCAGTTGTAGGTAATATGAAAAAGTTTTGATAAGAGTCTTGTGTCTTATTTTGATGTTGATGCCTGAAATTTGATGTTGAAGTCTGAAAAATTTGTTGTTGAAACGATTACGTCCAGTGGCATCACTGTACTCCAGTAAGCTGCAGCATTGTTCGTTGGTCAGGGCCCAGTCACTACAGTTGCAGCTAGGCTTAAAGCAGTAAAGCAACTACTTGCCGCGGTTTATCAGAAACTCTACAGTAGTGAAGCTATTGTTCTGTGCTTTAATGATAGGAAAGGTAAGTTGCTTTCTTGCTTGCTTACTTCCGCTCATCCGGCGGCTCATGTTAATACGTGACTAAAAGGCTGTTTATCTTAGTGCGTTAATAGGTCTACGCAGGGTTAGCTGAGAATATGTGAGCGCTGTATTGCAACGATGGGCACCCAGTAATGGAAAACAATGTGTACTAATTGTTTTTAGTCTTATGTCGCCCAAATGAGCTAAATTTCACCCAGCTGATCGCCGTAACGTTTACTACAGTAAATAGCAGGTCAACCATACCTTGTTGGTAGGCCTATTAGAAATCCTGGAACTGTAAATATGTTTGAAGCTGGCAACCAACGACATTGTTATTGTTTTCGTGCAGTTAAAGTAACCTAAGAATCAGAGAACCAGAAGTTGGCTAGCCTAGTTATATCGACAGTTGTAAAGGCGTGATTATCACAAGCGACGAAATTGCAGACGAGCATAATACCCCGAGAACGTACGGGTCAAAGCAAGCGGAGTTTTTTTCAGGAAGAAGAAAGAAGACAGAGAAGAAGAGCTGCAAACGTGTGAGGGAGCCACCCTGAAATTTGTTAGCTCTTCAAATTTCTTTTCTTCAACAGCATCAACTAATGGAAATTTTGTGGATAGTGATGAGCTTCAGGTAGATATGAAACAAGAAGTACCAACATTAGGCACAATTAAAAAAACAGCAAGTATCGAAACCGATACGAATGAACCTTGTGCAGGCGGTGAAGTAGAAGCAATCGACGTACCAAAAGCGACAGTCAACAATTCGCCAAATGATGCGGCTGCCTGGTCTGACGTCATAGATCATAGCTTGAGAGTTGAATTGGTCAAAGCAGGGCAAAAGAAGGTCCTTTTGGTAGCACTACCAGAACAATTTAAAGTTGGTGATAGCACGAAGAAATGGCAAAGTTCTTTCTGAAGCAGGGGCTCAAACTCAAATTGCTCCGAGGGCCAAACGAGGACCTATAAAGTAACCCGAGGCAATGTTCCCTCTAAGAAAATTCTACACTGAGCAAATGTTTGTTTTGTTGCGCACGAAGCACATGCAACCACTTAAACATGCAGACACACAAACAGTGAAGCTTTAACAACGTTAAAAGGGTTATGCGATATGTACATATACCGTATTTTAATTTAGAATGTTGGAAGTGCGCGAGAATGAGACAGCACTGAGAAAATTCTATTTGAATAAGGACTGAGGATGCGTAATTTTACGTGAAATCGATTTCCTATTAAAAATTTGCTGATCGATTCCTTGCTTACACCCATCGCGGAAAGTACATACTTGAATAGAGATATGTGCAAGTTTGAATCATCGCA
>Ga0210059_1014596_pt1 | contig 11586 bp, 6 predicted proteins | sample Ectturendosymbi2_FD_188042 | JGI IMG/M metagenome (GOLD analysis project Ga0210059, IMG submission 188042) | Ecteinascidia turbinata endosymbiont from Florida, USA - Sample 2 (SPAdes) (version 2) | ecosystem: Host-associated > Tunicates > Ascidians > Unclassified | place: Key West, Florida... | reverse complement strand
CCCAAACTGCGCTGCAAAGTCGTCATCAAGCGTGACATGGCGGGCTTCCACATCTCTCCACAGTCATGGGAAACACTCGCTGCCGATCGCAACAGATGGCATGCCTCTCTGAGTTTTGGTTATTCATTGTCAGCCACAAGCTACGTAGAAAAAATGGAGAAGCGCCGAGCTCATCGTCGACAACGACGGGATGGGCCATGATGATGACATCATTTCGATTTTTATGCGCTTACAAGTGGGAGTATAAGCGGTGTGGGTGTTACAGTCTTCACCAATTAATATATATTAAGCGATCTAGCGTTTGCGGTGATCGCTCAGCAAAACTCCACAGAGTCCCCCGACTTCGAACGCAGTGAGCGCCGCATGATTGTAGTGCATTCATTATTCAGCTTCTCTATGTGAGATGGAAAGCCTAATGCGAATAGATCACGTTGGGGCAAAATGTTAGCTTCCTCATGCAAGCAAACAAACTAGACATATCTCACGTTTCGGATACTTTAATGCTGGTCCCAAAGTTTTTATAGTCTCAAAAGCTTAGGAAACGAGATTACGTAAATCGCCCCAGGCATACTTTCTAAGCACTCCACTCTTCAAATGGTGATGAGGCAAGATTAACCATAGCTTTGTCTTTTTAAAACTTTTTCTCGTCAGTACGTGTTTGATTTGTGATTGCCACACCGCAATCGTTTGTATGCCATTGTCACGTCGTCTTGACTGAAGCATTGCAAGTGGATCATTCGTTCTAAATCATAGAACGAGCGTTCAATGCTTTCTTCGAAATTTCAATACACTTGTTTGTCATTGCACCTGGCATGTTGCATGTTTTGTTTCTTGCTAAAATTATAGAATCGACGTGTATTACCGCAACTTTGGTAAATTTTCGGTTTGAGTATAAGTAAAAAATCTTTCATATTTGTATATTTCGTTGTTATTTTGTTGACATAAGAAGCATGAATAAGTGTTAATCATGTTCTTCTCGGGATAAGAGCCCAACTTGCAAACTAAGCTGTGAAGAGCATCTATCTTTGAAGAAGACACTTCAACGTGTCCGTCACCAATGGAGGGGCCAGGGTTGCCACTGCCAGTCCCTCAATTTCAATCGGTGTCCCTGCTAGAAATGGGTGATTACTTTTACAGTCCTTTGCTGGTAGTATCCCTGTCCCCACACCACAAAAGCCCGTTAAAGTGCTTGCACTCCAAAAACATCTCAGCGTTGTTAGATCTGAACGTGTTGCGATACGAAATGCACTACCATGTCTTTGCGATGTGTGAAACAAATATGCAAATACATTCAGCCAAAACTGCAGCACGGAAAAGTCGAATGTTTCAAACTATTTTGCTTTAATCACTACACTTTGAGGTTATGACTCTGCATGATCAGATTTACAAATTGCAGCACGCCCTACTCCAGGGGTGGGGAACCTAGTTGCTATCACGGGCCGCATTAAGGATGGATTATCGCTTGCGGGCCGCAAAAAACAATTGATTTTATCCAAAAAAATCTACCTTTATCTAACTATGAGGGATAGAGGCTCTCTTGACATACTATCCACGTAACTGCTTGTCATTGAGCATGCTTATCATTGAACTGCTTATCAGCTTCCTATTGACGCGATTTTGTACTCTAAATTGGGTAACAAAAGTTCTGATGTGGGCCATATGAAATGTTCACGCGGGACGCATTTGTTCCCCGTCCCGCAAGTTCCCCGCCCCTGCCCTACTCTGCTCTAAACCGCAATAGCACGTATACATCAAGCGCTAATGCACCCAACACAGTTTGCAAAGATTTTACTGGCTGTGCGATTATGTCAACACAGCCTGGCTTGATTTTCGTCAGTAAAAGATTGAAGCGTTTTGTCTCCACATCAAACTTTCTTTTAGTTCGGCATATGAACCGACTTGCAGCTGCGGCATTCACAGATTCGTGGATAAGGGCAGTTACTGCGTGCTAGCGGCTTGCGTGCATCAACGGGTCACACAAAGATCTTTGCGATGCTCATTTTCAAACGATGGTTTTAGAAGCACAGTTGTTCTACTTGCATTGTGTTCCCGTTTCATGCCACTATTCACGCTGCGCGGTATATTCCGCAATACTGTATGTTATCTCTTTGGGCTGGCACAAGAGCACCATCAAATTTCTGTTACCTCTTGCTTAACAAATTCCCATGTTGCAGACGAATTGAATTAAAATTTTCTACAATCGTCATTGACAAACACTTTCCAATTTGGACGGGCGTTTTCGGAAGAGGTAGACTAGTTGCACTTGTACTATTTCCTTTACCAAACTTTCCAGGTTCCATTTGTAGATATTTGTGAAATCACGGTTGTTGCTGAAACACTGACACATACAAGTGCACATTTCGTATATTTTTGCATCAAAATAGGTTGCTGACGACTCGATTCAACTCATGTAGTTTCACAAACCTAATTGTGCGATTTCAAGTTTCATTTTTGTTGGGTGTGCACACATTATTGCACAAAAATTACTAATTGATACCGCGCTTTGCCAGCTAAGGCGACACAAAACGTTTGGTGTATTTCCTAAACTGCATCAAGAATGTGCAAATGGCGGCAAGAAGGAAAAATGAACGGAGCCAGAAAATTGGGCCATCTCCATAGATTTTGTACAAACACTATCAAATTTGCAATTTCTTTTTGGCGTCGATTTTTCGAATAGATCATAACATAGACCGAAAATCATTTTTCAGAGGTTGAACTGAGCATCAGAGTTGTGCAGCGTGTTATTCCATTTATACTTAAGAACGGGTTTTACCAGTGTTGTTACAAACAAGTGGACCTGCTGCAAAAACTAAGTAAGGGTTCCTGGTGAAAACCCATCCGTCATGAAAAGCAATTTGCCCCAAAATTTGGTATACTTTGAGAAATACATCGCAAAATTTTACTTAGAAAGACAACACAGATTCCTGCCAGAACTTTATAAATTTGTTCTGCGCTTCATCCTGACAAAGGTTGAAAGTTACCAAACATTTGTCATCACAAAAACCGTGTTATTTCATGAAAAACATACACTCCCTTGCCAGGTGCTTTTCGTCGAAGTTGATGCAGTATGTATAAAAAGACGCATTCATCAACAGTTCCAAGAAAGTAAGCTGATTTTATACTGACCACGTACAACCTTCTTACTTTTTGCAGCTTGGTCTCAGTTCGAGCTGTGACAAACAGTTTTGCTCCCATAGAAGCGAACTGGTAAGCGATTTCCTCACCAAGCCCCGAACTTGCTCCCGTAACCACAACGTTCAGCCCTTTCACGTCGTCTGAAGAAAACAACAAACAAGAATTGATTCCAGTACAGTATTGTTCAGTTGGTGACTCTTTATAAAATGCCAGTATTTCTAAGAGTAGATACGCGTGTTGGCCCACTTTCTTGCCATCAATGGACCTCGTTATGTTAATGGAGAGCGAACGTGGTTCACTAGTAATGGCCGTGGGTCCATCACCCAAATTTTCGATTGAGAGGATGAGTAATCGCTTGGCTAAAGTTAATTAACTTGCACTGTGGGAGTATGTCAGTTCACCCACTTTTATTTAATGGGTCACGGCATTAACGAACATTTCGGTTACAGTAATGGAGACAAGTGTGAGCCGAATTTTACTGGTTGTAAATCGAATTCTAATGATAAAGGCTGCTGCTATAACATGGTACTACGATTAATGTAATTGACGCAATATATACCACAAATGACGATTTCTTGCACCAGATGTTATTTAAACTTTCCGTGGAAAATTTATGGACGCTTTCATAAATAATCGAAAAGCAAAGAGAAAAGGTAGTCCATTTTGATGACCAGCCTCAAGGAAAGTCAGCGCCCATCATCTTTTATTTAAAGATCATTTAAAAGTATTTACAAAATTAGTTCCGCAGCTGTAGCTACAACGACTACCCTGATTTTTTCCGTTTGCCTTCAAAAATTACTTTTTGCCCCTGATGTAAACTAATGGTTCGTCTGATTTCGACAATTTTTACACTGATAATGGAGCTACCGCTCCGATCCGTACGCACGTATGTTGTTGCACAGGCACGTAGCCACGCTTTAATGTTTGAGGGGAAATAACAAAATCTGGGGAGTACTAACCCGGGAGAAAAACGCTGAATCTGCTTCAAACATTAGCATCTCTACACACTGTTACCGTGGTTTGCATGGTTGCCATGTGAAAAAATGCTTTTCTGTAATTTCCCGTACTCTAAACACTATAGATGTTCGTGAACCGGCAAAGTTAATTTTTCTTTCATTTCTACGAAACTTGTGAAATAGTAGCCCAATGCAATTCCAGATGTTTGAGTCGAGTCACTGTAGAATTCTCGCAATATTTGAAAAAAATTTTGTGGCAGTTCGTAAACAAGCAAAAGTTTATTTCGCGCTCTATTTTGCAAAAGTTAATTGCTTCGCTCTCTAGCGCGAACTTTCTTGCGCGCAAAAAACATTTTAAAAGGAAAACTGCTGTGTGCTCAGACAGAAATAGCAGTCGAGCTAAGACTCTCCTCAAACTGACGTCTGCGTTGACAGCAGAAAGCTTTACCACCTATTTTTTCTGCCCTAACCTCGGATTATGCACCTGTCGAGTCAACCAGCAGGATGATTAAATGTGTTGGATAATATTTTAGTCGTCTGCCCTCAAAGGTAGGGTAAGTCCATCTGTGATACTACAACTAGTTGCAACAATTTTTCAACGCTCTTAGTTAGTAGTCATCTGAGACATGTTTACTATAGAAGACTTGTTTGTGTTGGGAACTTCTGCACATATGGTCTTGACATCTGTTTTCATTAACCCAGGTTCATCACACCAGCTGAACACCCAGCACTCGGCCAGCAGTCAAGTGAAACGTCAGCGTAATACACGTTTCTCAGGCTGAGTGTAAAGGGATTTAGTATGACAAACAAATTCTGGAGACAAATATGATAATAATAATAATGCATGTTGAAAGCTCACTACTGGCACAACTCATAAACGCTGTTTTCTTCCAGGAAGCTAAAACATTTTTTCGCTCAAATGGCATCAATTTGAAACGATGTTTTCGCAGGATTTTGAGAGCAACAATCATATTTTTTAATTCAACCATACCTTTGCTGTACTTTTGTTTTCCTCCATATAGAACGTAATAAATTGCCATTGCAAGACAAAGAACAGCGAGTGTTTTGGTATACGCCATTTCAACCACTCTGCCTAAGGGTGTGTTCTGCTGTCTTTGCAAGCTAATGACTGACAACTGAGCTTGCTGATCTTTGATAGCAAACGGCGTTTAACTGCCGTTTTGGTCAAGTGCTTTCTGCGCAGTGAACTGTTTATTGATACACGACAATCACGCGCTCGTGCCACCAACGGCTCTAATCCCGTACAAGTATTTGTAGCTGGGTTGGGTCTCGATCCATCCATATCTGTATTCCATCCGAAAGAAAGTTCAGTGCCAAAAATATGCTAAAAATTGTAAGAGCAGGCCCAATTTTGACGCATTTTTGCGAAACATCCAATGGTGTAGAGCAGGCGTGCACAACCCAGAAAACTCGAAGTGTCATATTGATCAACATAAATTTGCCGTGGGCCGCAAAAGTTTATTTCATTGCGCTGCAGAGATTTCTTCTTAGTTTGAAAGATATTCTGAATCGACAATTAATTATTCTAAGTCGGGTTTTTCAAACTTTTCTGCAATTGAGAAAGCTCTCGCGGGCCACAACAAAAGCTTTCACGGGCCATATGTTGTGTAGGCCTGGCGTAGAGTTAGAAAAGAAGTGAGGGAACACTTTTTTCAGAAAGTTAGGCATTCTTTGGTGTAATCCCGACAGCTAAAATGTTTTCTGTTCGGATTTAAACAATTGACTGAAAGAAAATGATATTTAGGTGTAACCTTCTGTAACACCACAGACCTTTTACCTATTCTTCTCTTGCGGTAAAGTCTCATGCGCAGCTAGTTTAACACTCCTTGCTACTATTATCATCGCATAGGTCTGTATTGCTGTAATTTATACTCGTGAAGAAAAACTTATCACAAATCGTACTCGTGCCAAATACGCCACTGAGGTTGTCCAGCTACCTCCCACAATGGCACAAAAACGAATAATTGCCAAAAACGCAAAAAAACTCATATCAAGGCAGTCGCATTGGTGCTCGTGGCCAAATATTTTTATTCTCAGCGAAAAGAACAGTAATTTGCGGTAACTTCTACCGCAATCGATGCTTACAGTGTGGAAGTGATCGTAACGTACCTGTGCCACAGAACAAACTGACTTTACAGAGAATTTATTTACTTTAAACCAGTTAGATAACAAACCAGACAGCGAAAAGATATTTGCATAGCATTTCACGAGTTCTATACTGTATTGTCCGAACTTCGTTGCCTAAAACTCATTACCACGAACGGTTTGAGACCAGCTCACTATTTCGACAAATTTAATGGCGACGCCACGATACCACTTGACGCTGTCAAGTTCCGTGTTTTTTTCATCTCGCGGCTACATTTCCATAACTGCGCATTCGTTAAAGTTACCTGCAGAAAGTTCAAAGTCTCACTGTCGCGACACAGCTGGATGAAAGCAAAATAATTATGGCCCATTTTACATGAGGCAAAGTAGGACAAAATAAAGAAAAAAAAGTTCACTAAAAAATTAAAGCTCTTACACAAGATTACATTGCTCTTTAATTAGACTCAAGTGGAATAAACGCATGACCACTTGCCCGATATACTTCTAAGGCACAGTTTGCGTATATCTCTGAAGTACGATGAAGCAGCGGTACAAGCAAAGCTGCTATCGTTCGAAAATGTGTCAACTGCATAACCTTTGGCAGACAACACGTCGGGATCTTTCATGAACCATCGGGATCAGACCTCCGACACCTAAATGGCGAGCTGGCTGGGGCTACTTTTGACGGAGCTGAAGAATCGTTAAATATCGTCTGATAAAGCGATTGCAAAATTATTTAGCAAGCAGCCGAACGGACGCCACGAGCCCCTGTAACCATCGATCTTGACAAAATATCTGGCAACAAACTCGAGTCAATAGTTCTATTACACAGGGATATTGGAGCAAGAACAGTGAGGTCGTTAGGATTGTCATTAACGGAAGCGAGGGAGCGATTGTTGAGAATCGCTCCTTTTTCAGCAATAAAACTTTGAAAATATTCGTTCTTCAGTGCCCACTGTTGAAAATACAGAATCTTTTTAACTGTCTTGACCAAAGTTTCCCAGTTAAGCACAGTCAGTAATGCGAGAAAATGGAGGGTTGAAGTTTCACGCCATACACCTTTTGACGAAGCGTTTCTTGACTGGTTTCCTGGTTCCACCTTGAATGGTTTGCTGGTTCCACCTCTTAATTCTTCGACGAAGCTCACGTTCGGCTAATAAAGAATGAGTAATGAGTCCGAACACTGCTCATTTCAAAGGATTGCTTCTCTTCGTCCAAAAACCTGACATTTTTTTGCAAGGATGGACTTGAGGTTACAATGAATGTGCAACTTCCTTATGCGCAGTACGGGTTTGCGTGTGAAGTAAACAAAGCCGTGCGGGGTTTTTCTCAACTTTAACCATGTCCCTCCCAAACGAAATAGTTAACACAACTGTCATTCAGTGATGCAATCGGTCGCCAACCACCGGTTACTCGACAGTTGGGAATAGGTGCTATCAGCCAGGCCCGTAATCATGGGGTCTGGGCAACCGGGTAATCGTTCTCCTGGAAATGTTTCAAAGAACAGTCCAAAATTTGAAAAATATAATGTCCATCACTTCATGTTGAGAATCTTAGTCAAGGTTCTTCTTAAGATTATTTTGCGCAATTCCGTTTTTTTTGGCGAAAACCGCCTGAAATTCACAGCGTCGACGTTTCTTTTGTGAATGAAATTAAACACTGTTTTGGTTTGAACGTAGTATTAAAAAACGTAAAAACCATTAATAGTTATGAATGCATCAACGGTCACTCATTGTTTTCTGTATATTTTCAGTTGATTTTCCCCAATCAATGCTGGACGTTTGTGCCAAGGAGGTGCAGAACTGTCGTTCGATCGCCACCTGGCGGTCTGCAACGTAGGCCTACCTTTTGAAAAGCCAACAGGACCTATACAAATTGCAGGACCAGGAGGCTTTACCGAAAAAGGTGGAAGGCCCTGGCGACAAAAATGTAGGAAAGACATTTCCCGACAGCGTATCGACCTTTCTCCGAGCGCTCCCGGAATGGACAGCGGACGCAGAGGTGGAGTGGCAGCTGTGGTGTCATCTGCTGCTCCGAAATGCGGACGGAAACGACTCGGTGTAGCGAATAATTGCCAAAAAGCTATTTCGTGGTTGAACCAGGAGGTGAAAGATGCTATTCAAACAAAGAAAGTAGCCTACCAGGCATGGTTTCAGAAAAAAGCCGAATCTTTTTTCATGCACGGTACGCTGAGGCGCAAACGTACGCAGTCCTCATGGTGAAAAAGTTTAAAATGCAATCTTGGAAACGTTTCGACCATGAACTAGAATCCAATTACTGGTAAGTCAAGAAAGGCTTCTGATAAACCACCTGGCGTCTTCGCGGCAAAAAATGTAAAATTGCTAGATCTATCACAGACAAAATGGTTTCTTATCCAGCACAGAGGAGAACATTCTTTGCAGATAAAGATCTTTTGAATCCAGTCACCCTCACACCATCGGTCACACAAAGAGGTATATTTGGACAAGGAAGAAGACACCATCATTACAGCCGAAGTCTTGAAAAAACTAAAAGCTGGTAGTGAAAAATCCAACCTGTCATGTTCACGGTCTTAAACAGAGGGGTTATTTGGGTTACTCGTGTGTGTCACGCGGCCTGGTGCTTTGGAAAGGCACCAAAAGATTGCCAAACTGAAGAGATCATCCCAATGCACAAGAAAGGAGACACGAGATAATGCACTATCTGGGCATCTCTCGCCTTAGCTTTCCTGGAAAAGTATAGGTCAAGTGCCTTAGGTGCCGCAAAATAATTGAACCAAAGCTCGATGATACCCAATGCGGTTTGTCCTGGACGTAGCATTACAGACCAAATTTTCACTTTCCAACAGACTTTCGAGAAATATGCGGAGTATGCCACCAAAGACGTCTACACATGTTTTGCCGACCTCCAGAAAGCATACGGCCGGGTCTCTCGGAAGGACTTTGAGAAGTGCTGCGAGAGTACGGTGTTAACGGCCGCGTGTTACTGGTTGTCAATTAATTGTATTTCTGCTCTTTGTGTCCGTGTCGATGGAGTTGAATCACAACCGTTCACCGTAGGTCTTGGACTCCGACAAGGGTGTGTTCCGTCACCACTCTTCATATTTTACATGGATTGGATAGATTGTCAGGGCCGAGTTAACGAGTGTTACAGCAAGTAACATTAATTGGAGCTGAACTTTGTTTAAAGCGTCTTTTGCTGTCCAACTTTCAAAACACACGAAATTTTTCACACGAAGCAGCGCGACCCTCGTCGCCCCAGCTGCTACACACAATCCAGTGGTACAACCCTCGTTGTCAACCAGAAACAGCAGGCCACACCTGTGATGGGCAAAAACTAGATCACTTCGTCGTCGTCGGTTAAACCGAAGTATACACGCTTCCATACGAAGACACTCAGTCACTGACTGGCCGCCACAGGCGGTCAACGCGAATGAGGGATAGCAATCAAATCAAGCGCAGTGTGCTTAGGGCTGAAACAAGGGCAACACTGAATCCGCGAACAGAGCGGAGTAATTTGAAATTAAAGGGAAACTTGCCGTAACAACGAGGGTATCACTGTTGGAAGCTGCAGGATCAGCCGTTTGGTTATTGGGGAGGAATTTCTACTGCTTGCAACCGCTGAACAGGGTCTTCAACGTGTACTTGATCGGTTTGAAGACGTTCGAATATCAATAGAACTAACTAAAGGAACACTTTCGGAGCGCTGAATATCTAAACACTACAGCGATGAATTTAGTTTTCATAATTCAGTCACAACAGTAGCGTAGCCAGCCCCAAAATTTGGGAGTGGCCAAAAAATTTGGGGGGACAAAGTGTTTGATTTTAGGCGAATAACACTATTTTGTTTGGGACAACGCCTCTCAAAGCACAAAATGACTATATGTTCTGAAAATTTGTGGGGCCCATGGGCCCCTAAGCCTCCCCTAGCTACGCCTATGAGTCATAAGCAGTATTACTTATTTGCAATTCAACACTCTTAATTGCTTTTGCTTCTACTTTTGTAACCTTGAACATTTCAGTGAAAATAATTTCAACGTAATATTTTTCGCAGTGCTCAATACTTTTGGCAAAAATAATGTCCAATGCACTTTTTTTTCATAGGTATCTTTGTAGTGTTTATTGTCACACAACAGAATGTCCAGCTCACGTTGAAGCTTTGTTACATGAACAACAAGACGGCTTCTGGTCTTCTTTAAGCTTAGCAGACGCTGGTGAACGATCCCACTACTGGGTATTTCTCACAGCGTTGATGCCTCCACCAGGGATGTGGCCGTAACTTTTGGTGCCACATCCTAAAGCAAGGTAAAATCGTGCCTCACAAAAAAGTGGCGCAACCCTGTACCCCGTGTTCTCACTCAACTGTACCAGTGACTATATCCCGCTTCCTTTTCAGATGGTGCGAATGGATCTTTGCTGATTCTATTTCGCACGAGCAAATGGCGCTTGCAACTTTTACATTTTGTTAATGGTTTTGCCACAGGTTTTGAAAGCACATTACACGCGCCAAATCTACTGCAGGTTGCATAAGTGAAATCATGCCTTGTTTATTTTTGGCGACGGCACTCTTGCTCCACCTTCCTAGTAAAAGGAATTGCAAAAACCCAACGTTTTTGTAGGTTTTCTTGCTCCTACCAAGCTTGAAATCTTATGCAAATAAAATCAGTTTTATAGTTATGCTTAATCCATGGACTTTGATATCAGTGGAACCAGTGCAAATGATTCATTATGAATTAGGAATCTTCAGAAAAAATTCTTAAGCTACCAGATCACAGTTGCAGTGAACTTATATAACATATTATTAGGGATAGGCAAATCAGAGCAGGATTGGACATTGGAGGACAACGTGGTTAACGGTCTGTTCTTCTGTGCCACACTTACAAGCCGCAGAGGGGGCCATACTGTATTGGTGTAAACAGGAGCGGGCCGGGCCCACGCTGTTCTTGACAAGGCCATTCCATGACGGTGGGTGCCAATGTCGGGAATGAAAGCACAGAGTCTCGTATGTTTTCCAACCACTCCGTATTCCATCGCTGATCCGCCCAGAGCGCCGCACTCTTGTTGTTGTCGTCAGATGAACTGATGAGTTGTTGTACGGCGGCGAATACAAAACAAATGGGTGTCTCGATTTTAGTTGCCGTGCATTCCCACTCAATGGACAAATGAGCGCTGAGTGGAGCAGATGTCCAGGCTCCATGGCACGGCATGCTAGATACAATGTGGCTCCTATACGACGAAGCTCAGCAGGTTGTATGCCGGCGAGGATAGGACGATTGTTGGCGCAGCAGTGCAAAGTGAGGTTCCCACCTAAACCTAGATGAATGAACTGTAAACATTGCAATGCTCAATTGCTTCCTGATTGTGAATGCTTAACAAGTAACAACCGCTTTGACAGCGATCTGCAATTTGCT
>Ga0210059_1014594_pt1 | contig 11587 bp, 8 predicted proteins | sample Ectturendosymbi2_FD_188042 | JGI IMG/M metagenome (GOLD analysis project Ga0210059, IMG submission 188042) | Ecteinascidia turbinata endosymbiont from Florida, USA - Sample 2 (SPAdes) (version 2) | ecosystem: Host-associated > Tunicates > Ascidians > Unclassified | place: Key West, Florida... | reverse complement strand
AAGTGGGAACAACGCGACAATTACGAACATTGAGTTACAAGGACATTGTAATACGCATTTAGTTGTGCCATTGTGTATTTGTGCCCCAAACGTTTATATTTAGTCACATCTATGAAGAGAGTTACCAAAAAGATTTTCGGAACCACTTACATTAACAAGCCACTTTGATTCCCATGTAATATTCCCGATTCAGATGGATAAAAACGATCCTACGGGAAATGCCTCGGATTACGGTGTCAACTACCAACAGAAACACCGGCAACTCCGGAACGTCCGTCTCAAATGGAAAACGAGAGTGACGTAGAACGACGAGAAAAACAACCAACGAGAGACGAGAAGGGCGGTGCGATGCTTTGGCACGTGATAATCTGACCAACGAAAATGCCCGAGAAAATTTATATATACATGGCTCCTTGCTACGTTCAGTCAGTCGTGGGCTTACCAGGCTTAGCTGCTAAACTCGACCGTGGGCATACTAAGCGGGTTTAGTCTGATTGGGTATATCAAGTGATCCTATTACCCAGTAGAGATTCATGGTTTAGTGGCCATGATGTGGTTGACAATTTGGGTTGCTCTCTCCTCCATGAAAAGAATTGAATTCGCATTTACCCATGTTGTTTACAGTAACGTTGATTACGCATTTTAATGCATGTATAACCCCTGTTGTTTCGGAATACATTCTCGTAACCTCGCAGTGCTTGAAGCTATAATAATACAACCATGAGTGAATACAAATTCGTCTGATAGCAAAACTGAGCATGAAGTCGAACGTAATAGGCAGGTCTAAGTTTCTTAATTGTTAACTTGGGCTTGCCTTGGACACTCCGGCTAAATTCACCAGTGCTCTCGCGGGGTTGTCCTGAATGTGTTGTGGGCTTCTTTAGGAGAGGACTGCCACAATAGTTAGCTTCAGTCAAAGCATCAATCAGTCTCCAAACATTAGCCCTAATGATCAACATCTCTTTGCTAAGGCAGTTAAAAGCACAACTGCTGAGTTCGCACCTACCACATAAGTTCGCACAAACAGCTCAGATTCAAGTTGTGAACATAACCGGGAGATTGCTGTGCTTTCAAACTGTTACCATTGTAGTAGACAGCAGCTAGGTTTGAAAGTTAGCCTCCGATAAAATCGGTAAGTTGCACGATGACTTGGCCTTCTAGGAAGAATGCCATGGATGCTAGTTATGCTTTATCTCGTTCTCTCGCGCTGCTGATATCGCACGTTCATTCAGACTTATAGTGCAACTTCACCGCTTAAATCCACATTGGGAAATAGACAAAACTTTTTCGCCAAGTTACTCTCAAAGTCAAATAACCTGTGTGGAAGCGGAAGCGGTAGGATTTTCGCACTTCCGCTTCTGCTTCCACAGAAAAAGGACCGCTTCCACCGCTTCCAGCTTCCGCTTCCACATCCCTGGTTGTACGGTTCCATGACTATTGAGACCAATTCATTTGAGACCACATTTACATGAGACTTTTTCATGTGAGACCACATTCATTTCAGATCACACTCATTTTACGCCATGTTAAAGTGAAGCTCTTTTGATTTACTGTGTAACAGATTTTTCTGATCTACCTTCCACTTCGTTGCGGGAGACCTGAAGTTTTGCAAGGTGACTATTCATTTGAAGTTTTGCAAGGTTACACCCTTCCGTGTCCATGATAACTCACGCTGGGTTGTACATGCACTCGCATTTTAAAACACCGCAGAGACCAGGAAACGCTTCATACCTCTGGTTTGGAAAGGAGCGTTGCACCTCTGAAATGTCATTTAGACCAGGACGTCACAAACTTTTTTGTTCTGCGGCCCCATTTTGAAAAAGGTGCGACCGCTTCATGGATCGCCTAGATGTTAATGATGCGTGTAAACGTCCCATTACAAATACCAAGGGGCATTTTTGTCCACGGCGAAATCATACAAATTCACGTAATCCGCGAAGAGTAAACATACACTTATAAAAGAACCACGCAATGGAAACAGTAACTTTTTTATCAAGCACAACTAATGGGATGGATGGACTTGATTCTTACACAAATCATCCATTTGTAGAGTGGTACAAAACAACGTAGGACGAAAGACATTCTCAACATTTGTCAAAAAGGGTCGGTTTTTGGATTTGGTGATTATATATCAATCTTGCGAATGCCTCTTCACACAAATATGTTTTGTGAGAGTTTTTGAACAGCTAGATCAGAAATGACTGGGTATTCATTTGTTATTCTTTTCCCAAAATCACAAACTCTGGTTTGAAAAGTCCGGTTGCAAACTTTTGTCGTTTAATAACTCTACAAACTCATCCTGGGCATGGCAGGTGTGCGGTCTCCTTAAATTTCAATTGTGTGTGGTTTGCGGATCCAACTTTTTTCAGAATCAAATTCCACAGGAGGCTACTTCTGAAAGTGAGTATAAAAGTTTTACTTTAGTTTAACACTACTCGGTGTGCTTTCAACGCAGCTAACCTAGTTTCTGGACTAGACGCATAGTTCTAAACACAAGTAGGTCTTCGTGTCGGAATGAATGCAGCAAAGTCAATATTGGTCAGTAGCCTACGTTAAAAAAGTCATGACGTAACAACGCATAACTTGTTGTGCTTGGTTGATTATTATGATTTGATAGCGCAGGCAGACATCCTAGTAAAGAACTGACAGCATGAAACACGACATATCCCCCTAAAAATGCAGTAGAAATAGATTCACTGCAGGCCTACTTTGAATTTTCTTGTAAAGTTTACAAAAACTTCTGTATCTGATTTGTCAAGCCAATGTGTTTCGCGACCCCAAAATTACAGTTCGCGACCCAATTGGGGTCACCACCCATAGTTTGAGAAGCCCTGATTTAGACCAAGTGAAAGAATTATATGTTTTGCGTTCCTGTCCGTTTCCTTTATCGAGGCCCCACAACAGTTTCAGTTTTTAACTGAAAAATGAAAGAAGAGAAAAGAAAAAATGTCTTTTGCTTTAGCCGAAACAATCACAGGAGAAAATCAAATTTCGTGGCTTTTGAGAAAAGAAATGCTACTGCGTATGAACAATAAGTCTGACGCGTGATCTCTACAAATGCGACTGTTTTAGCAGATAACGTTAATTCCGAAGAAAATCTCACAATGTCTGAAATAGTACATTGCTATTGGTCCAACTGATGAGAACATGTTTCTTGCCCGAATTTTGTGAAAAAAATGAAGATGCGGAGACTTCTTCATTTTTACTAAATGTGTTTCAAGATGATCGTCATTTGAAAATTTTTAGCGAATTTCTGCTGCTCTTCGGAATTAACGCGCCTCGAGAAAGGAAACGGGCAGGAACGCAAAACATATAATTCTTTCACTCAGTGGCGTAGCCAGCACAAAATTTTGGGCGGGGCAAATCTTTTGAATTTAAGCGAGCAGCAGTATTTTGCGAGCAGATAAATTCGTTCTTCCCTGGCGATTATGTTCATTACTTAATTAGCGGACGTTTTGCCCACCTATCCAAAACTTCCTCAGGACAATGCTCTTAACCACACAACAGGCAATTTACCACTAACAAAAAGCAAGGAGCAGTGGGACGTACAAAGACAAAAAGAGCAAAACCGATCAACCGACCTTCACGCAATAGGAAATGAGTGACAGTATGCGACAGCGAATGTGGAAGTTGAGAAGTGCAAAATTGAAAACACCGAGAGGTTACAATGTAAAACAACGCAATAAAATAGAGTAAAGTCTGCACAGAAAAATGCACAAAACGGTACTATGTGAGGTCAAGTAGTAAATGGTGTGAATGTATGTTGTAAATAGCGATCGATAATAGAATAAACCGAGTGGTGTGCAAGCAATTCAACAAGCACGTGACCCCCCTACCGTGGCTAGTGGGCTTCCTTCAGCTACGTCTCCCACCCTGGCTGAAACCTCTAGTTATGCTACTGGTAGGCCTATTCAACTTAATTTTCCTCAAATAATTTCTTACTAGACTATACTAAAAATGCTTACAATCAACGTGGATTCAGCAACGTTACCTACACAACTACCAGATTACCAAGGCGAACGCTGACAACGAAGCTATTCACAATGCATTTCGCAATGGTTAGTTTAGATAACGGGAACATATGGGTCGTGGTAAGATCAACCTTTTTGATGTATTAAATAAATGTGAATGTTGAAATGGGAAATGTGTGAAATCAGTTCTTGGTGAGTTCAGTTCTGGCGTGTCAATATGCCAGGGGTCTCAAACACGCGGCCCGCCGGCCACATGTGGCCCGCGATGGCATTTTGGGTGGCCTGCGATGTTTTATGGGAATTTTAAAATATTTAACATTCAAGTTTTTAGTTTTTTCACCGGTGGTTGAAAGTGCAAGTGCTCGACCAACGAGTGAACGAGTTAATTCTAAACGAACGTAGAGACTGACAGAAATGGTTCTGCCTATAACTCACGATACCTTTCGCAAAAAATAAGGTGTACAAGCTGTTTCTAATTAGGTTCAGGTACACTCATTGTTGGGTCAGCTTCACAATGCGGCCCCCAGGTATAGTCATAATGCGGCTCTCGGGTAACTTTAAAGTCCTTATTTGGCCCTCAGAGCAATTTGAGTTTGAGACCCTGCAAATGCCGTAACAAAGGTCCTCACTCAGATGTTGGGGCCTCTTTTTGCCAGGGGCCGGGGGTACGTGGGGCCCTTCTTTCGTCTCTGCTTTCCACCAGTTTTTGCCCAACTTGAACGTCCCGCAATACAGATTTTCCACGCTGATGCAGATAACTTCAATTTTGTTGAGATCAAAACTTTCCGCGATTCCGTTTTTTTACAAGTTTCAACATCTTGTTTAATGAAAATAAATGAAAATAATTCAGTTCCACTTTCTTGCAGTTCAACTTCGTGCTTTGTCAAGTGAAACATGCGCCTTCCAACAAACCGTATTTTCGTTACTTTGACGAAGCGCAGCGGCGAGCGAATTTTATTTTTGTTTCGTAAAGTATTTCCCGCGTTGTCCTAGGCGGAAGTTGTCCTGGGTGGCGATAGTCATAAGTGGCAGTTGTCCGGGTGGCAGTTATCTTAGGTGCAATGTCACAGGTGGCTGTTGTCCTGGTGGCTGTAGTCTTAGAACCTCAACAGTAAAATGCGGCAAAACGCCGACTACGGTAAAGTGAAACGAACCTTCGAAGATTGTTGGCCATGTTATTATTACGCAATAAAGACCAACGGAAATCATTCCGCAAGTTTTGCAACCTCACTCTGCAGGCAAGTGAGCGGACATTAGTTGCCTGCAAGCTCATCACTGCATGACACCAGAACAGTTAACCTGGCTCTTGTGTAGTGTGAGTGTCATACCGGAAAATATACTGTCAGTGAAAGAATTAAACCAATCAATCGAAATTAAGCTACTCACTTCTGGATTTCTAGAAATTTTTGTTCCTTAGCCCAATTTCCAGGTGGCAAATGCCCGTTTTGCTCCCCCCTGAGGACGGCCATGGTTGCAGATTACCATCTTTTCTAAAGTTTGCTCTCTGAACATCGGCTGGCAATCACAAAGTTGGTTAGACTGTTCTATAACTTCGCTGTGTATGCATTTGACATCGATGTGACTAAATGGCAAAGTCAAACTTTTCTACAGTTTGCGAATGCATATCTGTAAAAGGCTATTTTCAAGCTTATTTCAATAACGTTTATTTCCTTCTTTGCTTAAAAATTAAATAACAAACATCTACCACACTATGATGAGGTTTGCCTAGAATGTTGTGATTGCGCTTCCCACGCCGAATAAATATTTTGTACCTGGCTCAGGTGACTTCTGACAACATGCGTAATTCAGTTTTCAACAAAATTTTATTCAGCAACTCTCTTTTTCCAAGCCATCTGTCAAACAGTCCCATCGAAATATGCACAACTTTTGTATATATTCAGAAAGGGGGAAGGGGTTGCTGCCAAAATATCAGTGCGTACCTAACGTGTGTAAACAAAAACTGTGCGTGAGGTCTCTAATGTCATTTTTGCATGAAGAAGTTTGGCACAAGCTTCGTAACTGTGTCCCAAGGGGGAATTCGCTGATAAGACAAACTGATTCGACGCATGCGGCTCGTGGTTAACCTCCGTTGTTCATACTTAACCTGTAAAAGGAATTTTTCCATTTTGCCTAGGGGTACTTTGCATACCTCCCACATTTTTGGAGTGAAAACACGTTTGTTTTTTAAAAAAAATACATTTCATAATACAAAAGTTTGTTTTTACGGGTCAGATGAGCTTGAGAAAATTGTGAGTCTTTGAAAAATGATGTAACGTTTTTTGATCATTTTGGCAAATAATACCTATACATTCAGGTTGAACCGGGCTTTAGTCTCAGACGAGATGTATTTCACCTTCCAGAATTTCCTGCATGGTTAAAACCAAAGACATAGTTTAAGCACTGTCAAGCTATTTGTCGCACTTTCACAGATGAATAGATCTACACGGCAGCTGCTGTTCAAAAAATGCTGTCGTGATTTTGTTTTCATGTAACTGTTGTAAATGTTTGTATGTAATAAACCTGGTCCGTGGTTGAGCTCGTGCTTCGGAAATGCGAGTCAAGACTAGTCCCCAAAAACCTGCATAGTGAAAGTGTTTTCTTCGGCGTAAATTAAATTATCGAAAAACAAAAGCCCACTTGTGCAAATAATGACCGGTACAAAACGCACGATTAACTGTCCTGTCTGTTAACAGTTTTATGCAAATCAATGTGTTATTGAACACGTTTTGAAACCATTCGAGACCAATGTGGTTTTGCTTTGCCAGAGAAAGGCAAACAAATTCCTACCCGTCTGAGTTATACAGTTGTTTTTACAGCTAAGGCGTAAGTCTAACCACCAGTTCGGACATTAGGAAGCGTTGAAATGCGTACTTCACAAACTTTATTTTATTTAAGTCTGGTTTAGACACATGGAGGCAGTCAAAAGAACACAAAACAAAGGTACAAAGATGATCAGGCACAACGCATCACAGGATAGTTGTTAGTTGGTGCACATATTCAATACAGGAGAAGAGCAAACACTAAAGCAAAGCATCAACAGCATCTATTCGGAGATCGTCATAAATGAGCGTTAGATAGTGCGATAAAAATGGAGATATGTGAAAAGCATCAGACAGTTGAAGTTAGGGGATAAAAAGTTGGATGAAGTTGCGCATACTTGAACAAAGGTATCTAATCATGACATCAAAATTCGCGACAAAATAGGTAAGTTGATATAGGCCAGTGGTACCCAAACTGGGGTTAGGCTAAATTACCCTCTGGGGGTAATATGCGATTCTTCGGGGGGTAAAGCGGAACGAAAACCACAGTGTTGTTCTGTATTATAACTGCTTGCTTTTTTACGACGCAAAGTATTGAGGGTAATACAACATAATCACAAATCTTGATTTGGGTAACGGCTCGAACAAGATTGGGAACCACTGATGTAGGCGAACATTTACATTCCTGTGGATGTAATGCAAAATTCCATAGGCATTACTGTAAGTAAGACGGGGGCGTTTAATACTATGTCAGTATCTACTTGCATTATAATTGGCAGGCATACAGTAGCATGCAATAAGCACGAGCAGCGTTTTTATCAGGAGTAGAGCACTGAGGAAAGGTGCCTTTAGGCTTGTTTGCTGCGCAACATATTTCACTTGTTTCTGAGTGTCATCTTCAACCTTCAGCGACGCGTGAAGGAAGATACCAAGATATTTCACTTGTTTGGCAAATGTCACATTTTTGCCAACAAAGATTGCGACACGATTTGACTATTTTAAGAAGCATGGTGAAATTGCAATTATCACGATGCTGCTTGGCTGCCAGCTCAGCATTTCCTGCAAGAACGATTTTTGAATTGCCAGTGGGAAGCAATGTGCCTCGCCCTTATATCTATATAAACCTCCAGGTGTATGTTGGCCGGTTTGGACTATGCAAAACGTTTCCTATAATTTTTTTTAAATCAGTCTAGATACAAAAAAGATCAAAAGTTGTTTTGGCAGGTCTAAACCAATTTGGGTAATTCTGATTGTCGTCCACACCCAATTTTCTCGTTTAATTGTTCAGAGAATTTTTACTTGATGTGCACGAATGGTAGGTTGCACTTAACGCACTAACAGAGAATTGTTTAGTGATTTCTAAGTATATGTGACTGATGCTGAAGCGTAACATTTGTCGCAAACGAACATCGAACAATATTTGGGTGATTTTGCCATTCCACACAGTTTACCACACTGCGGCAAACCCGTGAGAGCACATGAATCCGTTGCTGTTGTTGAGAACAGACAACACGTTCTGGTCAAGTCAAACATGAGAGGTAAGGGGAAGCCCGGTTATTAAAATCAGGGACTGTGAAGGATTGGCGGTATTGTGCTACTGCGGTTTCGTGATCATCAATAGAAAAAACTCCAGGACGTTAAACAAAACCTTTGCTTTAAAAATGATAACCCCGCAGTGCTGATTCAACGTCACGTGCCTATACATGACAAGGTGCTGGATGTGGTTCAGGCGTATATGAATTGATTATTATGCAACAAAGGCAATTCAAAGTGTAAGCGTAACGGTTGTTTTTCATAGTTATTAACTTTTTTGACGCTTAAATGTTTCTTGAGCGTTCTTCGTTGAAAGCTGCTTTTTATTTGATTTTAAGAGTGCCTCAATTTAATTGTAAAATGTGATATTTCGAGCGCTATCTTGAAATTTCAACACTCTAATCATAACAAAACAGCAACCACTAATGATTCTGTTGGGCTGAGTTCTATCGCAAGGTGAGTGTTGGGTCACGTACGGATAGCTAAGGGCGTGATAACAACTATGAAAATAGTCGAATCATGAAGTATAGCTGTTGTATATAACGCCATCAAGCGTATACTTTTCTACTACCACCGCCGCATATCTATCTTTGTGTCCTTTCATCTATTTGTGTGTTCCTTGTTACTGCCAGGCATGCTAAGGTTTGCTGCGTTGTGTGGGGCGTGATGACGTTATGCAATACCCTATATACCATACGATAATCGGAAGAGAATTTTTAGTTGTAGCTTTTCATGAGAGATTCGAACGCGCAACGGAAGGAACGCTATTTCCACTAGTACAACGGGCTGGCTAGACAACAGAGATTTCCCGCTCGATCAGGTTCTGAACGTGAAAAAATCGCCGATTGCATCAAAACAATCATGAAAAAATACTTGGAAATGTGCACATGTGACGAATTTCAAATCAATCCAAATTTTGCAACGCTTAATTTTTCAAATATGTTCAGAGAATTCAGCATTTGGGTTCGTAACCTCAGCGCCGTAGTATACCATAAGTTTGAGAGTGGTGTAAGGTGTACTGTCGCTCCTTATAAGAAAAAGTTATAATTCGCAGCAACATCATTTTACAGAATACGCTAAAGCTACAGAAAGGGGAGTTTGCGTAAGTTTTCCTGAAAACTTAAAAATGATTGAATTTTTTGAGAGTCGCAATCGCCAAACAGTCGTCAGCCATCCCAAATTTCCTTTCTTTTCCGTCTGCAATTGCTGGTATCGAAAAACATTGAAATTAGCTTTAATTGGTGAGAAACGTTTTGTTTACATATTGTGAACAGGAATAAACTCACCGATACAAGCTTTGAAACAGTTTGGGGATGACAAACGTTCTTATCGAAGTGAAACACCAGTTATCGCCACAAAGGTTGGTTTACTCAAGCTCTTTTGAAACCAAACGCGGAAGAACAACAGTGCAATGAAAACACCACTTGATAATGAAAAGACGACTTTCGGGTCAAAAGATCATGGAGAAGACCACGGCAAACATTGTCATTAGCAGCAACAGACACAAATATATCATCAGAACGGTTGTGGTGTTTAAATGAAGAGCTACATCAATGTGGAAAACCCTCATGGTGTGGGTTGTTGTTATCAGTCATTTGTGCTTCAAAAATCTGAAAACGGAAGAAATATTCATCAAAATGTCGACAATCAAAAAAATGCTAACGATATTGGCATTTCAAATGAAATGGCCTTTCAAATGAAAGAAATTTAAAAAAATCTGCACAATTATGTACTTTGGTTGATGTAAACTTCAAGCTTTCTGCAAGCAATATTATTCCAGAACAGATTATACCTTCCACCTCTGCACCTGTGTTTTTCTAAAATGTGTTTCCATGTTGTGGAATTCACAGCCTTTGGAAGCTTATTGGTTATTGGCATTTGCAGAAAAAAAGGACGTCTGAGCGGTGGCATGGACAATTGTCCAACAGAGAAAAATGCTTGGGAAAGCTGCAAAATAATTTGTTGGTTGTTTGCTTTGTTCAACAGCAAGCTGAACACCGTAGTAAAACAATGAATGTAGAGTATTCCATACATAGCACGAAGTTGTAGGCAACATTGCGAACCATGTTGTCCTTCTGTTCTCGCGGTATTAAGTGAGTAAAACAAAATTTCATGATTGTTGGCTCCTATTAAACTTCATAAAGTATTACTTTCATTTCTTGTGTTTTGTTTCTGTAATTTTTTCTGATTTGGAACGTGTGAGTTTGTGTTATATTACAGTACTATATATCTATTAATCTTGTAAGACACATTTAGTAGGACATCTTGACTAGAAAACCTTACGGTTTGTCGATGTCCCAGCTTCTGAAAAATGACATAAACCAATATACACAGGAAAGAATGTACTTTTTTATGTTATGCTATCAAATGCAGCGCTTGCTGAGTATTGTTTTCTATTTTCTTCGTCTTTCTGTGCATATGTCTAGTTCACTCACCGTCGCTAGATACATCGCTCTCACCCGAAATTCAGTAGCCTATTTTATTGTTATTGACACAAATACGGCATCGCTAAACTTAGAGCCTGGAGCTCTCGTTTTGCTGTGTGACAGCAAAACGCCACGCGGCTGTTGGCCGAAAGCGCTGGTGGAAGAGCGCTTTCCCGATAAGAGCGATTTTGTGCGCAGAGTTCGCGTGAGAACGGCCAATGCAGTGCTGATGAGAGACGTTGTCCACTTGAAGGGCATTTGTGATGTGTTTTAATCTGTTTGACCTTTTTCTGTACCAACGCTCCATGTGTTGTTCGTGTAATTTTGTGTTAAGATGGAACTTTCTGTTCAGTGATATGGCGTAACTCGACTTGTGAGTGGTTGTATTATAGTCAAGACCAATGTTGGCTTCAGTGCGAATTTCTTCAGTGTTTTTGCTATTGCGCGGTACTCTGTGTGTCATACTCGTGATATTCACTCTTGCAGTGTCTAAATTGCGATCTTCAGGTCCAACAGAAATTTCGTATCCACTAATACTGTGTCAATTTACCTTCAAGTGCGATCTGTGGCGTGTCTTCATTCCGAATTTTTCTACCTTGAAGCTGTTGTAATGCTGAATCTGGTACTATTTTTAAATTTCTTCGCTTACTAATGTTGCCTGCTCAAGAAGTATTGCCTGGCTAATTTAATTTAATTTAATTTATTTGTTTGTTAGCAGACACGAAGTCCATAGTATGAACACACACACTCTGCAGAACGCAGGTTGATAAAATCAGACAATACAGAACGTAGTACAAGACATTGAAGCCGGCGATATCACAGGGTTACAGACACTTTTTGCAACTGCATTGAAGACAGAACCATAGGGTTACAGACACATTCTTAACACTATTGTTAG
>Ga0210059_1014591_pt1 | contig 11588 bp, 6 predicted proteins | sample Ectturendosymbi2_FD_188042 | JGI IMG/M metagenome (GOLD analysis project Ga0210059, IMG submission 188042) | Ecteinascidia turbinata endosymbiont from Florida, USA - Sample 2 (SPAdes) (version 2) | ecosystem: Host-associated > Tunicates > Ascidians > Unclassified | place: Key West, Florida... | reverse complement strand
AGTAAGACAAAAAAGCAAACCCAAGTTGCTTCAGGGCTTCATTAGCCCTGTGCACTTTGTTGTTGCCATTGAAAACACATCGAATCCACGGTGCCAACTGATTCACAAGCAATGACAAAAACAAAACTTTTCCGCTGAACCACAGCCTAGCATGTGCCAACTATACTATTTATTTAACCATACATACATGCATATATAAAGAAGGCAGAAAAAACAGGAAAAGTAATGACGAGAAGGGTGGCTAAAATCAGAGAAAGCAAGATCCATAATCGGGAATTAAAAACAAGACCCTTTTCAGTTTATGAGTATTTGATTGTGATGTTCAAGATGCTTTAATATTCCTTATTGTTGTAATATGCATGATACAAAATTTTCTCTCATTTTATATTGTTGTAAGCTTTGTTAGTCAAAATACACGAAATATGTGGCGAAGAAATTTGAGTGTCAGTGCAGATGCCCAATGTTGAAATAAAAAGAATGCAGCGAAACAGGTAAGTGGTAGATAGTAAAAATTTTAAAAGTTTGTTGCTTCATTGGCAAATGATATGAACGACGAAACACCTTGGCAAAAAATTGAATGATGGAAAGCTACCTTACCTGTGGAGTTACCACTTGAATGTGCTGTTTTGGCTAGTGCTACTGGGGCTGTATACACTAACCTAAATCGACTGTGCTTCTTTCAAAATAAAACACAATGATTCGCCTCTTCTCCACTTTCTCAAATAGCATAGGCCTACTTCAATACTAGGTAGGAGACAAGAACATGGAAGCTTCATCAGGGCTCCACCTCCTCTACTTACACAGAAGGGTTGGCATTGTTTTGTAACGAACAAAACAATTAAATTTTTTTCTAAATTTATTGAAGTATGGCAACGGCAAACACTTCGGATATTCAATTGGTTCACCGACATTTTTCGAGTGAACAATGCATAGACCCTCTAAACCATGGGTTCCCAAACTGGGGTGCATGTACCCCTAGGTGTACATTTGCCTGTCTGAAGGGGTACATTTAAGGTTAGCAACAGAACGGAAAAAGTATGTTTATACATTACTCATTTCAAATTATTTATACATATGAATTTTTCCGAACAGTTTCATGCTACTAATCGTGTTATACAAGAGCGAGTATGGAGTAGAGATGGTACGGTCCAAGATTTTTCAGGCCCGGACCGCCCATAGCCCACAACATTCAGCCCATTAACCGTCCATGGACCTACAACATTTATTATTTTCCAAACCGGCCCACCCTTGGCCCGCTAAGCAATTGGCAGTCTTGTCTATTTGTCTCCTGAGGCAAAATATCTCCAAGGGCTATTTTGCCTTTTGTGGAACATGATTGGTTGAAGTGGACATATCATGTGACAAGCACAATAAGCAAAGTTGCATGCTGGGATTAGTATGTAAGCCTAAAACCCTAAACGTAAGACCTTAAACCTAAAACCCCAAACCTAAAATCCAAAACCTAAACTTAAAACCTTGAACATGAAACCCTAACCATAAAACCTTAACCTAAATCCCTAGACCCTAAACCTAAAAATAAAACCCTCAACCAGTCCCTTCACCATGGGATAGTTTTTTGGGCTTAGGCTCCCCAAAGAAAGCTCCAAGCCCCCATAAGCTGAAATATGAAACTATACTGTATAAATCAGTGGATTTGTTGTCATTTTTAGAATGTCAAAACCCCGCACAAAAGTAAAGCTCCCCTATTGAATACTTTCTGAAGGCCATTCTGCTCTCAACCTAAAACTCTTGTCCTACAAGCGTAAACCTGAACCCTCACCATAAAACCTTCAACCTTTCACCTAAACCTAAATCCCTAAACCTTAATATCTAGGCCTAAACCTAAAACTCTAAATGTAGAACCCCGCAACCTTACTACAAAGTGATTGTGATTTGGTGCATATATCAAAAAAGAAAGTCATTCCTATGGGCATCCCATGGGAAGCATCCCATGGGATGGGATGTGACAGCACACATTTGTATTTCCCCTGAGATAGTAGTCATGTCATAGCAACTTCAGAAATAGAATGAGACTGTCAGAATGATACTGAATTGTCATACTTAGACTATACTTCAGAATTTTAAAGTCAATAATTTTTGTCGTTTTGCATGTCTCTTTGTACATGTAGTCCAATTTAGCCTAGTAGATACTAAACCTAAACTTTCACAAATTTAATAATTTTAATTGACATGTATTCCATATGAATATTATAATGGGAATCCAGTGGGATGGGACAGGCATAAATTCAAATTGGGGACAGACAAATATGTCCTATGGACAATCCTGCAAAAACACCTACAGCACGCCATCAAAATGTTGCACAACACGTTTACTCCTCGAAGCCACTTAGCACCAATACTGCTGACCGCCACGCTCATGGAAGAAGTTATCACCATGCACGAAAAGTTTCTTAAAGTGTACCTGCCGGTCGCGCCTGACGGAGTGCTCACATATGGGAAAAGCAAATCTGCCTTAAAATACAGCAACGGCAAAGGAATATGGTTTCAGTCAGTCACTTTTATTGCCACTGAGCGGTTCTTTTAACTCAAAAAAATGTAAAATGTTTTTTCAACATCAGCGAGCCGCTCGTAGCGGCTCGGGGAAATCCAACTGCTAAAAATATTGTTAGCGGCCCACTCGGTCAACCTCAGCGGCCCACCCAAAATCAGGACCAATAGTGGCCCATGCCATCTCTAGTATGGAGTCCATACTTCTTTGCTGTAGGCCAGGGGTGGGCAGCCCCTGGCACACGTGCCGGACTTCTATCCGGCGAGCACTTCTATACGGCACATGAACGAGGCCTCCGAAACGAGATGCTCTCCCTTCAAAATGTCCGTTTCTTCAATTTCGTTTGTTAACAATCCGCTATTTAATCTAACCCTTAGGTGCTTTCGATGCCATATGGTTACAAACAGAGTAGTAGCAGCCGTATTCCGTACCCCCTAGTTGGGGAGGGGGGCACGCTGCCACAGTGCCCAAAATTCAGACCCCTCACCATAAACTTTGGTTGGCACGCGGAAGAATTTTGTCATTGATTTAGCCGATTTCGGCACGCAAACCGAAAAAGGTTGCCCGCCCCTGCTGTAGGCTATATTTGGATGGTTTATCTCTTGAACTAAACAACATTAAAGCTGAGTGTGATATATGTGAACTCTTATTGAACCACTTGATGTCTGCTGATGATATTTGTGTGTTTTGTCCAAGTGTACTGCAAAGTATGCTTGGTGGGTGTCAGGTTTAAGCAGAATCGCATGAAATTGTTTAACTGCAGCAAAACTGTTTGTATGACATTTAAGGCTAAGACCACAAAGAGCACGGTCATCCCGTTGCTGACAGTGGGTGTACAACGAGCAAAATATATTTCCCACTACAAATATTTGGTAAGTCCATTAGATATTAAGCTTTCAGATGGCAAAAACATTCAGAGACAACTGCAATATAAGCATGATGCAATGAAAAAGCTGCAATCTTCTTTTTCTCGATGTTCGAACTAAATGAAAAATGTAGCCTAGGCCACTTTTTCGTTACTTCTTTACGTCTATGCGTGGATCACAATTATGGTGTGATTTCAGGTAGGCATAAATCGAGAGTTTGCGTGTGGCCTGGAACTTTGGTTGCATGGCTCTGTAAAACCTGCTGTGGCGAGCGAGTGTTAGGAGTCATCAGGTTCAATGTAACACTCCTACGTTTGAGGCCTTATTGAGAAAAATGTGTACCTATTTCTTGAACGATGCAAAAAAATCAATCAGATTGTTTATACCAGTATTCGTCCGTATTCTTTGAACACTATAGCCTCATTTTACTTCATGACTGAGTGCCCGGACGTTACAGTGTTGGTTTGAGGACGCGTTCAGACCACAAAGCATTCGTACTTTAACAGAGATGGGCAGTAGCGAGCTACTAAAATAACGAGCTACTGTAGCGAGTTAATTTTCCAGTAGTGTCAGCGGGAGCGCCGGTCTTTTTTGAAAGAAATAACGGATGTGGTAGCGAGCTATCACCGTTTTACCACTACTGTTATTCACTACTTTGGCGCGAGTGGTGGCCAAAGGAAAATGTTTGCAAGAGCTCCTCCGTCAGCACACGTTGATAGTAACTGCTCTCCTCACTGCTTTGTGCTGATTTTGGATGATTTGTTTGCAGTAAGCTAGCAGCATTAGGAAAGATTTAGCTCAGGTTGCTTTTGACCTGATCGATAGGTTCCACGTGAATTCGGTAAAACTCAGCATCAGCAACAAACTTAAAGCAGTTGAGGCTTCGAAGCATTGGCTACTGCTACCGGTAAAGTTGCGTATGACTGAATTGAATGCTTGTAAAAATATGTCACTGGGTTCAACATTTCGCTGCATGTGCAACTACAGTTTTTGTTTTGAGATTTTATGTCAATATGATAGTTTTTGTAGCTTGGTTTGTCTTTAGTATATTTGGCTGTATGTATAACTTGAAGTAAACTTATAATTCCGTCTTGAAGACAATGGCGTAGCCATGGGGGAAGGGGAGACATCTGTCTCCGGGCGTGGCATTTTCAGGGCGTGAATTGGGGTTGGAATGTTACGTAACAATTACGAAATGTCAAATGTTAGCGCGTACTAGTAATCACGATTTACAAAATGTCGAATGCCAGTCGCTGGTACCCAGTTGCAAAATCTCATTAAAGTCACTATGGTCCGCAAAGAGAACAATTACGAACCTTAGTGACGTTTTAAATCGTCGCTTGTGTCTCCAGCAACCAGTGCCCGCATGTGGTTTAACTCACGGTTGCGTCACAATGCTTTCAGATAGCCAGGGTTGCGAACTTTTCCATTTCGTTCTCATTCTATAGTTGTTTCACAATGGACGGGAATCCAGCATTCACAGTGCATGTAACAGTGCATAGTTTTAGAGCTGCGATAAACCTTAAGAGTATGTTGTTCTTGTTACGACATCAGATCTGGTGTTTAGGAAATCATTTGATCTTTGATGGTTTGACAAACTTCATGTCGAAATGGATTTGATGTAGTTCTGAAGGTAATTATGATTTTTATTTGTAGGATGTTTGAATAAATCCTGGCTACTTTTGCAAACTTATAATTGCAAATGGACAATAGCGTTGAGTATATTAGTTAGCCTATAATTGTGTAGGCTACTTTTCAGTTACTCTAAGCGACGCGCGGAGAGCGGGGACATTGCTTCCCCTGTTCTTTCAAAGGGAGCAATGGGAGCGGAGCTAACTTTTCATCACAGTATCATAGGGAATTTTATGGTTAACAAGATATAGTTGAAACAAATTTATTGCAGCTATTCACGCACCCACAACACTCAGAATGGTTTTCTACACTCTCTGTCATTATTTTTGAGGTCAACATTGTTGCTGAACAGAAACAAACATATTGGTGAAGAATGTTTTGTTTTTTTATAAGGTTGAATTTCAATTTAAATACTTTTACTGACCCCTAGAGTTGCTTCGGCTGCTACCTGTGTTTGATGTAATTCCACCTGTAAACTTATCATCTCCACAGACATGATTATCGAAATTCAGATCACAAAATTGCGAGCAAAACTTCTCACAGAGAGTCACTGGCGTTAGATATTTTCTAGGTTAAAATACGTGGCACATATCAATCATATCAGCTTTTTGATAAAATAATCGATCAATTTTCAGCAACAAAAACAAGAAAACTTTTCCTTGGAATTAGATAACTGCAAGTAAAGCATCAGATTGCAGAGTTTCTTTTATTTTACGGTGCCACGAACGGGCTGGGTGGGAGCCCTAAACTGAGTTTGTCCCCAGGCGAGGAAAATATGGCATTCAGGTTTGCCCTTTTGGACAATTCCACAAGAACACTGGTTAATTTGGCAGGAATGTCCAAGGCACGCCCAAGTTAACAATTAAGAAATTTAGACCTGCCTGATATCGCTCGACTTTACACTCAGTTTACCATCAAACGTATTTGTATTCACTCATGGTTTTATTAATATAACTTTAAGCACTGCGCTATTAATCTCAAATACATCAGAAAGGTAATCGAAAACAACAGGGGTTTATGCCAGTAATCATAGGTTAAAGCACGTAATAGAGGTTACGGCAAACAACAGGGGTTAATACGAGTTCAATTCTTTCATGGAGGAAAAGAGTAAACCGTATTTGCCATAAGTTCAACGTACTAATCTATCAGACTACCTGTAGACCAGTACTACTTGAGCAGAGGCTCAAGACAGAACTTTGCTGCTTCTGCGAGGACGGTCAGGAGGAAGACTGACTCGACATAACAAACCAAGTACCCTCCGTCGATTCGACGACCCATTTTCATCGTCTCCTATCGGTTGAGTCAATCACGTGACAAGGCGCTGCGTAGCGCGGTCCGCGCGCGACGCTAGTGATCACGAGTTCGCCGCGTGATTACGTCGAATCCAGAAATCGAGGTTACGCATCAGTGCGTATCGTTTTTATCCGTTTGGATCGGGAATATTTTGGATAATTTCGCATGGGATTTTATTGCAAATGATTTCTATAATGTTATGTGTTACACTCTTCCTAGGTATGACTTACGATTACATGTGGAGCATAAGTATCCAATAATTCAAATACATACACATTACAACGTCCTTGTAAACCAAGTGTCTGTTAGCCAAGTGTCTGACTTCATTCTTCTTGAATTCAATCCATTCGGTGATACGACTTTTGACATTATAATGCTTCTTCTTTGTCTTTGGTATTTAATGAGATTATCGGCAAACTTTCAAGTTACTTTCTGAACTTGCTTTTGAGGTCTTCCTTGGTTTGTATTTCAGAGTCACGAGGCGTTTCATGTTGAGGATGTAATGCGAACTCAGCAGAAACCCAAGGTATGCCACTGCTTCAAGTGTCGTTTGTTTTTTTGCGAAGTGCTTTCATGTCTGTTGCTGCAACATGATACTGTAGATAGAAATGTTGTTTGGAATCTCCATAGTCGTATTTGATTTCGTTCAAACCAGCACGAAAAAGTTCTTACTTACCTTGTAATGAAATGCCAATTTTCTGCTACATCGCACGTTGTTTTTCCAAAGTCGTCACTGCGTTTCTTTCACATTATAGTTAATTTGGGGAAACGTTATTTTTGTAAGCGTGGTCGCACGGGTCTTCACTTTGAGCTTCGTACCTCGGATTGTGGTAGAATAAACTTAAAACAACTAGATAATTCCCTTTTTTCTAATCTGACGACTTTAGTCTTATGAAAAAAATATAGTCTTGGAGAACCGTGAATGACATTGTTATTACTCTAATAGTATTGTGTGTTTTCAATACCATTTGCATTTTCTTAGATGTTTACAACGTTTACAAGCCCAGCAAAATACAATTTTGTGCCTGTGAAAAACCAAACGTTTCACTGAACAAAAAAATTGCACAGCAACGTTGAATAAAAATCGCCAGTTTGTCCACAAAGCGATGTCAGTCATAAGCAACATATTCTATGCAATTACAGGCATCCACTGTTTTCTTCAAGTAACACAATCAGTTGTTGCACTACGTGTTTTGCCCAAATCGAAATGTTTTTGATACAGTGTTATAATTCAACGGCTTTGCATGGCTACCCTCATACTTGCAACGAAGCTGTTATATACCTAAGCACCTTGGAAAACACTTTTCAAAACCGACGAAGTTGAAAATGCAATTTTTTTATGGCTTAGCATTAATGTGCATAAAAAGCAAAGCTTCTTTGTATTCCAAGGGTTACACTGCTTGCAATCAAACCTGCTAAATGGTTGCGGTTATTTTTTGTACTGAAACATCTCGTTATGTTAATTACAATGTATCAAACCAACACTGAACATCCAGCAGTAACCTTTGCAATAAATGCAAAGTCCAGAACAAATTTGCATTCAAATGTTGAAATTTTCATGCTTCTGACGTTGTGCACCGACTTCCAAGATTTGAGCACTTTGCTTTGCAATTTTCGCCGAGGAAGTTGTACTTTTGATATTTGTCTTGCAAACATTTTCCTGAAATCTCTCACCAATATATTTTTTACCCCCCTCTTTCTTCGCTTGAAACATTTTGAAGTATCTGCGTTACTGTGTGTTGCAAAAGGTATACTGCTAGACATCGGACTTAATTTGTGACATTCCCTAGTACTCCAATCGCAAATCAGTAATTTTCCCTACTAACAAAAAATATCTGTCTCTTGTGTGAAATTATTTTCGTTGAAGAATTTTACACTTCCACCAAACGAGGCACCGAAAGCGCATTATTTTTTTCTGCTGCCATCAACGTTCTGCTATTCAGCAAAAATAAAATAAGGCTACTTTGCCAAACACCAAAAGCTTTTTCTACTGTAAAACTCCCGTTGTACATGCAATCGCTATGTTTATTGCTTCACAATAATTTTTTAACTTCCAACATTAGTTATAACTGCTGAAAAAGTTCGTATAATCTTTGGACGTTACCAAATCACAATTCCCGGTCACTTGAGGGTTTAGGTTTCCGAGCATGCTACAGCGCATCCGCTCAATCTCCTACCGCTCCGTTTTGAAACCCAAACGTTCTGGGGGAAGTACAATAAAGTGTTCTCTTTGAGATGACGGTAAATTACTTCGCGTAAAACTTGTTATCGTGAGTTTGCATGAACATAATTTAAATCAACAAATATCACATTTTCGTTCTTTTAACTCTACACGCAAAGTTCGCAGTGACGAAAATTTTGGTTCATGTACGTTTAAACCTGACACAGCCATACCAAACGTCAAGTAGTTGGGCTTTTTCATCATTGCAATTTCGCTGAAAGTTTATTTGCCTCCATGTGTTTAGGTAAAAATTACGTGGCGTCATATTTTTGCGAGTGGCCATCGCCTGGGCTAAACAAGCAGAGTTGGTGTTGAAAAATATTTTCTTTTCAACATTCTTATCTGGCACAGTCACACAACGTCAAGTGATTGATTTCTTTTATCATCACGATCTTGCTAAAATTTTGATCATCTCCATGTGCTAAGCCGCAAATCATATGATGTCGATTTTTGCTTGTGATTGTTGTCCGAATGTGACACCAAACTTTGGAATGAAAGGAATGAAAGAAATTTCTGATAGGATATTTTATATGAATAAGATTTCAGTAGTGTGGATGCGTATAGGCACGTAAAATCGACGTCCTATAAAAATAATTAACTTGACCGATTCGGTTGCTTGTCACCTTTGTGGGTACCTGTAACTTCAATAAGCCTACAGATTTGTGCAAGTTTAAATCATCGCAAAAAGATATAAGCAGACCCGTCGGCAGATTTGTCGAAATCTTTTACAGTAAATCGAGAGGTTTCGATTGTTGATGTTCGGAGGTTTATTTTTTTAGAGCTGATGCCGGCTGCTTAATGCACATTGCGCATACCTTTGAAACTAAAGCATTCAACACTTAGGCTGCACTTTCAAAAGCTGGAATGTTAAGGAAAGTGTGGTTGGTCAATTCGCTCTCAAATATCTAAATAACAAATCTTTGCACGCAGGCTGTAGAAACTTCGATCTACACAAAACTATCTCGAATAAATTGAACCATGCAGAAACAAGGATCTCAGTTTAAAATACAACTACTCGGTGCTTTGTTCAGGGGTTTCACATGAAACATAGATCAACATAACGTTTTATGAAAATCTAAAATAATGCATAAAAATTTCGTGGGAGGCTTTGATTGCTCGATTTGTCCCCCACCCTGGTTGCGGACTTAATTCAATTTACGTGCACATTAAACTCTGTGAAAAACAGTTTTGATCTTTTATTGCTTGACCATTCTCTTGAAGTCTTGAGTACTGTGCTCACAGCACGAAACTTGCTTTGAAAAAGGCGAATTATTAAACCTATATCAATCCACTCACGAAGCTATGGGCGTTTCTGCAGTCTATGTTTCATTTATATGTGTATACTCTGTAAAATAACTTTTCCTATATCATAACTGTTCAACGACTATTTTTCCAGATTACGTCTTTTCTTTAACAACACTTTTCAAAAAAAATTCAAGGTTAAGTTTTTCAAAATGGATCCTCTGTCAGTAGAACAACACCAAAAAGTATTTTAAAGTGCAGCAAAAGGAGCGGTAGCAAAAAGCGGTTGTGATAGCTCGCTACTATTTTTATTCAGTAACGGATGCAGTAGCACCGCTATCAAATTTAACAAAAGGCAGTAAGCATGGTGACGCTATTGATAAAGTAGCGGTTGCCCACCTCTGTGTGTTTGATAAAGCTTTTCTTTTCATTCGCAAAGGAAGTGGCTATAGGTCCGGCGAGAGTGATGGGGTTGGAATAGAATGCTGACTTTGTCACTTTGACAGCACAGTTGCGGTAATGTAGCGAACGCGTCTGCTGTGTGAATGGTTTTACTCGGTTCGACTCTCACCTTGGTGGCTTTCATTTCGGTAGCAATCTAATGGTTGCACTTGTCAAGGGACCACTTTATTACTTTCTTCAAATGTTTCCAAACCTTGTGTTCGGATTTGCAGTTTTGGTTGAAGTTCAGGGGCTAGGTTTAGGGTTTAGTACATTAATACCAAACCTAGTGCATTCTACTACACACTCACCGTGTGTTACTGTTACGTTACAGGTGACGGATGAATAATTTTCAAATATGTAGGTAGATCCACTGACAGACCTGTAGTCACTACGGACCTTCTAGAAACAAAAATTTTGAATAGTTGCACATCGATTAGTCAAATATGTTAACAGGATTTTTTCAGGATTCAGATTTCATAGTTGTGTTGCAAACAGGATTCGGATCAGGATTCCTACCTCTGAAATCAGAACTGGAGTCGGACTCGAAAAAACTTGAGTCCGAACACCTCTGGTACCGACCAGTGGTGTACGGATATGGAAATTTTGCAATCCTGATCCAATCCGAAATTTTTTCATCGACTCCATATCCGAAAATATAAAATTATGGACTCCGATATCCAATCCAAATCCGAAACCGCAAAATCAATTGCACATTAGCCAATATAATTGGTATTGTCTGTTTTGTCCCAAAAGGCAAAAACAGTGGCTATTTTGCCTCTTGTCAGACAAAAGTTGATGAAGTGGTCACCAGTGATGTAGTCGAGACCGTAACCTCCGAGACCGAGACCTTGCCCAAATTTCGAGACGAGACCGAGACTTTGTCATAAAAGCCGAGACCGAGACCTGGAAGTTCGAGACCGTGTCCCAGAGTCAAGACCTCACATTTTTATGATGGTAATGAAAGCTAACTCCTTGAATAATGCAGCAACAAAATAAATGGCACATTGCCAAATATCAAGATAATAAAAATCATCCGAAATTTGTGCAAACGGCCAAATACTGCAAACGTTCGTGTTCACTTTCCTCTTAGGAATTTACAACTTCAAACCTATGGCCTTATTTGCAAATTTCATGAAGAAATGCATGGACATTGAAAATGTTAGCAGCGTTTAGAACAGTGGTTTTCAACCTGGGGGTCGTTTGCCTTTTTTCTAGGGATCGTAAGAGCTTCTAACAAAAATATTCATATTTACTTCTCTATTTTATATTTCTTATGGAACTACTTTTTGTTATAGCCAAAATAATAGGATCACCTGGCAAAAATGATAGCCTACTTTTTCATTCAAAATTGTTTTAAGTGTGATTATGTCCACCACAATAC
>Ga0210059_1014590_pt1 | contig 11588 bp, 7 predicted proteins | sample Ectturendosymbi2_FD_188042 | JGI IMG/M metagenome (GOLD analysis project Ga0210059, IMG submission 188042) | Ecteinascidia turbinata endosymbiont from Florida, USA - Sample 2 (SPAdes) (version 2) | ecosystem: Host-associated > Tunicates > Ascidians > Unclassified | place: Key West, Florida... | reverse complement strand
AACCTTGCTATTCCACCGCTGATTTTGTTATTTATTGTACTCAATTCAAGTCAATGGAGATTTTAAATAGTTGTATATCTTTTCGCAATTTGCATCCGGCCCGCAGCTGTTAATCTCGCAGCAATCCGGCCCTCAGAGAAAAAAGTTTGGTGATCCCTGCATTAGAGTAAACAACATGGGTCATATCTGAACACTTCCCAGTCCAAGCATTTTTGCAATTAAACTTGATACATGTTTTTTAGAACTAGTCTTTTGTCTGGTGCTAGTAAAATGCTCACATTAAATTGCAGAGACCTGAGGCTTAATATAACATTCTCGCTAGGACATAACTAGGGGAGTCGTGCTTCAATTACCTAAGTGTTTAAAACTTTGCAATTTACTTTAAAATTGCAATCTTTTTCTACCAAATCAAGTACAACCTACTTTCCAAAACCCAAAAGCTGTGAGAATATTGCCACATCTTAGTTCACAACTCAGTGCACATAATAAGCCATTACAAAAAGCTTTAAATGTTTATTAACCAACAGAAATATTATAGCAAAATTAAGATTTTGTGCAGTAATGAGAAACTATGATGTAAATTTCCAGTTACCTCCAATTCAAACATAGTCCAATAAGGAAGTAGGAATTAACACTTTCATGGATGGTCTAAATCAAGCAGTTCACGCCAAAACAACTAGATCGCACATGGCTTTACGTTATTTTTTGAACCCGAAACCCCAGCAAGTCATCCAAAGTATTAAAAGACTCGGATTGTAGCTTAGTTTCCAATAAAACTTCAGCAAAATACTACCATCTAGCAGTTTGGGCCCAGAGCCCGTGAAAGTGAGCCAAGGTGGCCTAAAAGCCCTCTACTTATGACATCACTCACAAAAAATCTGCAACCCCTAACCAAAAAATTGTTTTTCATTGCAAACTACCAGACTTGCCAAGCCTTGAGCCTTAAAACAGCTCTCTAATGCTTTCAGCGCCAGAATTACGCTCACACAAAGCCACCTGCGATCCAGTTGTTTTGGTGCGAAAATGTTAGAAATGTAATGGCCGCGAAAGAGTTAGTTACTACACTTATTATTCACCAGGGTTTGAAAAAATGTAAATTTCCCAGGGAGCGTGTCAAAATTTTCCGTGGGCCACAAGTTGAAGACGATCACCCTTTATGTCGCAATAGGAATTTAAATATTGCACTCAAGAGCCTTAACAATCACTATGTTCACATGGATCAACTTGGAATGATTCAGCCTACTAGCATCAGTTCACATTCAACGTGCAAACAGTTGCATCGCCACAATGTACCACGCTACCGCTCGGTATGCAAAAATGAGATACTGAAAGAATGCAAAACTGATGGAAGCGGCAAATCTTTGTCACTTTTGCCACGAAGCAGCAAATTGTCGCGCCTAATCCTTGCTTAACCCACTTCTAAACTTTGTGTTTTGGGGGCACTATTCAATTAACAAGAAATTTTTTTACTACATTAGAGTTTCAGATAATTTATTTAAGTAACATATAGACTGCTTGCATGAAGCTTCACAACAACAACTGGCATTTCGTAAACCGTAACACGGTCTCTAACGACCAAGAGAGAGTAGCACTAAAAAAATTAATGCAAGTCAATTCACACGTTGTTTTATAGCAGAACTAAACAGAACTTTTATAGCAGAACAAAACAAAATATTAGAGGTTGTATTCACAGCGTACGAGGGGGGCCTATGGGACCATGCCCTCACCTAATTTTTAGAACATATCGCCACTGCAAAACCAAGCTGGGCTATGTCCAAAAATGGAGTTTTGAGAAAATGGCACAAAATAAAATTTATTCAGCTAAAAGTTTTCCTGCTTTTTCACCTTATATAGTTACTTCTTTAAACTCTGACCAGTTGTACATATGAAATCAACCACATTTAAAAATTCCTGGGACCTCCACCTTTGTTTTTGACCCCCTTGCGGACATAGACCTGTTTAGAATTTTTACATTTTTCCTAACCCACTTTCTAAATAGACATAAACCTCTATATAATTCAAAGTTGTAAGTGAAAATGTGGCTTTATGAGCATAGCAAACTGACATTATATTGATTGCATAGAATAAGAACACACATACCATGTAAAGCAAGTTTTGCAAAGGGCATTCCCAATAAATGAAGGTACTTGCAACCTGTTTTTTTTGCTGAGACATTTTTGTCATTTGTCACACAGTTGTATTAAAACTCACCATAGCAGTGTTTATTAGGCTATATTTTCAGACATTCTACTTGAAATGACATAACACTTTGTGAACCGCGGTATGATATATTCATACTTTGAAATCGGACTAAAACCAGCAGTTGCCTTCCTCTGCCGATTGAGCTAGAGAGCTGTTCAAGGGCTCAAACGGATCAGCCAATCTTCTAGTCTGCACTCGAAAAAAAATTTTTGGTTGGGTGTTTCAAATTGTTTGTGAGTGATGTCACAACTGAAGTATTTCTGGGGCCATTTTGGCTCATGTTACTTGGCCTAGGAACCAAGCGCTAGGCCAAATTATTTCACTGAAGTTATCATTGGAAACTAGGCTCAAGTCCGAGTCTTTTGAGCCTTTGATCAACTTTCTAGCATTTCTGGTTCAAAGTTATGATCTAAAATAAACAAATTAATTAATTATCTAATTAACTAATTCGTCAAATATTTTTATTACTTACATCACAACTTTTCAACTCGAAACCCCAGCACGTCATCCAAAGTATCAAAAGACTCGGATTGTAGCCTAGTTTACAATAAAAACTTCAGCGAAATACTACCATCTAGCGCAGCTATGTCCAACCTGTGGCCCAGTCGACGGTGTTGTGCGGCCCAGTTTAGGTTTTCGCTGTAGTAAAAATATCCCATATACTGACAACCTGTCTTTATTTTGACAATTTAATGCAGGTGGTCCTCAGTGCCGCTTTATCACATCTGTTACCATTGCAGTTAGGATTCGAATGCTTTCATTACATTAGCTTAAGCTAAATTTAGTTTGCTAAGATCAAAGTAAGCCATTCAATGTGCGGCCCTGGCCAAGACAGGGAAAATTTTTGGCTCAGTAAGCCATTTGGGTTGGACATAGCTGATCTAGCGGTTTGGGCCCAAGGCCAGGTGAAGTTGGCCAAGATGGCCTAAAAGTCCTCTACTTATGACGTCACTCACAAAAAATCCGCAACCCCAACCTAAATTTTTTTTTCGAGTGTAAAGTACAAGACTTGAGTCTTTTGAGCCTTTTACTGGGTCCATAGCGCTTACCAGAGAAATTCCCACACAAAGCCACGTGCACTCCAGCTGTTTTTTCGCGAACTGCTTGAATTAACCCGGGTATGAAAGTGTTAATTTTTTTGGCCATTTGAAAAACATTTAGTTTTATGACCAAAAATACAGCCTATAACAAATATTTTTTGTATGAAACTAGCACCATATATGTGCAAAGTGTACCTTGAAGTTAAACTTTTCTCTTGTTATGGTTTGCTTTTCACTGTTCTTTGCTTTTTTGTTAAAGTGACCTAAAAATGTTGCAAATATATGTTCCAGTGACCAAAAATTGAGTTATGCTTTTTTCTTCATCTGTAAATTTTGTATTGCATTTCATTCTGCAACTGTCACAAATTTATTTCACATTTCCAAGTGTTGTCGATAAAAGAACCATGTGTAAACCTGATGCTTAATTTGTTTCTTGATGTTTTTTCCACTTTGAAAGCTGTCACCTTTTGTTTTTGCTACAGATGCAGGGTTTCTGGCTTTTATTCCAAGCTTGCTGAATTTTGAGGCATGAAATATTTTGAATTCTTTCAATGTCCAAAGAATACTTGCAGAAATGAACACCACTGTCAAAAACATTTCTCATATATTCCAGAGCAAACCTTTCATTAACCCGACTACAATAAATCTTTTTTATTAAAGCTAACAAGCTTTCTAGGAACAGGTTGCTGTATAGGTAGCTTTCTGAAAATGTTGCTTTAAAACCTTTTAACGACCGCACGCGCCAATCTATTGGCGCGTGCTTTTTTGGTTATAACTCGCCAGCTGCTACAGCTAGAGAGTTGTTCAAACCCTCTACGGATGCAGCAAGTCTTCTTGGTTCGATTAAAAACGAGTTTTTGATTTGGGTGAGGGGTATGCCTGGGAGGGGCTCGGAAAATGGGGGTGTTTTTATTTTTTGGCCAACTTTGACGAGCCCAGGACGCCAATCCAATGGGCTGAAATTTTGGCTCAAACTTTTTTTGGAAACTAGATGGTCTCCCGCGTCGATAGAGCCCTTGCTTGACCTTCTAGCATGTCTGGAACCAAAGTTATGGCCCAAAAACTCCATTTTACCCCCAAAATCAGAAAATGCATGAGTCTCCCACTGGCAGCTACTGATAACCCACGATAACTCCCTGCTAGAATATGCTAGCGAGCTATACGAGCCCTTGAAAGACTCTTGAAGTCTTCTAGTTTGCAATGAAAAAAAAAAAACATTTTAGATTTGGGGATGGGGTTTTCGGTGGGTGGGATTAGAAAAAGGGTAGGTTTAGCTTTTTTTGGTTGTTTCATTATGACATCATTACCTCAACAAAGGGCCAAAATTTTGGCTCAAAGTTTGGTTGTATTTTAGGCTGGAATATGAAGCTTTAGAGGCCTAGATCGACTTCCTAGCATTTCTGGTGCCCAAGATAGGGCCAAAAGACCCCAAATCGTTGAGGACATGGCTGAGTAATTTCAGGGGATCTCCCTAATGACAACCCGGAAGTTTGGCCATAACTTTTCAACCAGAAATGCTAGAAAGTCCATCAAACCTTCTAAAGACTCGTATTGAAGCCTAGTATCCAAAAAAACTTCGAGTCACCAAATCTGATGGATGGTTCGACTCCCCGGAAGTGACGTCATTATCCAAATGTACAGAAATATGCATAAACAACCTCTGAATATGCAAACATTAACAAAAAACCTGTGATCTCAAGCTGAAAATTTTTTTCCAGTCTAAACTACTAGCCTTCACGAATCTTTAGAGGGTTTGAACAGCTCTCTAGCCTATTCTAACGGCGAGTTATGGTCATGTCCAAAAGGGGTGTTGTTCCACCCTGGTTACCTTTTTCAAGGGTAGGATTTTTGACTACTTTTTAGTTTTTGTGGCATAATTTTTCATCCAGATATGCTAGAAAGCCAATCAAAGGCTCTTAAGACTCGTAAGATAGCCTATTTTCGTAAAAATATTTGGGCCAAAATGTGGGCCCATTCGATGGGCGTCCAGGGCCAGGTAAATTAGGCCATAAAAACGTGAAAACACCCCCACTTGTGACGCCCCCCAAGAGAACCCCAAATCCAAAACTGAAATTTTTTTTTGACTCGGAACTACTAGACTTGCTGAATCTGTAGAGGGTTTGAACACCTCTCTAGCTGCAGCAGCTGGCGAGTTATAACCAAAAACGTACGTGCCAATCTATTGGCTTTTGCTGTCGTTAAAGGGTTAAAGATTGATGTGCCATCTAAGCCCAGATATATTGCATCTCCTGATGCTCTGCAAAAGAGCAGTTTGCATTTACACAGGAATATGGTGCTTGCTCTTTTGTTAGGTCATAACCTTAATTGTTACCATCATCTAAATCAGTAATATCTTATTTGAATGAATATCAATCTCTTTATGCACTCTGTCATGAGCAAATTTGTCTGAACTCTTCCAAATGAAAATTACCAGTTTCATAACTGCTTTAAGTCAGTGTCCTAGCAAAAACCCATTTATCTCCAGACTTTCCTGTGAGATTTTCATACACGCTTGTATCTCTATAATTTTATCCAAATGTTTACTAAGATGATCTCTGTATTTTTTGCACAAGCATCTTTTAGTCATACAAGTTGAAATCATGCAAACATTGACATTTGAAAACACTGCATGCAACAGTGTTTGACCTTTATATTAATGGTTTATAAGATGTTGTTTATATCTCATGGAGTGGTTCCCAACATGGGACTTACACCTCACAAGGAAGCAACTTTCTTTTGAGGGAGGCATTGAGGCTGATTAGTGAGGTCTCGGTCCAAATTTTAAAAGTTAATTTTTAATTTCATTTTCTTTCATGGATGCTATAAACTTAGGAAGCTTGTTTAAATCATTGGAGCATAAAATTGGGATAGACTTAACAGTTTCATCAACACTAAAAAAGCCTTCAAAAAACTACATAGTGTATACATGTTTTATTTTGAGACGTTTCGGATTATTCTTAACCCATCTTCAGTCAAACAATAAAGCAACACTTGGCAATGCTAGCAATACAAAACCAAAAGACTCTGTGACGCAAGAAATAACAGAGTGACGCAAAAGACGTCAAAAACAAAACCAAGACCGCCAACCCTGTCAAATTCGCTAAAAGTAAAAGCAGGACCAACAGCTATGCAGAAAGTGTTAAAACAAAACCTACATAAGGTCATCATCTACGAAAACAAGCCAAGAACAGCAGCAAGAGACTGTTCACAGAGGACTGCAAGCAAAGGATAAAAAAATTTTAACAATTATCAAACGTTAAGGGTCTATGTCCACCAAATGGACATAGATCTTTGGTTATATTTGTAAAGCCACAGCAGTGACCCACACCAAGCGAATCGATCGCAATTTATTGCGTAAGGAAACTAGTTTCGTGTGTTACACATCTTCAGTCCTGCGCAAAAGTCGACATATGAAACAAAAAGAAAAAATTATGCAATGTTGCTAAGATCAAAACTCAAGATTACAAAAATTGAGCGCAATTGCAACTCCTCCACTAAACACAGCTACAACACTGTTCAACGAACACAAATCACAACGGCCATTCGGCACTTCTGATTGACGAAAAATACCCTCCGCGTTTAGCGTTGTTTCTGTCTCAGATGATCATGTGGTTTGCAACAGACCGTAACGTGCAGCGGAAAAAGTCTAACATGCCAACTCTAGTTAGTTCAGGCGGTAAAGTGAAATGGGGTGGGTAATTCGGTAAAAAAGTTTACACTATAATTGCGGTACAATAAACTATTCAGTTTTTCCATGCTAAAAATTTCAAGCAACAATTCATAAGTCATTCCTTGTCTCTCAAAGTTTTTTAATTGATCTCAACTTCAGTGGAAAGCACCAGCGGCTGAGATTCGAGATCTTCGGTTAATGTTCTTTTTCTTAATACTTTGACGTCCGGTAGGTTAAGGTTTTCATGCCAAAACAACTGGATTTCACGTGGCTTTGCACAAGTGGAACTCTGGTGCCAAAAGTGGTAAAGAGCTGCTGAATAGCTCAAAAGACACAAGTCTTCTAGTCTGCGCCCGAAAAAAAATTTTTTGTTTAGGGGCGCGTGGATTTTTTGTTAGTGACATCATAAGTGGAGGGCTTTTAGGACACCTTGGCCCACTTCACCTGGCCCTGGGACTACACCATCAGATGATAGTATTTCGCTAAAAGTTTTTATTGGAAACTAAGCTACAATCCGAGTCTTTTGATACTCTGGATGACTTGCAGGGGTTTTGGGTTCAAAAGTTATGATCTAAAGTAAATAATATATTGGATTAATTAGTTAATTAGGCAATTAATTTATTTGTTTATTTTAGATCATAACTTTTGAACCAGAAACACTAGAAAGTCGATCAAAGGCTCAAGACTCAGACTTGAGCCTAGTTACCAATGAAAACTTCAGCGAAATACTTTGACCTAGCGGTTAGGCCCTAAGCCAGGTAACGTGAGCCAAAACGACCCAAAAACTACTTTACTTATGACATCACTCACAAAAAATTCACCACCCCCAACCAAAAAATTTTTTTCAAGTGCAGACTGGAAGTCTTGCTGAATCTTTTGAGGGTTTGAACAGCTCTCTAGCACAATTGGCTGAGGAGCTATGGTGTTGGTAAAGCAAACATAAACTGCTGGTTTTAGGCCGAAATCCAGGTTTGATATATTTGTAGACCGTCTCTCAAGGTGTTAAGGGTAGGTGAGCAAGGTACTTGCCTCGGGCCCCCTTTTTTAAGGGCCTCGTTCGAGGTGTTTCGCATGTAAATCTTCCTCAGTTTTGATGAAAAACAAATTATCCACTCATATAATATACTACAAAGCTGATCATAAGTAAGCACACTGCTTTCAAAGGGCCCCCAACAGCAACTGTAATGCGTAAGAAGCCTACTCTACTTTTGAAAGGGATCTTAACAGCAGCTGCAATGTGTAAGTACGCTGCTTTCAATGGGGCACCCAACATCAACTGTATCATGTAAGTACTCCGCTTTCAAAAGGGTTCCCAACATCAACTGTAGTGTAGCCTTAAGTATACTCTGCTTAATGGGGCCCCCAACCACAACATGTTGGTATTCTACTTTCGAACAAGCCTCCATCCACCACGGTAATGTGCAAGTAGCCTACTGTACTTTTAAATGGCCCCCACTAGCCTCTCATGTGTAAATTTAATAAGGAAAAGCTTCAAACCACCTTCAACACCTCAAAGAAACTGTAGGTTAAAATTTGTTCCCAAAAAGTTCTGAAAAGACCTTATTACGTAAGAGCAAATATTTATATGAAGCGATAATCTTTTTTCACTGTCAGAGAATGAAGCTTCTCATACTATAGTGTAGCAATATTTGCAAAATGGTATATGACAAATTATTTGCGAATTTCCTTTGCACATTTTTCAAACAACTAGAGCTAATGTCAAATGCACGAAAAAGGTAGCTTTGGCATATCCAGCCTCAAAACTTTTCAAAACAAGTCTCAGATCATATGCTTTCGACTTCGTTTGTATTCCATGTTCTTGAATGTAGTTAAAAGGATCAAATTTAGTATCTTCAATCTGCTTGATTGTTGCCTGTGGTTCCATGAAGTCCCTTAAAGATATGGCTGTGAATAAATTCAGAAAGTAGCAAATTATTTGTCATATACTAGGGGTGGGCAAATAGCGGCCCACGGAAACATTCAAACATGAAATTTCCTTTAATTTATCATAGTAAATATTAGTGCTGAGGCTACCTTGAACCGAGACTTGCTTTTTTTCCATCGACTTGTTTCTATTTACATTAGAAGATATGATCCTCTGTTAAACGCGACCTTCTCAAAGTGGCCCCCACGCCACATTAATTTCCCACCCGTCATATATCATCCTGTTGTGGTGAACTTGTATCCATTAGTTATTCCTTTTCATGCTTTAGCACACCAGCATTTGGTTCAGTAGACTTCCTAGTTTGTGCAGCATTTGGCATATCTTTCATTTCCTTATTCAGCCTAATCGCATATCATGTGCTGCAGTGTTTTTCACTAGGAATTACATTTGGAGGTGGATTTTTCAGTTTCTCATAGCTACTAAGACTTGGGACATGCAAGTCTCTTGTCCTTTGCTTGTTTGGATGAATGTTAAATGGATCACTACAATTTCTTTGTTGCAATGAAAACTTCTTAAGCAGGTTTTTTAAGCCGTTTGCGGGACCCGTTTTGGGTTCCTAGAATTGAAAATTGGGTCCCTGGAATCAGATAAAATTATCATCGGGTCCCTAGAATCAGAAAAATTGGGTCCCTACAAGGTACCTAACATTTTCCTTTAAAAAAACCTGCATACATACATGTAATTAGGTACATAACCTCTTAACATTGTCATTTCACCATGGGAAAATAATTTTGCCATGTTAATTTGACCTTCTGCGATGTCCTAAATATTAACTACTATAACCCTAATCCTGACATTGAAGTTGCGCACGATGAAATGACAGCAGATTAAGATTAAGTAGATTTGCTTTGTGTTGATTCGCTTGAACTTGACCAATATTGTCCACATATGCTAATTTTAAATTGTTATTACTAAAAAACGAAAAACATTACGTATCCCATATTTTGATATATTGCAGGTAACATGAGGGCTAACATATCCAATGGTCATCAGTATTTTATACTTTGATTCATGCTGGGGTCAATTTCAAGGTCAAAAGATCATCATCCTAAAATTTACCCAAATCACAAAAATGTCAAATTTGAATTCCTAGCTTTCTCCCCTTTTCAAAGATTCCTTACTTTTCCAGATTGGACCACTACTTCAAAAGATATGGTGATTTGAAGTTAGGTGCCCCCCTTCCCTTATTTTCTCAAAATTTCCAAAAAAATAACTCCCCATATCTTGGAAACTGATCATCCTATTAATAAAAAATTTTGTATTTGAGGTCTGGGGTGAAAACCAACATGCAGGGTTTTTTTTAAGGTTTCGCTTTGGTGACCGCAAGGAAATTTTAAGAGACCGCTTGGAGGAATTTAAGAGACCGTTCTCCATTGATGTGATCTCAGGTCACTATATTTTGAGAGACCGTTGGAGGAATTTGAGAGACCATTTTGGTCCCTCAAAACACCTTAAAAAAACACTGCCAACATGTATGCCAAATTTCATTAAATTTTGAAAGGATAGGGTTTAGTCCATTGGGTGACTTGACGTGGAATGAAACAATACTTATGCTGCGCAGGGACTGAGGGAGACTTTCAGAAAGCTCAAAAAATGAGGAAGACAATGAACTTTATTGCAAGACTAAGACAATATACTTTATTATAAAGCTTACAGAAAATGCAAATATTCAAAAGGTAATAGCTATTCATTGAAGAGAGGCAAGTGGTGGTCAGCAACACAATCACGAACAAGATGAAATCGATGAACTGCGTCAAATTAAGTTGATCATCATAGCCTAATCACACGCTGACACTGAAGACCATACGTAAGTCCACATACTCATAGAATATGAACGAAAGCGCAGCACTTCAGAGCAGATAGTGAGTGGAACTAACTAGCAACTCACTAGTTGTAGCATACTTCATACCTACAGTAGGCCTACTTAGCTGCTGTTATTAATACCTAATCCAATCTATGTACACAGAACAGTTTGCAAACGCATAGTTAGTAACAGTGAGTGAGTGGAGCCCACTACGTAGCCAGCCAGTACACGTAAAAACACTACTGACTACGCGGTAGTGCAGCTGACTGAGGTAACAGTAGCACCTGATTAACCAATCAATTACGATATGAACAAGATATATTTTCAACTTTTTTCTTTTTAATTGTAACTCCACATGCTAAAACATACCTTCGTGTAGTAAAAGAAGCCATCCACCAATCCACGCCACCACAGCGCCCATCTCATAGCACGTGGCAAGGGAAATGTTTATTCGAGCATAACATATTTATTTATTATTGGTATTCTACGGGCGCTTTTAACTGATTGGTTTTGCAGAGCCAGGTCTTTATTTTATACATTTTATGGATAACAAACTTCACTCGAACTCAAATCACTCAATCCCTTTCACAGGGCAAATACTAGCACGATTTCCATAATTTTTATTGCTGGCCATGCTGCTGAAAACGAAATCGCTTTTTTTAACAACAAATGCAGTAGTTGTCCGTGAATTGTTTCGGAGTTTGCGTCTCACCAGTATTGCTTTTGTGTAGTAAAATATGTGGACACTGTGTACACACCAAGCATAAAAAAGTAAGAAGTGCTGGGAAAGGTCTTGCTCCTCTCAAGGCTGGACACGTACTAACACCAGTTGTGTAATGCCCTACTGTATGGTTATCCATTTTCTGTGCTTTTGCGAATGACGATACAGCTGTGGAGAGGATAAACTGCTTTGCTCCTCCCAGTGTT
>Ga0210059_1014589_pt1 | contig 11589 bp, 8 predicted proteins | sample Ectturendosymbi2_FD_188042 | JGI IMG/M metagenome (GOLD analysis project Ga0210059, IMG submission 188042) | Ecteinascidia turbinata endosymbiont from Florida, USA - Sample 2 (SPAdes) (version 2) | ecosystem: Host-associated > Tunicates > Ascidians > Unclassified | place: Key West, Florida... | reverse complement strand
GCACCGTCAGCGCACGCGCTGATCTGACAAAATAAAGACAATTGTTACGAATAAAGTGAACTATCACGTAACACAAGCATGAAAATACGTAGTCGACGGGAGGTTTGCAAAAAGTGGTGAGATGGTTGTTGGATACAGGCGATAACCCAGATTCCCACCAAAATGCAATTATTTCTTATTGGTCCATTTACAGTGTTCCTTGAAATTTTCATGCAAAATCATTCTGTGGTTTTTGCGTTAAGTTGACATCAAACAAGCAAGAAATGTACGAAAACATACACAAACTCCTTTGCATAAGTAATGACGTTTTTGTAACATAGCAAATTCAAGGGGGGAGTTTAACCCCAAACCCCCCACTTGCGTACGCCCTTGCATATGATATTTATCTATGAAAATTATCTACTGCTTTCCCAAAATTGCAAGAACTACTCGCTCATTTGATGCATATCATGTAGTATCACCAAAAGCAAAGTCTATCTGGTGTGGAAAAGTTAAAATGCAGATGCTTGTTTTGCACGCAATAGGAAAATGTTTAATTAGAAAACAGTCAAGCGCAATAAATTGTGAAGTACATGCCGTAGTGCTTCAAACAATTTTAAGTAAGAATGTACCAAAACAAACCAGAGATACTAACAAAACGTTGTGAATCCACGTACTAAAGAAAGGTGATGATATAACTGAGCAAGAACTTTGTAGTTAATAATCCCATATCATTTGCTGTGGGTATGAGCTGGTAAATCATTTCGAAACAGTACGAAGTCTGAGTAGTATGTGATGTTAACCAAAACCACCAATTCGGCAGGTGACGCTGAAAATTTGGCAGGCAGTGATGTCAGCGTTTTTTCAGTGACGTCGGCATTTTTCAGTGACATCCCAGCAGGTTGCATCATGGCCGCCATTTTGTCAGGAGCGGTGACGTGAACTTTGATTTGACATTTCATGACATCATATCCGATGACGTAATATTCTATGACGTCACAAACAGTTGGCATTTGGTTGGCACTTTTAAGATTACGTCAACGTTCATGTGTCACGACGGTCATTTTATTTGGTGTTGACAACAAGGTAAATAAACAAGTGCACATTGCGCCTTAGTTGTTAAAAAGTACGTTTACATATTGTCACGCTAATGGTTCTAACAAACTTAACGACATCATATCGTAATAGACAAATTAAAGCTAACTGGTCACACTGTGTTTTTTGACAAAGGGTTACTCGAATCCAAAAATTATTCAAATTGTTTATCAGATTAAAATAAAAAAACCAAGTAACAATATTTTGGTAAATAAATTTTCTACATATATTTGAAATGAGTTTTTGCACAAAGTGTGGATCGAATCCAGCACTTGTTCAAATAGTTTTTGAGATGAAACTAAACCTAATTAAGGCACACTTTGTCTGTGTAAACAGATTTTCTCGCCAAGCACGCCAAGGCATGTCCACTGAATAACTTAAAAGAGCTAATCTTTGTGGGAGTCGTGCGATTTTTGCGCGTGACGTCAATCATTACTATCATATGCGGCTTTAGCTTTAATTAGCTTAGAAACGACTAATTGCACAATGTGTGGGCACGGCAAAATTAGCTGACAACCAAATGAGTTCAGCGCTTTTGCAAGTTTATTAAAGAGCGTTCAAAGCAAAATATAAAAACCACATAGGGGGCACCTCAAATTTAATACAGAGAAACAGAGGATTTCGATTCATTTTCATTCATTTAAATACAACTGATTGTAAGACAACTTGCCACGAATTTTGTACGACTGCGCGACTTACATCAGCTCTTACGTCAGCAAGTTTTAGTTTATTGTCAATCATTTAGCATTCAAACCATAGTACGCCCAAGTCCGACAAAACTGTGCAGGGTTTTTTGCAAATCTTTTGATAGGGTTACCAGAGAGAAACTATTTCTATGAATTTGAGCTTGAACAAAGAAGCTACTACAGACAAAAATTGGTTAGTGAATCAGTCTTGCTCGGTAAACATATTTTCTTCATAGGTTCACCGGACGTGGATGTTGCAAAAGCCATTTGTTTTCATTGAATATAGATTTCATGTTATGAGCTTTCACCGTTTACAAGTTAAAGCGTGTAAAGCATCTTCAAGATCATAACAATTGCGACAAGACGGCGTATTTCAGATCAACACTCAATAACTTTATTCATAATGCAGTGAAACAAGGAGATGCAGCTTATCGATTAATGTCCTCAACTGCAAAACAGTTGTAACAATCAGAAGGCCTGTGATGTTTTGGTGCTTTTCTGTTGAAACATAGAAAAAAATCTAAACTGTTTTATTTTTTCAATGGATTTCTTTGTGCAAATGGATTTCTTCTTCTTTGAGTTTGTATCATGACTTGCATTAATAGAACAAGTTCACATCAGTATCAAGTAAAGACGCAATTTAAAGTAATCAAAGATTTACAAGCCACCAAACAAGCTGTTCCACCCACCGGTTTATATTGATAAACGCAACGACTAACTTTTCAAGTCATGTGTAAGTTGAAAGTCATGAAATGCAGCTCTCTTTCCTGGTCATTTAAACAAAGCAATTCGTATTGCTAATTAAAAATAAGGAATAGTGAGTCGGTCTTGTTCGGGTTAATAGATTTTTACACAGGCTTCACCAGACGCGGATGTTGCAATAGTTACACGTTTCGACTAAATGCAAATTCACGTCATGAGCTTTCACCCATTGCAATTCGAAGCGTGTGAAGCAGCATCTTGATGTTTATATAAAAAATGACAGCATGGAGCGTTTCAGATCAACATTCAATCAACTTTTTTCTACTGCAGTGGAACAAGGGGATGCAGTTTACCGATTAATTATACTTTTCTGCAAAACGGCTGTAACAATCAGTATATCTGTTTGAAGATGTTTTTGGTGCCTTCCTATTGAAACACAGAAAAAATCGAAACCGTTTCAAATTTACAATGGATTTGCAAAAATCTGTTTCTAAACGTTATTCATTTGTTTCAAAAGGATGCCACTGCGTTTGTTTCCAAATGCCTTGCTTCTTTATTTCAAAAGCAGAAAAAACATTCGGAAGTCCTTTATTTTTCAACTAGTTGCTAAAACAGCTTCAAAAAGTTTTTTATTGGATTGATTCAAAAAAACGTAACTGCGTCTGTTTGCAATGTTTTGATTCTTGCTGTGATGTAAAACACAGAAAATAAATCGGATTTGTTCTGTTTCAATGGATTTTTTACAAATCAGTTTAGAATGGGTTTTCACTGAGTTGTTTCGAAAACTATGATTGTGTTTGCAAATAGACCGATTGCTGTTACTGAACGAAAAATCACATAATTTTCAGAAACGCTATGTTACTAATGGGCATTGAGTTGCACAACAATAATTCCTGTTTTTATGAAACAGCAGAAAAGCGGCGATACATTTGGGATTGATCATGAAAATCAGTTTACATGCAGTGATCCTGCTCATAAATCTTTTGAAAAAGTATTACAAACGGGACAGCCGAATGTTGCACCCGGGAAGATAAATCATAACGTTAATGTTTTCAGGCATAGTGATTTCAAGTCAGGCATTGCATCTTGACCTTTACATCGCATCGGCATCAAGCAGTTTGATGGTATATGCCACAGGTAACGTATCGAGTTTGTATCATGGCTTTAAATTCAGTATCAATATGTTCAAAATCAAAGTGATAATAAGCTCACGACAACTAGTCATGTTTTGCAAAGTAAAGATACAAATGTAAGTAACATTACTATATCCCTGCTAACATGGAACACGCCTCATGGAAAAAAGCTGTAAAAATCAACTAACAAAACACTTCGTTTTACACGATTAATAGTTTGTCAGACTGTGGTATTACACCGAGAGAATTTAAATACGACTATCTGAAAAGCACAGTACATGGAAAAAATTGGAGAAGATATTATGCCAAGATGCTTTTCAAACTTACAGCACAAAAATTTAAATACGTTGACGCATGTTAATGTTTATTCTAATATACCGTATTTCCACATTTTGTGCAAACATTTTGAAGTATTGCATACGATAGAAGATTCACTCAATGAGCAAACATACACGTTAATGTTTGTAATAATTTTCATTGGTTCGTTCCAGAAGTCTTTTACATATAATTTTGCTGCCTTTTGATTGAAATGCAAACACTCGAAACCGTTTTAGTTTCAATAGATTTTTGTGCTTTTTGAAAAAACTTGGATTGAATGCCCTACCAAATTCACGTAAGGATATTTTGTTTCATGTGTTCTGTGTATGTAAGGTCAGTCTTGTAGAGCTTGGTTCAAACATCACATTAACAATCAGAAATTACTGTTTCGGTAAGATAAATGAAAATGACGATTCTGTTAACGATAATTCACGCACGTCAGGACGCGCCTCAAACTCAGTCAAAGCTGCAAATGCGTTTTTTAATTTCCCGCTGACCGCAGCATCGTATCGTTCGCAGACGGTCTTAATTGAATTATTTAGGATGTATTCAATAGAGAAAGTGGGCAAGCAGCATGCATCGCTGTAAAGCTTCATAGCTGAACTGCATTGAACAAAAACACAACAAATTTAGTTGTGCATTTTTTGACAAAACTGTGAGGATTTGAAAACGAATTTACGAGTGTTAACCTACTTTGCTGCACATTGCTCTCCTCTTGTTTGAATACAATTTCAATCTGTAAACATGCATCATTCATCTCTTTTACAAACTATCTGGTTTTATCACGGAAGCGTTGCGGCTTTTTGTGCAGTGTGGTATGTCGAAACAATTATTTTTAATTTTCCGTTTGAATTATGCATATACCTATACAACTGTAGAAGTATTGAGCAAACATCTTAGCTGAATTGCGTTGAAGCAAGTAGAAACATGTTTCGTCATATATACCTTGACAAACTGTGAGGAATGAAAAAACATTATACCGAATAGACGAGTGCTTCAAATGTAAATGCACATTACAGGCATGTCATTCCCATCCTTGTTCAATCACTTCAAAACTATTTTTGGTAACATTGAACGTCATGACCTGCAATTCTTTTGAAACACTATTGACTCGATTTGTTGCACATAGTTTAATCTAGAAATATCACAGTTCTGTTTATGTTTTTTTTTTCAGGTCTAACGCAGAAGCAATGACTTTTGTGTTTTTGCAGAGCAATACAAAATAAAGTTTGAGCAAAGCATCATGAAAACAGTCTTGCGATGTTCCGTTAAAAACAGTTGTATTTGAAAGCAGTCCTCAAAAACGATCCGTAACTTTCAGCTTGCAAGGTTTTCAAGTTTTTCCGTCCTTTCAACGCATTTGTGAAAATTTGAAGCGTCACTACAGTACTGAATACGTACTTGCAATCCTGCTGTTGAAGCACCGTTACCCGCTTTGGAAAAATACGGCGCTCGAAAAAATTGTGTAAATTACGGATTGCAAGTTATATATTTTTGTTTCATTGTACAAGGAGGTGTTCAGATTTTGTAAGTCGGACCAGAATCATGTCAAAATAAACATGGCTTTCATCATTTCAACCCTTTTACGCAGCATAAATTTAATCATCAGCGCAATTTTGTTTAATCTATTCTCTTAAAATTTTTGTTGAAGCAACGTATACTATTCTTATACAGTAGACTAATTTTTCACTGTTTGTCACTGAGTTTGTAATGGGCGACTATCTTTTTTTCGCTGTTTGTGGCTTGAAAGACCACGTTGTTCATTACATACACAGCGACTACTTGTTTGAAACGTTTTTTACATGCAACTGGTTTGGTTGAAAACGTATTAATGATTTTATTTGAATTCCTATGCGAAACAAAACGATTTAATGTGTGATGCTTGCTGAAAAAAACATATTAAACGTAGAAGTGTCTTGCCAACGGTCCAGTGTTTGTGAGACAAGCCCAATATATTTTAAGGCATACACCATTTATAGATCATTTCTGCTCTCTGCGGTCAATTGAATGTTATGGACTTTGTTTCAGTGTAAAACTTGTTAACGCATGCAAATGTTAAATGACTGTTTTAAGGGATACGTTGTGAAATAAAATAAGATTGTGCATTTATTGTATCTTATCTTGGTTTGGATTTCAACTTAACTTGTTTCTTATTTGATTTGAACAGCATCTGGCAATCTAGCGTTGTGTCGACCGAGCACAACTTATTCGGTTTCTTGTGCAGCGGTAGACGAAGCGTCTTGGTGACGAGTCGCCATTGATGACGCATGTTTTCGAAATGCAACGAAATCAATGCCGCAAACTCAGTTGTGCTCTTCATCGCTTGTGCGAGCACGCGGTGGAATTGTCTTGAGTTCACGATCAACGTAATGTTTTGTGTAAAACGAGATATTTAAAAGTTTTACGTCTATAAGAAAAGTATACGTTGCTTCAACAAAAATTTTAAGAGAATAGATTAAACAAAATTGCGCTGATGATTAAATTTATGCTGCGTAAAAGGGTTGAAATGATGAAAGCCATGTTTATTTTGACATGATTCTGGTCCGACTTGCAAAATCTGAACACCTCCTTGTAAAATAAAACAAAAATATAAAACTTGCAATCCGTAATTTACACAATTTTTTCGAGCGCCATATTTTACCATAGCGGGTAACGGTGCTTCAACAGCAGGATTGCAAGTACGTATTCAGTACTGTAGTGACGCTTCAAATTTTCACAAATGTGTTGAAAGGACGGAAAACTTTAAAACCTTGCAAGCTGAAAGTTACGCATCGTTTTTGAGGACTGCTTTTAAACACAACTGTTTTTAACGGATCATCGCACGACTGATTTCATGATGCGTTGCTCAAACTTTATTTTGTATTGCTCTGCAAAAACACAAAAGTCATTGCTTCTGCGTTAGACCTGAAAAAAAAACATAAACAGAACTGTGATATTTCTAGATTAAACTATGTGCAACAAATCAAGTCAGTAGTGTTTCAAAAGACTTGCAGGTCATGAAGTTCAATGTTACCAAAAATAGTTTTGAAGTGATTGAACAAGGATGGGAATGACATGCCTCTAATGTGCATTTACACTTGAAGCACTCGTCTATTCGGTATAATGTTTTTTCATTCCTCGCAGTTTGTCAAAAAATATATGACGAAACATGTTTCCAGTAGCTTCAACGCAATTCAGCTAAGATGTTTGCTCAATACTTCTACAGTTGTACAGGTATGTATGCATAGTTCAAACGGAAAATTAAAAATAATTGTTTCGATATACGATACTGCACACAAAAACTGCAACGCTTCTGTGATAAAACCAGATAGTTTGTAAAAGAGATGAATGATGCATGTTTACAGATTGAAATTGTATTCAAGCAAGAGGAGAGCAATGTGCAGCAAAGTAGGTTAACACTCGTAAATTCGTTTTCAAATCCTCACAGTTTTGTCAAAAAATGCACAACTAAATTTGTTGTTTTTTTTCAATGCGGTTCAGCTATGACGCTTTACAGCGATGCACGCTGCTTGCCCACTTTCTCTATTGAATACATCCTAAATAATTCAATTAAGACCGTCTGCGAACGATACGATGCTACAGTCAGCGGGAAACTCAAAAACGCATTGGCAGCTTTGACTGAGTTTGAGGCGCGTCCTGACATACGGGAAATATCGTCAACAGACTCGTCATTTTCATTTATTAAACCGAAACAGTAAGTTCTGATTGTTAATGTGAAGTTCGAACCAAGCTCTACAAGACTGGACTTGCATACACAGAACGCATGAAACAAAATATTCTTGCATGAATTTGGTAGGCATTCAATCCAAGTTTTTTCAAAAAGCACAAAAATCTATTGAAACTAAAACGGTTTCGAGTGTTTGCGTTTCAATCAAAAAGCACCAAAATTATATGTAAAAGGCTTTTGGAACGAACCAATGAAAATTATTTCAAACATTAAAGTGTATGTTTACACATTGAGTGAATCTTCTATCGTATACAATACTTCAAAATGTTTGTACAAAAAGTGGAAATATTTTAGAAAAAACACTAGCATGCGTCAACATATTTAAATTTTTGTGCTGTAAGTTTGAAAAGCATCTTGGCATAACATCTTCTCCAACTCTTTCCATGTGCTGTGCTCTTCAGATAGTCGTATTTAAATTCTTTCGTTGTAATACCACAGTCTGACAAACTTAATCGTGTTAAACGAAGCATTTTGTTAGTTGGTTCAACAGCTTTTTTCTTCCCTGCTTCTTTTCCCTGTTTGATGGTAACAGAGATATGGTAATGTTACTTACATTTGTATCTTTACTTTGCAAAACATGACTAGTTTTCGCATGCTTATCACTTCAATTTTGAACATATTGATACTGAATTGAAAGCGCCGCTCAACACGAGAATCTGATACTTGTTAAGACTGTAGATCAATTAGGCGACATCAGTTAGGGTTTTGTTGTGAGAGCTACGTTGCGTATGTTCCATAATGGTACTCAAAACCGCAAATGCATTGGCTACGCTGAAACTAATTTGAGTCACAAACCACTGCTCGCATTTGCGTTTAAAACAAACGACGTTCAGTTTGACGAGAACAAGTGAGAGAAGCTTGTTCTGCTGTATGTCAAAAATTTGAAACGAATCTGCCGTAAGTTTATTTTGAAATGATCAGGAAACAGCGTTACCTTTCATGAATTTGAAACGTGATCTTGAGTTGAAAATTCACCCTCAGCGGTACCTGCTCTAAAGCGGTGCGTCAACGTGTTTGGCCGTGTGCAAAACTTTACTCTGTCTTGATAATTGCAGCTTTGTTGGGACTGATGTAATATGACTGTCAATACAAGCCATGGTACAAACTCGATGCATTTGTCTGTGGTTTAAACCATCAAACTGCTTGATGCCGATGCGATGTAGAGATTAAGATGCAATGCCTGACTTGAAATCACTATGCCTGAAAACATTAACGTTATGATTTATCTTCCCGGGTGCAACATTCGGCTGTCCCGTTTGTAATACTTTTTGAAAAGATTTATGTGCAGTATCACTGCATTTAAACTGATTTTCATGATCAATCTCAAATGTATCGCCTCTTTTCAGCATTTTCATAAAAGCAGGAATTATTGTTGTACAAGTCAGTGCTCACTAGTAATATGTCGTTTCTGAAAATTATGTGATTTGTTGGTTCAGTAACAGCAATCAATCTATTTGCAAACAGACGCATAGTTTTGGAAATAACTCAGTGAAAACCCATTCTAAACTGATTTGAAAAACATCCATTGAAAGAGAATAAAACCGAATGTTTTCTGTCTGTGTTTTACACTACAGCAAGCATCAAAACATTGCAAACACTTCTGAAACAAATGAATAACGTTTCCAAACAGATTTGTACAAATCCATTGAAAATTTAAAACGGTTTTGATTTTTTCTGTGTTTCAATAGAAAAGCACCAAAAACATCTTCAAACAGATATACTGATTGTTACAGCCGTTTTGCAGTAATGTAACTTTGATCGGTAAACTGCATCCCCTTGTTTCACTGAGGCCGAAAAAAGTTGATTGAATGTTGATCTGAAATGCTTCGTGCTATCATTTGTGATATAGACAACAAAATGCTTTACACGCATCAAATTGCAAAGGGTGAATGCTTTACACGTTTCAAATTGCAAAGGGTGATTGAATGTTGATCTGAAATGCTTCGTGCTATCATTTGTGATATAGACAACAAGATGCTGCTTTACACGCTTCAAATTGCAAACAAATTCACGGCTCATGACGTGAATTTGCATTTAGTCGAAACGCATGACTATTGCAACATCCACGCCTGGTGAAGCCTGTGTAAAAATATGTTTACCCGAACAAGACCGACTCACTATTCCTTATTTTTAATTTGCAATACGAATTGCTTTGTTTAAATGACCAGGAAAGAGAGCTGCATTTCATGACTTTCAACTTACACATGAGTTGAAAAGTTAGTCGTTGCTGTTACCAATATAAACCGGTGGGTGGAACAGCTTGTTTGGTGGCTTGTAAATCTTTGATTACTTTGAATTGCGTCTTTACTTGATACTGATGTGAACTCATTCTATTAATGCAAGTCATGATACAAACTCAAAGAAGAAGAAATCCATTTGCACAAAGAAATCCATTGAAAAAATAAAACAGTTTAGATTATTTCTGTGTTTCAACAGAAAAGCACCAAAACATCACAGGCCTACTGATTGTTACAACCGTTTTGCAGTTGAGGACATTAATCGATAAGCTGCATCTCCTTGTTTCACTTTGTTATGAATAAAGTTATTGAATGTTGATCTGAAATACCTCGTAATGTTGCAATGCCCACGCATTGTGCAATAAGTCGTTTCTAAGCTAATTAAAGCTAAAACCGCATAGGATAGTAATGCATGACGTCACGCGCAACAATCGCACGACTCCCATAAGGATTAGCTCTTTTGAGTTATTCAGTGGGCATGCCTTCGCGTGCTTGGCGAGAAAATCTGTTTACACAGACAAAGTGTGCCTTAATTAGGTTTAGTTTCATCTAAAACTATTGGAAAAATGCTGGATTCGATCCACACTTTGTGCAAAACTCATAAGAGTTCGACAAGCTAGATTACTAACCTATTGTAAAATGATTTCAAATATATGTAGAAAACTTGTTTGCAAAAATATTGTTACTTGATTTTTTTATTTTTATCTGAAAAACAATTTGAATAATTTTTGGATTCGAGTAACCCTTTGTCAAAAAACACAGTGTGACCAGTTACCTTTAATTTGTCTATTGCGATATGATGTCATTAAGTTTGTTAGAACCATTAGCGTGACAACATGCAAACGTATTTCTTAACAACTAAGGCGCAATGTGCACTTGTTTATTCGCCTTGTCGTCAACACGAAACAAAACGGCCGTTGTGACAAATGAACGTTGACGTCATCTTAAAAGTGCCAACCAAATGTCAACGGTTTGACGCCATCGGGTGTTACGTCATCAGAAATGGGTCATAAAATGACAAATCAAAGTGCACCTCAACACTACCGACAAAATGGCGGACATCTTTCGTTTGAGCGAGTTCTTTTATCCACTGCCTGGCCGCGCTAGATTTCGGGGCATGTGTTGAGCAGCCATTCGGTTGTCTCATCGTCCAGATCCGTCAGGCCGCGCAGTCCGTGGGAGGTTGGATTGGACATTGGAGGACAACATGGTTAACGGTTTGTTTTTCTGCGGCACACTCACAGGCCACAGAGGAGGCCCAACCCCTTTATACAAGTAGGAGCGGAAACGTCCGACACTGATGCGGAGGCGGTTAAGCCAAACACAGGCTCTTGTAGTGAGGGTCATTCTGGGGTGTGTAACGGTGTCTGAAAGCAAAGTGCAGAGTCTTGTGGGGTTGTCCGCCCAATCTGCATTTCACTGATGATCCGCCCACTGCGTTGCACGTGTGTTATTGTTGTCTGAGAAGCTGATGGGTTGCTGTGCAGCGGGTACAAATGGGTGTCTCGATTTGAGGCGCCGTGCAACAGCACTCGATGGACGGGTGAGCGCTGAGTGGAGCAGATGTCCAGGCTCTATGGCATGGCGTCCTACAGATAGTGTGCTTCACTGCGACGAAGCTTAGCAGGTTGGATGCCTGCGAGTGGAAGGTTGTCCGCTGGTGTAGGACGCAGGCATCCAGTCACAATTCGCAAGGCGTTGTTGATGGTGAG
>Ga0210059_1014588_pt1 | contig 11589 bp, 9 predicted proteins | sample Ectturendosymbi2_FD_188042 | JGI IMG/M metagenome (GOLD analysis project Ga0210059, IMG submission 188042) | Ecteinascidia turbinata endosymbiont from Florida, USA - Sample 2 (SPAdes) (version 2) | ecosystem: Host-associated > Tunicates > Ascidians > Unclassified | place: Key West, Florida... | reverse complement strand
TTGTCTCACAGCGTCCCTTGTACAAATCTTTTTTGATCACGAGTTGGCCGTCATGTTGTCCGGATCACCAGAAGTTGATATAGAAGACTGGAAAAAGATTACGTCGTACACCGGCTGCTTCAATGAGGGTCACCAGGCATGTATATGAGCACCGCTTATGCTTTCACGTGCTGCGTTGTTGCTCTTTTCTGATGCCATCAGTGGTAAAAGCAACAAGTTACTTGAAACGGTTCGGGTTTGTTTGTTTAGTGTTGACAAGTAAATGTTTTAACCTCCCATAAGTAATTGTCCATTGTTTCAAACCCCCCTGACTTTCAATCAGTTGTAAAAGTTGCAAAAACTTGTAAAAATAAGTTGGGAAAAACTTCCCATGCTGGAGGGCGCGTAAGGGGGCACGCCTCCCCAGGGGGCGGGATTTGTTTGTCAACACTTGTCATTTTTCCTTATTACACAAATATTCATCTTGCAAAAATCTGATATGCAAGCTCCGTTATGCTGTTGAATCTTTTGATATCGTTAACTATTTCAGGAATCGAGTTTATAGAAATATCAGCTTTGAAGAAAACAAACTGCGATTCTAATACTGCCGAGATAAGTAGAAAATAACAGGAATATTCAATGACCATGCCACTATGTTCTTTCGTTGTTTAATTGTGATACTATGCAATGTACTGTAACAATCTGATTTTTTAAAGAACTGTATTTTAGTAAAAAGTTCTTGCTTGTGCTGCGACAGACCTGTGGATCACCTGGTAATTAATTCAGATCTTATTCCACCTGCGTGTATGTTTGTACCAGTAAGTGGGTCATGTCGCAAAATTGATAATTACAAATGTGTAGTTTCAGCAGTGCTTTCCCTTTATGCGAAGGTGATTTATCAAATGCGATCTTATCTTTATCAAAATAAGAGAGCTTGTTTGTTTCGGGTGCTTTCGTGAGCACTGGGTGAATCAAAAACGATCCTTTGTGAGGTTTCAAAAAGTTGGGAAATTAATAACACGGTTGAAATGCACGAAGATGCAGTAAAAACAATGCAGTGACTTAAAGTAAGAAGAAAGAAAACTATACACCATGTAGGAATGTCTGGTTTGATTTTGTATGAAAATCACAGCAGCACTTGGCGTAGATATCTTTTGAGGAAATTGATTTAGAGCACAGGTTCCACTTTTTCGCGATGTGCAAACATCTCGATGCTGGTTTTTGCAGGTTATTCGGTGGTTTTGGGAATGCGTTGCCAAAATGCAGACCAGCGACCGGGCATTTTTACTTCAGTTCGTCACTGGCTGCTCGCGTCTTCCGCCTTCTTTCCTTTCTCACCACAGCGCGAAGTTTGTTGTGGTTCACGACCCGCGTTCAGTTGATCAGCTGCCCACTGCCAGCACTTGGTGAGCGCTCAATTATGGTCTTTTGCTGTAAATTTTACGGCTTTGCGGCCATATTGTGAACGTGGTAGTTTGAACAGCAGTGAAAGTGCCCGGACACCGGCAAGTTTGTTTTTTTCTGATTGTGATGATGTAAAATAATACGTTTGAATATTTGCTAATATTGAAAGTATTCTCACAAATACCGACCGCGTGATGCCCTGAAATAAAATTTTTCACAATGAAGTTCAATCCGACAGAGACTTTGATGTAAAAAGACAGCAATTAATTTTTGTAGCGTGCATAGCACAACCATGAATTTGAACAAAATCACGCACATGCTTATATCCAAACAGCTTGTATTCGGTGACGGAGTTGCGAACTTTAGATGACGCAACCAACATACGCAACTAGATAAAAATATTTTCCGAGTGAAAGTCAAATTTGTTTCTCGTTCGCTGCAAGATATAAATATCGTCGGAGATTTGAATTCGTGGGGTATTTTGCGAAATGTGTTGAGCTCACGTAACTCTACCAAATCTTGGTAACACTGCTGTCGTTCTAAGCTGAACATGGATGACGTGCAAAAAATGCTGGAGAGCTTTGCATCGAAAAATGTGACGTCAGCTTGTGCGCGTCTCTTGTTTTCTTAATTTTACAAACCGTGTGAGTGCCAAATGCTGAGAGTAACATTTGTTCGATACAAATTGTTTTTAGTATGAACATGCTGAAGCTCCCGGAGTACGATTCCTATCATGCTCTTGAAGAGAAGCTGCTCATAGCCATTCGTTGCGGAAATTGCGGTTATACGTTCACGTGAAATCTCTGATGACGCAATGCTGCCGTGTTAGCTCAGTGGAATCGAAAGGGCAATTTGCACTGCGCTTTGTTTCAGCGCATATTTTACTATGCAGACCCATATTGTACAGCTCTGCCGGTGTTTTTATAGCTCTTGTATCTCTCACGCACGAGTTTTTACTGTTCTAGTCTATGCGTCCTTTGCCACTATTGTGCAGCAAATGAGCGTTCAGTTAGTTTGAAGGAAATGTAGTTTTGCTCGGTTACTTGTCGTTTCGCGAAAGTGTTTTGATTCACTTTGCAGTTCCGTATCCACTGTGCCCTGAATGCTAGAAGTTTATAATGCTTAATGTGCATATGGTTTGAAGCGCTTTTTTCAAGTATGTTTAATGTCTCTGCAGAAGCTCGGCTTGTGAATGCATGTCACATCAAAAAAGCCGTAAATGCTGTGCTCTTTGCGTAAGGAATATATAACAACAATGTAGCTGTGAAAATTTAACTGAATTATGCATTATGCAAATGGCTGGCGTGATGAAACTGTTTTATTTCATTGTATTGGTCAATATTTTTTTCTGACTGCATGTACAAAACGGTTTCTGCTCAGCACCTGCTTGATCTCCTGTTTTGCCCCTCGATTTCTCCAGAATCTCTATTTAGCCCGAGAATATAAACACATAGTCAGTGACGGATTTACGCATAGGCCATGGCCCAGGGCCCCCGCGCTTTTGGGGTCCCCACGCAACTCTTTCCTATGACGACTCAATATTAACTGAAAATTTGCGAAACTGCGCAGAGGCATATAACTTCACAATTTACCTTGAAACGAGCGGAAATGCAAATGTCTGTACTAGACTCTTATCAGCAGGGCCGGTGTTAGCAAGTGCGGGGCCCTGTTGGAAACACTTTTTCGGGCCCCACTTAGTGGTGTGCAGAAATTTTTGAGGGGGTGCATCAAGTCATAATGGTAGAAATCGTTATAACACCTGCCTATCACTATATACTTTACACGTGAAAATCCACTGAATACAGCGCCGATTAAAGGCGTAAAACCGTTTACAGTAAAATCCACTGAATACAGCGCCGATTAAAGGCGTAAAAACCGTTTGTTAGAGTAGGTTTTGAATATCACGGAGAAGTAAAAAATTATTTTGTCTTTAACAATGACGTCGGAGCAATGGATGTAAAACACATTTTCGTAGACGTTTCGGTAACTTATGCTACCATCACCAGTACATTAGTAACACTGAAGTCAATGATATAAGTCGGTGATGTTAAAAGACGAGGCCTGAAAGGGTGACACAAAGACCTCTCCAGCAGAGACTTCACTGGACAGCGCCGTAACAACCAATAAATATGTAAATTGATTGCAGATCTTCCAATAATTTTAAAACTACTTTTCAATTTTTCAAAACAGGCAAGCTCTCTGTAGTAGCCTCAAACGTCCACGAAAGTTAGTCCACTTAGCAACTTTTCAGAATTTTTGCAACTTTCTATTCATTGGGCTATGACTAAGAAATTACGACGCCAAGCTGCAAGATTGATGCCATAACCCAGGGGTGGCCAAACGTTTTGACCCTAGGGCCAAATTCTCGACAGCCTGGCCACTGGAGGGCTGGATAGGTGCGAAGTCAAAAGAAGACAGGCAGCAGCCAATCTTACATTGCACTGCTGTCCACAGTTGGAAACGTTTGGCGGACTGGATTAAATTGGTCGGCGGGCGGGATGCGTCCCACGGACAGTAGTTTGGCCTCCCCTGCCATAATCCTTGCTTCGGTGGTATTCATGATGCAATTTTCACCACAACAACATCATGAGGTTTACTTCACTTGAACCAAATTGTCACTTCTGTTACTATCATAATTTTATGTTACTTTTTAAGGAACCATTGTTTTTTGCATACCTGAAATCGTCATTCAAAACTGTTTATTTCGATAGTTTTCGTCAATCTCGGGTTGCCGAGATCAAATCTCTGCGAGAGGAAACATGAACAACGCTACTAAAAGACTGATGAAGCAGTACACATTTGCAGTTACGAACTAAGTGGTGCCTTCAGAATACAAGCATTAGTATGGTGGCCCATGCTTGCCACCGTAAAAATTTGTTTCTGGGATTTTTTTGAAAAAAAAACAACAAAAAAAACGTTATAAAACTAACTTTTACTTTCGTTTCGCAAATGTTTTCTAAATAAAAACATTTTCGTTTTAAAAAGTTGATTTTTCGTTTAAAAAAATTGCATTAGTTTTTTCGTCTTGTTTGATTTGACGGGCATGCTTATTTAGGGGCCAATTGTGCCCCAGTCCCCACACCTTCCTCGCCAGACAAGGCCATTTGAGCCATCTCAGTCAACAGTCCTATGCACAAAGGAAAGAGAAGGCAGTAGACCACAGACTAAAAACTTTAGGGCTCCAGTTATTTTCGTTTACGTCGCCCCTCTTAAAATCTGATAAAAAAAGTTTGCATGAAATCACGGTGAATAGTCAATGCTAGCTTAATGCTTTTTCTCGTATCTGTGGTTACTCAGTAACGTCCCAACTGCACATCAACATTTCCTGACACCTAGGCATTGGCGACGAACGTTTCGTTGGGGCGGCGATGGCTAGTCCGCCTCTCAATCGGAGGGTTGATCGTTCGATCCACGGCCGCTGAGTGAATCGCCGTGGTGTTCCTTGGGTATGATCGTTCGCTTAAACTGCCCCGGTAAGAAGCATATTTCAGGCATTGGCATGCCGCTAATTGCCGTCGCCAAAATTATTTAAAAAAAATTTCTTGGCACATCTGATGCTATTTTCTAATGTTCGGTGGGATATTTTCAATAACGCCATAAGCTGTAGCCCAGTCATTAGGCGAGTTAATCAACATTAACTTTTGGCGGTTGAAGTGAAGAACTTTGCAAAGATACCTTTTCTCAGTTTCAATACAACTGCTCTTTTTTCTGCATTACGTGATGGTGCCGGAAAATGACTTCTTGAAGCGGGGTAGTGCAGTTGGTGTATTTTCGTGTGTAACTTTGAGCTCAGATTATTGGTTTGAACTGCAAGTAGAGTGGATAAGAGCCAGCCGATAGGCAATGTAGTTTTCGTGAAGTCGCCTTTGTTCAACGGTACACAGTGGCAGTCATAGAAAAAGTTATTTCAACAAGAAAAGTTTAAAAATGGTGTTGCTCTCATTTTGATGAATTTGAGGTAAGAATCTTAGTCTGAAAACCTAACGCAAGGGTAAACAATATGTGTAGATATGATTGCGGTTAACGCTTTTATTAACAAGAGCGTTAATCGAAATGGTTGTACAGCTTGGCAATGGCTGCACTGTTCATCGCAACAACCGTCGAACGTAAGACGTTGTAATCACCGCTAAGCATCCAAAAGGCCTAGGTCCCAGTTGGCATGGTTTGGTAATGCAGTTTTCGAAATAGACGTCTGTTGGTAACCAGTCCGGTCGCCACGGGGCTTTGGTGGGCTTAGCCCCCAAAAAGCTGCAAGTCCCCTACAATTGGAATATGAAACACTAAATCAGTGGATTTTTTGTCAAATTTTAGAATGTCACTCCCACCTGCACAAACGTAGTCTCCCAATTGAAGACCATCTGGTGATGGTTCTGTTGGTAACGTACAAAGGCAAGGAATAACACTATGTTCGTGTAATTCGAAGAAGTCCAACAGCTAGACAAAGTGTGCAGGTCACAATGAAGACTGCGAGCCAGCGATTCTCAACCATAGCCGGTTTTAAACCTTTAAGATATTTTTTCAAAATGGGTCCCTGCACCTACAGAGGGCTCCGCGCAAGTGCCGACAGAGTTAACGTTAGAAGCCTTTTATACTAGGAGGATTAAACCACTACTGAAACGTGAAGTGAACAATGAAACGTTCTTTACATCACTGAGATCATATAATGAAATTAACATTATAGCCTGCTATACACAGTATATATAGGCCTACTTTTTTAGTTAAAGACGGGGATACTACACGAAATTTGTACATACATAAATGTTTACATTTGTAAAGCAGGTATGCCATCACACCCTTAATTTTTCCGTTTGGTCCCCTGGAATGTGTCAACTATTAAACAGCTATGCGGTGAGATTACCGGAGATTTAAAAACAGACAGGGAGGAAAGTTTGACGAAACGTGGGGTTCGCATAAGCATATGTAAAGAATGCAAAAAGTAGAAAAATTAGTGATGAGAAAGGTGGCGACAAGCAGAATAAGCAAGAATTATCTCGAAAATAAAAAACAAGACACATTTCAGTTCGTTAGTGTTTGATTGCGATTTGAAGATGCTTTATTAACCCTTATATCTTTAAATAAGCACGAAACATAATATTGTTTCATTTAAAATTTTTATAAGCCAATTTGAGGGATTGAAAGGGCGGCACTTTTATGGTCGGCCCCGGGCGGCACTTAGCCTTGCTACGCCACTGCAGAGGATCCTATACGCTTACAAAATATTATGGGGCCCGCCAGGGTTGTTCAGTTTGACCTTGCTGACTGCAAAGACATTTTGATAGATCGCAACTGTTTTATCTGAATACCGAGGTGACTGTGAAGCAACGTTTTTCGTGTATTTTGATGATGGTTGTAAAGCGAGTCTATACTGTATTTTGAGAGGCCGTTGGAAAAAATTGTGAACCGTTATGGTCTCTCAAAACACCTTGAAACACTGGGCCCCGCGCTGGCACTATACGCAAGCAGCTTCGATAGGAAGTGCAAATTTGGGGTCTCATCTAGACCCATTACTTTTTGTGAACTTTTGCAAGAAGGAGCTCCTTAAAAAACGGTTTTAAAAAATGATTGTTCAAAATTCAGCCGATCAAAGAGATCATTGGCTAAGGTTTCTTTGTTGTTATGCGAGATGGAGAAAACAATTTGTCCTCTACCCCGTTTAAAATTTATAGTGAATTCAATAAAAATGTGTATGTACCAATGAAACCGAAGCGTATAATCTCTTGTTTTTTGAGAAGCCAAATAAAACGATGTCTTTTTTTCGAAGTGCTTTTCAAAGCACTCTGTTAACACACGCTCGTGAAGTTTTTTTTGTTCTGCATAATGCAGACTTTTTTAAGTTTGCAAAACGCCTCGGAACTCTCTTGAGGAAAGGTTTTGAACACAAGAGTTCTACACAGAGAGCAAATAATGCGTCATGTCTGATCAGCTACTTTGACGTACTGCTATGGGCTTACGGCCTTTCTACGTTTTCTAACCGACTTGCGGTGTTGCGAAAACTCTTAAGTGTGGCAGTAAAAGCGGAAATTTCGAACAGTTGTGAATATCAGTTTGACGTATAAATATGGAAATTGTGAAAAACTTGAAAATATAAAAACTTGACAATAAAAAATAGCAAATCTAGGAAGTATACATATAGAGTAGTATCAAACTGGTTTAAGGGTCCAGCTATATTTCTTTGCTTTTTACCTCAAGCGCATTTGAAGGGTCAGCTCTTTCTACTTCCATTTTCATCATTAAAATCCCAGCTCTTTTTACCGTCTGTAGGTTTAAAGATCCAGCTCTATTTCTTTGTTTTTACCGCCATTCCCGTATCAAACTGTATATGTTTACGGGTCCAACGCATCATTGAAATCCCAGTTCTTTTTACCTCCCAGCGTTCAAGCGATCCCCGTGTGAGCTAGGGTATTTATTCGATCTGGAAGAATGATTCGTTTGTCATCATAGGCAGAAAGGGCGACCTTGTTGACAGTTTCTATGAATATTTCATGCTGCCGACTTCCGATTACGTTCATTGTTCTCCGCTGTTCTTTGTCATTGAAAAGGTAATTTTTATATCCAACGCATCATTAAAATCCCAACTCTGTTTACCGTCAAGCGCATCAGTCAAGCGTTCATGGGACTTTACGCGCCACGTCATTAGCACACAACGTCATAGATTCGTTTGCCAAGTTCCTGTTTCGTCGCCTCGCCGTTCTTTCACTGTTAGCGTCTGACCAGTCAGGCGGAACATCATGCCGCCTCACAGTGGTGGGCTCTGAAGCAAACTTATGTTCGTGCAGGTGGTATCAGTCTCAGGGACAGTGTGATTGTTTCTAACTTATTGTTTGAAATTTTCGGTATCGGCTAAGAATGACTCATGCTGCTTGTAGGTGTAGAGCTAATATATTTTATCTGTATTATGCATTCATAGAGATTGATTATTCATCAGTTGTCGTTAACCTCTGAACGCAAAAAGATCGCACAGAGCTAATAGGCTTAAGACTGGTTTAAGACTGTGTAATCTTTGTTTCTATTGTAATGTAAGGATCGCTTTTATTTTTGTTTGTAATGGTTTGGTTGGTTTGCTGCTCTGTGTTAACTCGGTTCAAGCTGTTTGTAGGTGTTGAATTTCTTGTATTGTGCATTTGGATTAATTCATAGCAAAGTAATAGAGTTAACTTTCAAGTCTTTGGCATTTAGAGACATTCGAATGTTACAAGTAGGTATCTTTTGTTTCTTCTGATGAAAGTTCATTAGGTTAGGATTATGGTGGTAATCGCAAAAAAAGCTTGTTCACAATGGTTAAGATACTGTTGGGGTATATTTGTGCTTAGCCATTAGCTCTCTAATTTGGTTATGTTAAATTTGCGCTGAAATCAATTTGGGTTGGGGGCAATTCAGTGTTGGAAGGTTAGTTGGTCTCACTGCAATTTTTTTTCGGTTGATTAAGCAACTGTTGATGAGTGGTTGATATTGTTGACTTAAATTGATTCCGCAATAGGGTGTTGTGAGGGAAAATGGTTAAAAAAACAACAGAAACTGCAAATTGATGCACTTTTATTTCATGAAAATATGCTTCAACGTTTAAAATTGTTTTCAGCTCAGTGTAAAATATTTGGCAGTAAAAAAAGTTTAAGCAGCTAGGTGTGTCGTTCACAGACATTTTCGAGAGACGCCATTATATTCAACACATGCTGCAGGATGAAAACATTGCTAAAGAGTGGAAATAATTTGTTGTTAATTACACAATTTGATAGATTTGTGTGTAGAGATTTGTTGTTGTGTGGTTATTTTGCTTAGAGATGTTTCTGTATGATGTTACCTTAGGCAAATTTGAGGTGTAATTTCAAATTGCATTGTCAGGTGTTTGAAATTACAATAACGTGAGTTCAGGCGTGACGCCATTCGATACGTCTCTTAAAATTAGGAAAAAGTCATGGAATCACAGGTTCATAGCATTTTTTCTTAATTTATGAAATTAACAAGAGAAAAAGACTGGGGGTGTAGGGTAAAGTCCAAATCTTTTGAGCAAAAGACCTGAACTCTGTTCAACTCAAGTTTCTATGACATGGGAGGGTAAAGTCCAAATCTTTTGGGCAAAAGACCTGAGCTCTACTGTATTCAACTCAAGTTTCTGTTTTTTGGATGTATGAATTAGTCATTATTATGTTGCATGCTCTCATGTATTTGTGTGAGCGTTGCTTGCTTCACTGTGTATCATTTAAGCTTTGTCCAATAATGAGTACCTCACCACCCTGGGTGTTTTTGGAAAAGCAAACATTCAAGGTGTGATGTTCATTTGTGACAAACGCACTTTCTTCAAGTCTGATTACTTTTGCACTCCCCATAGCTAACCAACCCCAAAATTCTCAGCCACAAATTCAGCATGATTCATGAGTGCTAATTTTTTTAAGAGACTTTGAAATGATTCATCAGAAATTCAAATTTTCGCTAAAGTGTTTTGGTTTTAAAGTGTAAATTATTTTTACCTTTTTTGTCTTTGAGCTTTGTTCAATTTGTAATATTTTTCTGATCATAACTTTTGTTTGCTTATAGTTAAAAATTGCCGTAACAATTACATTTCTTGCTGCACCATACATTTCTTGGACTGTTTTATAGTCAGATGAAGAAAGTATCTTGTTACTAAATCCTGGGTTTTAAATAGGTTGCATTATACTGTCTTTGTCTTCAGTATTGTGATGAAGCCCAAGGCACGGCCAAGTTCGTGGACTGCCACGGAAAATAAATTGTATTTCCCATCTCCTGGAACTGTTTTTTGGTCTGTCCAGTTTTCTGAATCGAAATGTATATCTCCACTTACTGTGGTCTTACCAGGGTAAAAAGCATGCGCTAAAGTGCCCCCTTTTTCCCGCTGAGTTTGTATGGACGATTTAGCCCATCATGAATATTTAAGAATGTAATTTTTATCTCACATTTTTCATCAGGCTCAACTCTTTTGAATTTCAATCCACACACACTCTGCCACGTTTCAAAAGCAGCATCAATTTGCTCTAGCGTTTTTTCTTTTCCCAAGCTCTCACAAAAGTTTGTTAGTGTGTATTTAAGTTTTTGTGTTTGCCATGGATGAGAATGAGTTTTTTTTTGTATCCAAGTTATCCGGCATTCCACAGTAATTTATTTTAACTCTAAAAACTTTTTTTGCTCACTGAGTTCTACTCTTGTAGTTTTCTAAGTTGAAATTCTAAATCAGTAATTCTTTGAAGAAAAGTTTGTTCAATTCTATCAATTTTTTGATTTAATATTGTTTCTTTTAGTTCGTCTGTTTCAGTATTTGCGACAATTCGTCCATTTATCACAACAAAGGTCGCTTCAATTCTCTACTTTCATTTGTTTCGTCCAAAACTTTCTTGTTCACACCATCAGTAGGCATGACTGCATCGGCCAGACCGACAAGTTTGTGATCGTTCATTTGAAGATTTGAAACCATTTGATTTTCACCATCAAGCCTCAAATATTTCAATGATTCTAACTGGTTGTTAGACCTAATGTAACACCAGATACGTCCCCTACAGGGAGACATCTTAGGGTGCTTTTGATTCAGTAGAATCATTTATGCATGGGTTCTCATTACTGAATCAGGGACCGTTCTCGCAGAAACTAAGTCTGGTTAACAGCCGTCATTAATTGCCCTAATATAAACTATTTCTCAATGGTTCACACTATAAAATATACAAACCAGTGAATCATATAATTTGTGGTTTCATAGCTTTTATTCATCACCATAAATGTATTCAAATGACATAAACTGGTATCAACATACGATGTATCATAGAATTTAAACACTTCTCGACATATTACAACGTTCGTATAATCCTCATATTTTAATCCTGTATCTCAGTAATTGCCAATAAGAGATCAACAATCTATTCAGATGGGTTCCCTTATCCAAGCAATTTACTATATAAAATTGAAACTGTATGCTTTGATAGATTTTACTAGTAGAGCTTATTCCATTATTCAAGTATATATTTTGTTATTTAATTTACTCAAAAGTTGAAGGTTTATTATGACAGCTCTTAAAGATACGTCTACACATTTGACCTTGTAGTTGCTAGACCACTGTTTAACTTGCATCCACACTTCGAGAACCGGGGTACGATATATTCGTACTTTGATTTCGGCCTAAAAAACAGCAGTTTTCGGTTGCCTTACCAACGCCCTAGCTCCTCCGTCGATTGCGCTAGAGACCTGTTCAAGGACTCAACCGGA
>Ga0210059_1014587_pt1 | contig 11589 bp, 5 predicted proteins | sample Ectturendosymbi2_FD_188042 | JGI IMG/M metagenome (GOLD analysis project Ga0210059, IMG submission 188042) | Ecteinascidia turbinata endosymbiont from Florida, USA - Sample 2 (SPAdes) (version 2) | ecosystem: Host-associated > Tunicates > Ascidians > Unclassified | place: Key West, Florida... | reverse complement strand
TCGCGGTCACGACTTTGCCCGGGGCCTCGCGTTCATTTAATCCGGCCCTGGCTACGACCCCGGCTCGTCGCCCAAGGGGACATGGGCTGATTAGCAATCCTCAAGACACAATCAAGCCTCTCAAAACTCAAGCTCTCACCTCACCAATAAAGCCGCAATTTACTATTCATTGTATACGACGAAGCCCCAGAAACGAGCGCACCATCCGCCCAGTGATGTTCGTCTGGCGACAGGTCTGCTGTGACCTTTGAACCATGGGCCCAGTGACGTGGCATTCGAATTCTGATTTCACTACAGTTTAGCAACTGAACATTCTGCAACTTGAAAAAGCTTGCTGTCAAAACTATTTAGGTTCGAATCAGAGACGAATTTTCATTTTCGGGGTCCTAGCTTGGGTTATTTCAAATTGGGGGTCCTTCCGGAAGGTTTGCGACGACTGATGGCAAACAAATCAGCACTACACGTGCTCGTTACACTCACTGAACAAGTTGTTCCACTTCATAAACATATTATTTTATTCTGAATTCTCTCGATATCAGGAACAAAAACAGTCACAATGAAACTAATGAAAAAGCCATGCGGTGAAGTTATCTGACCGCACACCCATGGCATATTTATTGAGTACCTCGCTGACCTCGTGTAATCTGAAAAATGGATTCAGGCGCTTTGTTCCACAATTATGCGCAACAATAACCAATCCTCGACACCACAAACAGAGAATGCTCATCGTCATTTACTTCAATCTGCTGTGCTCATTCTTCCACAGAGAGATCTTTTGTAAGCGGGATAGTAAAAAACGTGCGTTGAACCAAAACAAAAATACAAACGTAATTGATTGCAGAAATGCTGGAAATTGCCCTTACTCCCAAGATTTTGGGTCCCGTCGAAATCGGGGGCCCTAGGCTGAAGCCTATTTAGCCTAATTGTAAATCCACGCCTGGCTCGAATCATGAAAAATATGGAAAACAAAAGCAACCCATGCGTGAACTTGAAAACTTGAAGAAGGTAAAAGATTTAGTTTAGGATGGAATCTATGTGCAGAAGACACAGACGTTTGTAGAGAGACCACGCCCGTCATTATTTCCGGCAAAGTTATCCGTCGTAAGTTGAAATAACACACGGCCAACATTTGCATGCAATGAGGACTAAAAGAGGCAAATATGCTGAGGCACGGCTATCAAGTGCGGCCGTGACGACATGTCACGCTTGAAAGCAAGGGGTATAAGAAGCGATCTGAAGAAAGTACACCGCGTTTTTGTACAGCAGTGACCGCAGATAACTATCAGACATACAGTATATCAAATATGATTACGTGCCTTTTGTTTAAAATTTCGTGTGCAATTGGCGCATGTTACAGTATGATAAAGTCCACAGTTTACCTAACAACTTAGTTCGATATGTTGATGGTAAGGATTGTTTTGAGATGGACAAAATATAGTAATAAGATTTTCAAACAATCTGCTGCACAAAAATAAGACAAAGCTACTGATTTATTTTAAATGAAATTTGTACCTCCCAGTTACACGTGAACTATTTCATATTTTGTTTCAGCTTCAAAGACCGAGGAGCATTGAATGCTTTGCTTAACCTGAGCGAAGAACAGAAAGCTAAAGGTGTCATAACTACATCAGCTGGCAACCACGCTCAGGCTTTGGCTTACCAGTCGCTCAAACTGGGAATTGAAGCTACAGTAGTTATGCCATTGCAAGCCCCCATTGTCAAGGTCAGTAACCAGAGCGTGTTGCAGAAACAATGGGTGAGCACACTTCCATCTATTGCTCTACGCAAATGCTGCAATTGGAACGAATGGGAAACTTAGTTCGAATTTTTATCTTGATGTACCATCAGTTGAAGATTTATTATAAATACCGAAAAGGATGTTTTCACTACCAAAAAACAAGGTGTAACAAAATTTCTATTTATTACTGCAGCTAACTGAGGAATAAAGGCACAATTCAACACACCTTATCAAACTTGTTGAAATTTTCTGCATGCTAATCCGTGATAAAGAATTAAAAGGATTAAAAACGTTTGAAATAATCATATTAGTTTCACGTGTAGACAAAAAGCTTCTTTCACTAATCAATTAGTCTTTTCCATCGTATTGAAAAAAAACTTAGAAGGAACTAAAAGACACCTTTTATTATTCATCCTTCTCACTTGAAACTGAAGTTGTTGTACTGTATAGGCTATCGTTTTACTGTGTACATATTTTACTGTATACATGACTTTTTCTTCCTCATTTGAGTTTGACACGAAATCTGAGTAATTAGTTCGGATAACACAACTTGCCAATCTCGCTTAAATCTAAATGCAAGCCAAGCAGTTTGTCTGACTTGCGCCGGCCAAGTTTGAAAAGGATGTCACCAGAAACGTTGGTCATGTACAAAATTCAAGTAAACTGAGCTTGCAGAGGATATTTCTGACTCTTTCGCACAAGCCCTTGATCTAAGGAGCAATTTGCAATAATCAAGACAACGTAATGCATCAATCAGGATGCAGAACAGTTTTAAACTTGAAGGAAAGGCGCAACCAATGAAATCGTTTGGCGGAAATCTAACACGATAGTTTGTGAAACATTGTCCCGATCAAATTGCAAGTGAAACTGGTTGAGTAATTTAAGAAACAAAGTATTAATCTATTTCATTTGCTCAAATATCACCTATCAGTGATGCTGTTATACTTGCTTAGATAATCACCACGTCTAAAATTGAAAGAAGGCAGTAATTTACGGAAACACGTCGGAAATGAAAGTGACTAAAGAATCGTTGCATATTAGTATTATGTGTTAAAAACAGCGCTATGTCCTCTTATCATGCGAGAGTTGAAAGTGAAGGAAAATGGGACATCGAAGATACAATAGCATAGAAAATCAAACAAATCGTATACTTAATCGAAAGACGTGCACAAGAGTCAGTGTTTGTGCTCTTTGACTGGTGCTGCAAAATTTTTTCAAGCACAGAATTTCAAATCTTCCGTTTTTTGTTTGTCGGAGACTACAACTGACTTGGCAGCCAACTTTACTTGCATAATTAACAGCGAGGAGGTTTTGCATAAAATGATGCAGAGAATATGAAAAACGCTGCTCTTATGCTGGAAGTTGCTCTAGCTTCAGGGAATCGGTCTGGATATAGGAATGAGAGCAAATGACTGAAAAACGTTTAATGAAATGCATGCTTTCACTTTACCGCACTTTGATCCTGGCATCTGTCTCAAACAGCGCACGTCTTTTTAGATTTACAGTAACGAAAAACGAAATAAAACTAATTCAAATGTCTGTCTCCAACCGATATTCACAAAAATATTTACTTGTGGATTCAAACCTTTGTGGAGACCAGTTACTCGGATCGAAATTATGATCGATCATTACCACCACTTCCACTCTGTCCCGAAGTGGTGACGTCTGACAGGCCCCCCCCCCTATGGAGCAGGTGAGGAACACTTCTCCAGACTCTGCGGCTTAACTCGGGCACAACGTTTTGGCCACGCCTTTCTCTGAGGCTTTCTGGGGTTGCGAAGTGCAGTCTGCTGCTGTCCTTTACGAATCTGGCAAAAACTGATAGTTTTTTGGTGTTTGGTAAAGTTATCCGAGTTGTAAGCGGAATAGTTGAAGTTTCAATAAATTTTTAGGTGAGCAGTTGTAGAGATCTGAAAGGAAAAGTCATCCTGCACGGAAACAGATTTGACGAAGCCAAAAAATTTGCAATGACATATGCAAAAGAACACGATCTGGTTTACATCAACGGGTGAGTTGTGCGGTTTGGATGTGACGAAGTTGGCAGCCAGTAATATCTGCCAGTCCTTCAGCTTTTCGTTCCTTTGCTTTGTCCAATCAGTGCTCAGATCTACCCTTAGTTGTTAGTTCTGTTGAAATAAACATTCGCGTTACACACTTCAATTCACCCGCAGATACGACCACCCAGACATTTTGGCTGGTCAGGGTACGATTGGCCTGGAAATATTAGAAGATCTTCCTGATGTTGATTACATCATCGTTCCGATTGGAGGAGGCGGTCTCGTTGCAGGGATCAGCGTTGCAGCAAAGCAACTGAAGCCAAGCGTTAAGATCATTGTGAGAAATTTATTTACACCGCATATCCTTTTCATTCTAGAATTACTTGGTAGTTTGCTGTTTTTACTTTTTTCACACGTCATTGCATATTACTACATTAACCGTAAAACCTCTTTATTGAGTTACATTTTAACGAACGATACAAGAGATACACTTTGAGCTCATGAAACCTTTCTGCACTACATTGAACAAGTGCATGTACAATATTTGAAAAGTGCCTTCGACTGATTTCGTGCTGGAACCTTGATCAACAGGGAACTGAAAAACTGACTGCTTGTCACGAGTGGCGAAAGAGCAATGTTTTCATTTCTCTAGAATAAAATATTGTCTGAAGTGTCTTGAGATGTAAATAGGGCTGTCAAAATATTTTTTCTTAATTTTTTCCTTAATTTTCACTTTGTAAGTAGCTGAGACTTTTGATTTACAGTATGTTTTATAAGAGTCTGGAGAAACCCTTTTCGGGTCTTGTTTTCACCAGCAATGCAGCTCTGAGTGAATGTCATTGGGAAAATATATTATTTTCGCGGTTGATGCAAAGCTTCGCAAACATGTTTGGTGCACAATTAATGCACACCGAGGTGTTCGGACGAAGTTGAAGGTTGTTCCGGGCAACTGGGAATTTTGGGCGTTTTAAGTTTTGAAATTGATATCACGGTGAAGCTGGAGTTAATCTCAACAGCAGGCAGGGCCGCAACCAGGGGGGAAAACCTCCCCTCCGAAATTTATAAAATCGTGTTTAGTTGTTAAGTTCAACATCAAGTTGCACTTGTGACGTCACATCACACAGCGCCAGTAGGAAGTCGTCAAGTAATAATGGGCGCAGAGCAACACAAGAAATAAAGAGTGAACCTGGTCGAGCGGGAAACTCTTATTATTTGTTCTGCTGAAAGCTCTCGAGGCCTGCATTCTTTGGTTCGCGTCTCCAAAAAGCGACCGTTACGCAGTCTTTTTGCCCCCCCTCCGAAAATATCAGGTGGTTGCGGCCCTGACAGCAGGTGAAGCATCTACGTACTTCTAGGGGTAGCCAACCAAAAAAACAAAACATGTCAAGCATTGGTAATTTGTTACGTAGTACAGCACGTACACCTTTAAACTGCATCCTTATTTTTTCTATTTTACTTGTATTTTCTATATTTCGTGATGGAAACTTCTTCGTAAATCAAACGTTGCATAAATAACATAGTTTCTTTAATTGTGTCTCCAGTGTTCACAATTCAAAAATAATTGTAAAGTTTTTTCACCCTATTACTTTAACCCAGTGTTTCTTAACTTCTTCGGCCAAATCACTCCCCGGCAAATTTAAGACGGGACAATCTTTATAACCTGCAGCAACTCACTGCGCAGTCAAAGCGAACGCAAACTAACATCTGACCTGACTCCTGCAATTAACACTGAACCGAAGACTTTGAACATCTAATTCAGTCACATTAGTCTCTTCTGACTGGTGTTGTCACGTCATCAACAGCTGTGACGCACAACAGTGAAACAAGAGCAACTGTTATTGCCTGGACTAGACTGGGACTACGGCTTGTAGATAAATAGAGACAGCAATAATTGGCAGTAAGCATGCGGAATGATTTATCATCCGCTATCTCCATGAATCGACCCGGTCTATGAACCGATAGTTGCCACTTGTTCTATTTGCGAAATCGTGTCTCCGTGAGGAGCGATTTTTATTTCGTGTGGTGTAGTGCCTGAAATGAAGAAATAAACCATTTGAGAATACTTCCCTTTGTTTTATGGCAAGCTAAAACGAAAGTAATATAACCGCTAACAAATATGGTTTTACCGAAATTTTCATTTTTGTCCAAACCATGAGATCCTTCCTCGAAGCAAAAATCTTGTTGCGCGAAAAAATTTCATGCCTTCATTGCATTAAAAGCAAACTCACGTAAAAAACGTTTAATGCAAACAACATGTTCGTCATTGTGGTACAGGCTTGTTCATTCGTAGTTGCAGCAAGAGATGGAGCTGAAAACCGATACCAACCGAAAGCCTGAATTAGACTCATATTCCGAAAGATTTTACTTCTTCCGTCAGACTGGGGCTGGCAAGTATTTTCAATCCCCCATCGAGTGCTCAGCCAAAAGCTGCCAGTGACGTAAATGAGCCCGGCTTGTTATCACTGAACCGTTAAAATCGACGGGCAGAGCGAAACAAATTTCATCCTAAAAATTTAGCTGAGAACCACAGAACGGAATTATCGAAGCGATACAACATAAGGTGTGCTACGAGGCATGCACATTGAACTACAGTGGCGCCTGTCATGGCATTTAACGCTTGTTGACCTGGTACCAGCAAACTTTAACTTGGTGCAAAATGCTGCACATGTGATCCACAATAACGGCAGAAGGCGTTGTAACGCTGGTCTTCAACCCACAACTTGCCGGGCACACCAAAGCTGAGGGTTGCTTGCGTAATAAATTTTTTTTGAAACCATTTAAAGAATTTGAAGCTCAAAGAAGACAAGACAAATTTTTATGTTAGCATAAGTATTTGTCGCATGTTTTATGTCACCCGTTAGCGTTACGGTTTTGCCACTTTCAGGTGTCGGCAATATGTGCAATATTTGTGCTGGGTGTTAAAGCAATCATTGATGTTTAAAACACGACGCAATCCACTGTTATCTTTAGTTTTTAACCTAAGTTTAAGTTCTAACACGCTGTTTCGCAAAGCGTGGCGCGTTTCATGGTTAAAGCATCCCATAATTCCAAAGGTAAGATTTCTATTTTTGTGAGTTGAACCCCAATTGAATTTCATTACAAAAAGTTCTGAATAAGAACATCTAGAATGCATGTAAGTTCCTAAAACATGATTTTCAGGGTGTGGAATCAGATCGATGTCCTTCTTGGACCACAGCCATTCAGAATGGCAGACCCTGTACCTGCAATAAATCCAGGGCTGGAGCAAAAAACACAATTGCCGATGGGTTAAGTGTCATTGAGGTAAATGCTTCGAATCTACAATCGCGAAATTTTGCGTTCGTTACATTGCCAATGGTGTTGTAGTTTGATATAAAGCACGCAATCCAAGTTTTTAAATACCGAACGTGGCTTTAGGTCGGTTATAACTCATTTGAAACTGCCAACGAACTCATCGATAAAGTGGTGACAATATCGGAAGACTTCATTGCGTCTGCTATCTTGCGACTACTTGAAGTTGAAAAAGCAGTCGTCGAGGGAGCTGGGGCGGCGGGATTTGCCGCTGTTTTATCAAAGTCCTTACCTGAATTGAAAGGCAAGAAGTGAGTTGATCGCGTGAGCTGGAAAATAACTTTCTGTCTTTTTGAGTTAAGTTGGTTTTCCATGTTTTGTCAGAACCAAGTAAGAAATTTGGGCGCTTAGCCACAGGAGATGCGTATGTGCACTAGCTGGACTTTTTTCTGAAGGGGGAATAGACTGAAGTTGTACTAATTTAAGTGAAGTAGGAAATTGACACACACTCATGGTTTCAGTATTAAGGTTCTGTCACTCACATCCGTCTACTTCGAAGAAACTACGATAGTTAAAAAAAACTGTATACCCACCCACAATAAACGGAGTATAGGCGATCTGGGTTACCTGAAGCACTCCTGATTTTCCAAGGGATAAGAAAGCGCCAATCTAGCCAGCATGACGGCGACCACAGAAAAGCGTAGTTATCTTTCTTAGTTGCAGTGGTCACGTGAAAAGTATGATACGCAAAGAGACAATGGGTTAGGGTACCCTTTAAGTCCCGCGCCCGCCAAAATTTTGGCGGAAGTTTGCAACGCTATAACTCGCCAGCCGATTGAGCTAGATAAGCTGTTCAAACCATCTACGGATTCAGCAAGTCTTCCAGTTGAGATTGAAAAAATTGTTTTTCATTTTGGGTTTAGGGTTCTCTGGGGGGACGTCACAAGTGGGGGTGTTTTTTGGCCTACTTTACGCGGCCATGGACGCCAATCCAATGAGCCAATTTTTTCGCTCAAGTTTTTTTTCAAAACTAGACTATCATCCGAGTCTTTAGAGCCCTTGATTGGCTTTCTAGCATATCTGGAGCCAAAATTATGCCACAAAAAGTGGTTAAAATTTCTACCCCTACAAAAGGACAAAAATTTCTACCCCTACAAAAGGACGCCTGGGTTGAATAACACCCAGTTGGTATATGGCCATAACTCGCGCCAGAATAGGCTAAAGAGCTGTTCAAGCCCTCTAAAGACTCGTGAAGACTTGTGGTTTAGACTGCAAAAAATGTTTAGCTTAAGATCTCAGGTTTTTTGTTGATGTTTACATAATGAGGGGATGTTTGTGCGTATTTTTTACTTTTGGATGACGTCATCATCCCATGGGAACCGACCAATCGAGCCGATTTTGTGGCTCAAAGTTTTTTTTGGATTCTAGGCTACAATACAAGTCTTTTGAGGTTTTGATGGACTTCTAGCGTTTCTGGTTCAAAAGTGATGGCAAAATAAAGTGATGGCAAAATAAGCAGAAATTAATTAGGGGAATCCCCACTAATTCCCTAGGGGATTACTACAAAAATTCCGGTCTTTTGGCCATAACTTTGGCACCAGTAACGCCAGGAAGTCAATCTAGGCCTCTAAAGACTCGTATCACAGCTTAGAATCCAACCAAAGTTTGAGCCACAATTTCGGCTCATTGTCTGGGCGATGACGTCATAAAGGAAAAACCAAAAAATAGTAAAACATACCCCAATCCTGACGACATCCACCGAAAACCCCAAACCCAAATCTCAAAAGTTTTTTTTCAGTGCAAACTACAAGACTTCACGAGTCTTTCGAGGGTTTGAATAGATCTCTAGCTTAAACGTCTGGCGAGTTATCGCCGGCCGTGCAAGGCGCCAGTGGGAGACTCATGCTTTTTCTGCAGTTTCTGGATTTTTGTGCACAACGGGTTTTTTGGGCCATAATTCTGGTTCCAGACATGCTAGAAGGTTAATCAAGGGCTCGAAAGACGCGGACGATCGTTTAGTTTCCAAAAAAAGTTTGAGTCAAAAAATGGGTCATTGGATTGGCGCCCAGGGCCAGTTAAAGTGGGTGAAAAATTCGAATACATGCCCTCTTTGTGACGTCACCAAGAGAAAACCCCACACCCAAATCAAATAAATTCTTTTAATCGAAACTAGAAGATTTGCTGAATCCGTAGATGGTTTGAACAGCTCTCTAGCCCAATCGGCTTGCAAGTTATAGCGTTGCAAACCTGCGCCAAAATTTTGGTGGGCGCGGGACTTAAAGGGTAGGTTATGGTTTGGTGATCACTTCAAGCAATTGTGTTTGGCTGAAGGCAAAGTAGCTCCAGCAGTGCTTTTGTCTCGTGAGGCAAAAGAAACACTGCCATTCAAACAAATATCGCTTGGAAACTAATTCAAGTAGCTTACGCTTTTCCTTTGCCACAAAACACTACAACAGTTGACACATCAAAAACTTCAAGGTAACCACAGTTAGCAGCAAATGCAAAGACAATCTTAGTTCTAGAGCAGGCCTGCACAACATACGGCCCGCGGGCCACATGCGGCCCGCGAGATCTTTTCTTGCGGCCCGCGAGAACTCAGTTGCAGAAAATGTTGCAAAAGCCCGACTTGGGATAATTGCTTGTCCTTTCAGAATTTCTTCCACACTATGACGAAATAGACTTTTGCATCCCGCGGCGAGTTTATGTTGATCAATTTGGCCCTTCGAGCTTTCTGAGTTGTGCAGGCCTGTTCTAGAGTGTAAGACATCAAATCAGAAATATTAACAGGCATAGAGCACAAGTGACTTATTAGCCCTAGGCTATAACCGACACACATAAATAATGATAAAGTGTGCTAAATGCTACTATGCTAGGTAGTAGGTATCACTGTACTATAACCATCGTGAGTAAAGAAATGGGACTGGATCAATGAAAGTTATACCAATTCCGTAACTTTGATGGCATGGTACACAAGAAAGCAGACTTGTACCACTGACTCGACATAGTCAAGGTTCATAATTTAAACAAACACGATGTACGCAGTGGTGAAAGTAGAATAATTTTCTTATCGGAACGATCCAGTATTTGTCAATACCCTCCCAAAATTTCAGCCATAAATATAAAAAAACAATCAAGAGCACGTCTACATTTGGCCCACCCTGTATTGTACATTTTAAAAATACAAAAAACGTACGGTACATTCTGAAAACCACCGTTTCAAAATCAACCAAAAAGCGTTAGGCTCTATCTCCGAAAGTGGTTCAGGCAATGCAACTTGAGTAGTCTAAATTTAACACCTCATACTATAGCCTACGTGCTAATACTGTATTTGCAATCTACATACCCTAAAATAGCAAATCTGATACTAATACTTTACATCGTTTGCAGGTCCCTAAGCTGTTTTAAAGGGGGCTCTTGTGAAAGGTTTGCGATTGATGTCATACAAATTAGTACTACACGCAGGACCGGATTTAACTGATGCGAGGCCCTAGGCTAATCCACTTGTGAGGACCCTTTTCACCCACTGTTGCGAGAAAAAAATTGAAAGCGTCAATCAATTCGCTAAAATCGGAAAATTATGCTCTGAAACTACGGTCATTAAACAGTTCTCAATCATTGCTGAAGTGCCCACGATCACTGCGTTTGTTGCTGCCTTCGACGCAAAGGCGTTAAATTGCACGGAATTGTTGGAATCCCACTTGGCTGGCGGGACAGGATTAGTAACTGCCACAGGCAAACCAACCGAAATCGCCACAATTAAAATATTTGACACAACACATGATCTACGCTTTTTATAAGAATCACATCTGTGTTTTCTTATCTGTATTGCAAAAAAACAAACACACTGCACCTATATAGTATGCGTGGCCGCACAAAGACTTTAAAGCACAACGTGAGGACCACTTTGCAACTCTTTTGCCACGGCTGTAAATATCTGACACACACGAGCAAAACACCTCACGTAAAACGCACCGAAATGGTTGTAACTGTTAGGTTCACGATTCGCGTAACTTCACTCCCCAGGTGAAATAAGCAAGGGATAAAAATCTGTGATTGATTCCTTGTTTATTACTGTGGAGTGAAGTTACTTGAATACAGACATGCGCAAGTTTGAAACATCGCAAAAAGAAGAAAGCAGAGCCCAATCGGCTGATTCCTCTAAAGCCTATAGAAAACCTTCTAGAGCTTTCAATTGTTCACTATTGGCGTGTTTCTTACTTTTTCAGACTGGTAAGAATCGAATGCAACTACACTATCGCGTGAAAAGATGTGGAGTTAAAAATCAGAACCGTCACCAGAAAGTCTTGAACAGGGGGCTTAAATTTTCGCAAGGGGACTTGACATTCTGAAAGTTTGATAAAATCTTTACTGATTTGTAGTGTTTCATATTTAAATTTGGAAGGGCTGAGCTTACCAATGCCTACCGTGGTGATGGGACTGGTTTAAATTTCGCTTATGCTGCCATTATTGAAATACGTATGAAGAAATAAAAAGCTACAATCATCAAATCAAGTAAGGCTGAACATAACACAGTGAACAGTTAAAAAGGTTTTGTCCTGCCTTCTTCATAACAAAATTATCTAA
>Ga0210059_1014586_pt1 | contig 11589 bp, 6 predicted proteins | sample Ectturendosymbi2_FD_188042 | JGI IMG/M metagenome (GOLD analysis project Ga0210059, IMG submission 188042) | Ecteinascidia turbinata endosymbiont from Florida, USA - Sample 2 (SPAdes) (version 2) | ecosystem: Host-associated > Tunicates > Ascidians > Unclassified | place: Key West, Florida... | reverse complement strand
ATCATTCTTTGTAGCAGGTGTTGCCATCTTGCTTCTTAACAGCATCAGAGCACACAGTTTCGATATTTATAACAAGCCTACAACCTTTGGTGAACTGGAACTATGGTGAACTTATTCAAATAGAATGACATCAGATAATAAATAATGAATTGACATTGCATGAAATCTATCACAGGGTGGTCGCCCTAACGTATCTGAGATAAGAAAACTTAATAAATGCCTGAGGCTCAAAAGACCCCGGAGTGCTTCTTGAAGGCAGCTGCTTGCCACCATCCACGAAGAGTAGTAGTGTTTGATCAACGTTAACCTTGCTTTGTGCTTGCTTCACCCAGTAAGATTGACTGCATGTACATAATTTAACGTTTCATGAGGAACGTTCCTTACTCGGAAGCAAAATCATTTACCGCAATTTTGCCACTTTTTTACCGCTGGGCAACAGCGCTGTTTCAAAAGTCGGCAACACTTTCCCTGACCAAAGATTAGAGTTCTGTATTTTGCCTAGCTACAGAAATGCTGAGAGACAATTTGAAATTTCTCCAAGCGTCAGCTGTTTTCATTAAATGCAAAATTACCAACATTTCCCATTGAATAAATTTGAACAACTTCTCCAAGGTTAGCTTACTATGTTAGACTGTTAGGAGTATAGGTAACAATCCAATTCCTGTCAGAATTTTCTGAGCGCCAAAAATGGAAACGGCATCAATGCCAGAGGGTGTTATGCAGAAATGCAGAATATTGACATTCAACAACGTGTTTATAGTACAAACACTTGCGAAGACAGAAAAAGTCATCGCCAGTGTTTGTTTAAAAAACGCGCAAACATCAATAAAAAACAAACAAATTGATTCAAGATTTACTATTGAGAAGAGTTTGTAGTGATAGTAAAATAATTGGAGCAGAGTTTCTTGTGACGTGAATTGTTGACATATGCATCAAATCTACTGATATTAGATCGGAAAATTATATCTAAATTAGAAGTTGCCAAAGCAGCACATACGAGCCAACTACCGGATATTGTGCGCTCCTCGAACCTCAGGATATTTTCAAGGTCGACAAAGTGCTGGTGCAGTAGTTTCATGTTCGAACTATTCTTATGAAAGACCGTGCTGTCTGGTCCTTGCATCGATTTGAAAATAATATTGAAGAAGTGAGAATAGAAGAAGCCTCCAGACTCGGAGATGAAGCACATCACTCCGCTCTGTTTTTTCTGGTGGTGTGGAGCGCAAGTTTGATCCTCGCTCAAGCACCTACACCGAACATCTTTGTTGGTTCACCTCTTCCAAGAAAACTTGAAACGTAAATATACTTGAAAGCAACAAACGTAATACTTTAAGTTAAAATCCAACCTGCATTGTTAAAGAAAATTGTAGGAAACGAAGCTCGGGTTTCTTGCAGCGCTCGTGGGATTGTCGTATGTATAAACATTTGTAGGGATGATGGAGCCATTGCCCGCAGAAACGTTTATTCATGTTTTGTTTCCTTTGGTTCAAATCTGTAATTTCAAAGCTGTGATGATCGTGTGAATAAATAAATTGATTAACGTTATGCTCGATAACGTTTTTGAAATTTCGGCATTTTGCGCTTAAATTGTACAAACGCGATGCGTTTATTACTTTTTGGAGAAAAATACTCATTGGATGATATCAACGTTACTCTTAAAAGATTGTGATGTTTGATATAGTGAGTAGCACAGTTGTGACGATAATTGCCAGCAAAGTCTAGATGCATACGTCGTTTAACATATGTTACATTGCATAAGCCAAAGAGAAACAATCATATCGGCTGTTTTCCATCTCTGCAGAAAAACAAGTTTAGCTTTTGGTTGGATGGGAATTTCTTTACTTTACTTTGCATTTTCCATGTGTCAATTCTTTATTGATTTGCTGTTTAAAGTTTCAAATTGTGGCCTTTATTTCAAATACGGTCTGAAGACATTTATACTTTTTATAGATCTTAGCTTTTGTTGTCGGCTTTGTGCAGTGACAAGGAACGTCGAAAAAGTATTTTTTTTGCATGAAAGATAACAGAGATGCGTTGATGAGTTAAGTCAAGTCCTGACTTGCATGTCGCTTTCGTGTAAAAGAAAATTTTTGAAAGAGCCTTGGATTCAACACCACTCACGTTTGTTAATTTGCAGCGAACTTCTACTGTCCGTTGGATCGCTAATGTTATTGAACGTGGTGAAAGAATTTCAACAACCCTTTCAATGTTCGACAATTAATTGACTTGGCGCCGAATCATCTTAAAATGTCTCTTTGCAACCTTCCCTATTCAACGCACTACAGCAGTAGCCTTTAACGTTGGCGAAATCGCCCTCCAGGGGGCGATTTTAGTTTCCAGAAGGGCGATTTCTGCTGGCTGGAATATACTAAAATTTTGTTTTGCTTTTAAGACTAAGAACTACATTTGCCACTTTGGAACGAAATTATTTGATGCACTTGCGACTAAACATGGTTCGTAACAAACGTTACTTATAGGAGCGGTGATGTAGTGTTCTAACTAGCATTGTCCTGTGCAATGCATGACTGCACTAACTATCCAAGCCCACGGAGAGTGTTACTGGTTGGGAGCCAAACACTGCCTTTCTGACGAATTTCCCAGGCTTGGAGTTGGAAGACTGAAAAAAAACACTAGGTTATCAAGCACTCCGAGACACTCGAGCGACACAAACAAATAAAGAAACACATAAAGCATGGAAGCAATTGTTCAGCAACCTTTTTGCTGCAGCGGCACCTTCCGCAAATTTTGAATTGCTCACGGAACCCTATGCAATGATCCAAGTGTCTATATTACCACAATGGCATAGAACTGTGGTTGCAAAATTCGTCCCGTGCAATTTCGGTCTGTTTTGGCGGTACCCCTGGCAGCAACTCATGGAAACCTGGAGTTCCGCGGAACCCCGCTTGAAAACACTAATGTAAGCCATCGAATAAGGACAAAAGTTCACCAATTATGCTTTAGTAGATGCTCCGGTGGAAACCATAAAACAATGTTCTGTTGATAAGTTTCCGCAATTTCACAGGCACCTCTGAAAATGAAACGAGGAATTCAGTACTGCGATAGCCAGGAATTTAGTACTGCGTTCTGCATAAAAAGTCAGCCATGACTAAACCTATAAAAACTGCATAAAAGAGTTGCAAATATGACATTAATCTTTCATGCTTACAATAAAATTAAATAATATGAAATCTACCCGAAAGTGAAGCCACGCGATATACCAAACATTTCTTGCGATTTGCTTTCACAATTTTCGTATTTCCTTTGGATGCATTTTGTAATCGTTTGGGAAGAGATAAACCAATTGTTGCCGATGAAACATACAGCCAGAAACAGACAAACATCTTTTGGCAGTTTTGGACAAAAAACATGCAAACGTCTGGGAAAGATTATTATATAAACGTTAATTAAAAACTCATAATGGTGGGGAAAATGTTCTACACATTTACAAGTCAAATATTTGTATGTTGGCAAACACAATCAAATTATCTGATGTGTTGCTTTCGTATTTTCTTTGGATTGGGTCGCTCGAGTCAGGTTACCTTACGCTTATCAGCGTCGTTCCAGTGCGTTCGTTGCTAACGTGCTAACAACGAAACTTGTAGCTGCCAACACTGCAGTTTGTTGTGACATCAAAGCATTTCAAAATTTTGACCTTACGATGCTCGCCAAAATAACGTCAATAATGACGACTGCAATGCATCGAATTTAAGACTGCAATGCAACTTATGGTTGCAGTGCAACTGCATTGTATCAAAACTTATGTCAACTGCAATGCATCAAACTACAGGTTGGTCCGAGATCTTTGGTTGTTGCGCTGTGAGGTCACCCCAGATCGATTTAAACAGATGTTTCTAGAACTCCTTATTATACGGCAAGTAACCACACGGCTTTGCTTCGGTAGCAAACGACGAATAATCCCGCATGCGGCGCTGTCCAAGCGGAGCGGAAAGTTAATTCTCCGACTTAATTAATTCTACTACTAATCTAAAGTATCTGATTCCAATAGAAGGCGACTGACTTCGTAAGGAGAACCTAATTTGAGTACCAGCTTGCAACAACCTGTATGAGCTAATCCTGCCAAATTGCATTTCTTTGTTGAAGAAGAGAAATGGCTTCATTTGTTTGCATATATTTATTAAATTTGTTATTATTAGATTATTTGTTTGTTTATTAATTTTTGTACCTATTTATTTGTTTATTTTATTATTTATTGATTTGTTCAGTTATTTACAAACAGCCCATGATTGCAGGCTAAGGCCTGAAGAGGTCATTAGCAACGCAAAGCTTAACAAAATAGGGACGCACATTCACACATACACACACAGCAGATTACAAACAGAAAACACAGTAGAATGTGAAGTAATGTTAAAAGTGTGGGTACTTTGACAAAACACACACGTCTGCTTTATCAGACGAAAGGACGGATTTTTAGATAGTTGGGGATTTCCATGGAAAAATATTTTGATTTGTTCAGTGCGATTTAGTGTAGTAAATTCAGAGTGAAAATATATTTTCATCAACAAGAATCTTAGAAGCATTTGTGATCAACATTTGATGTGATGTATAGGTGGAAGGACATTCAGAAAAGATGTGAGCTTCAGTTTTTAGAGCACCGCATTGACAGATCTGATTGTAATGGCCATCTATTGTTTGCATTGAAATGTACATTTCAGTGACGATGTTTGCATAATTAGAAGAGAGCAGGAATGCAACGCAGGTCATATGCAAAAACGCGTGCTCGCCTGATAGAGTTAGTTTTAAAGCTTTCTACAAACGGTATCGTTTCTTCTAATATTTTGTTTCGACGACGCGCAAGATATTGACCTATAGCAGAGGTCCCCACGTTTTTGTTCTTGCGACGCTTTTTCCAACATCTGCACGTTTTACGCGACCCTATACAATCGATTTTCTTATCTATCGTTTGCATAACGTAGGCTGTATCTTAAAACAAGAAGGAATTTTACAAATACCTACTATTCTGTTTATTGGCTGTAAAATCTTTTCTCTGTAAAGTGCAACAACGAACTTCAACGCTATGGTTGATGGCGTTATGAAAGTCTCGTGATAGAGTACGTTCTCTGCCAGGTTCATTACAAAATATTGTTTTGTTCACTGCCATTTACAGTCTGCTATTTCATGTTGATATTTTCTCTTTCCAAGCATATCTAGGCTGCAAAATACGCAGGTGTGAGTGAATCTCACTGAAAAGTTGAAACCTCAAACCAGACGCGAAAATGAAACACAGAAGTACCGAAATAATTTGAAAGAAGCGTAACGAAATGATACACCCAGTCTGCACCTAAGTTAGTCTGGCAAAAAAAGGTGCGTGGATGGCTCACAAAGCAAGCTTTGTGAAGCGTGGCTCATAAGTGGTAGTTGCAATAATCAGGTTGTCTTGCAAATGAGCGTCAGTGAGTCGGTTTCTATACTTTGACTTAATGTACACCATGCATGAAAATGTTTCTTCACACACATACGTGGACCCAAACTGAACAAGAGCTTTTGTAGCTTCATTTTTCAAACATGCATACTTCTTTGGTGCAATTAACCAAAAACTAGCTAAATCGGAATCCTCAAACTGAGTTTTTTGGTTTTCATCTGCCTCTAACGCCAAGTCACCACAAGCCTCTGCATCAACTCGAAATGGAAACTGAACATGTCGATACGACACCTCTTCTAGTTCAGGGAAGCTTTCGTTGAAATTTGCTTGCAAATTCGTCAAGTTTTGAACGAGGACTTGCTTTACACTTGGAAATGACATCTCACTATCAGTGCCAGATAAGGCTTTTAGGGGCCTTGAGGCACAATTTTTCGAGGGTCCCCATCTTTTCAACATAAACCAATGTCGCATGGTGCACCCATAATACTCGTGTTCATCACGCGAAATAACACACTCTGCAACATCAAATGAAAAAGGTAGATATGTAATGCAAAAACGAAAACGGAAAACGTTTGTCCTATCATAAACTCAGGAATACGAAAACGTTCTCACTTTTTCTCACCAGGTGAGTCGCTCGAACTATAATAGTACTTTGCGTGCTTTTTTGCAAGCAAATTCATGTGTCAGTTCGTCAAAGTTTTGTTTCCGTAATAGTTCGCTCTCATGATGCTTTGTGCCCTGCTCTTTTCCTCTGTGTCGTGAATACGATGCCATGCCGTTCCTTTATGATGTCACAAGCCCCTGTAATGGGCAACAAGCAGAGTGCGTAGGCAGGGTATAACTCTGTTGAATGCCAGCTTTCATGTTGGGGGCCTCTTGACTTCAGGGGCCCTGAGGCCAGTGCCTCACGGGCCTCATAGCCTATATGGCACTGCGCACTATCCGGTATTGCAAAAAATTCCTTGTAATATGGAAACAAACCAAATCATCAGTTTTTGCTCACGTGACGAAAATGGCCAGCTTGTTAACAAAAGCACGAATGGAAGTTTGCAGTGCAAACAACCATTTGCCTCGACCTTGCAGTGAAATATTCAGCACATTCAGTTTCTCAAAAACGTCGGTCAAGAGCGCAAGGCGAGCAATGAACAGATCATCTGAAAAAAAAGTTGCATTTTCATTTTTCCGGTTGTGCAGAAAACTTTTACTTCATTCCTGAGGATAAAAACTCTCTTCAGTGTATTACCGCGTGAAAGCCACCTCACAGCCGTGTAAAGTAATAAAGTGCTGTGCTCTGCATTTTCAGTGGAGCAAAGATCCTTGAAGAGTCAGCAGTTCAAATCTCTGGACTTCACAAAATTAACCACTTTGGTTACTGCCTGCATCACTTCATTGAAGGCAGACGAAAACTCTTTGAAGCCAAAGCTTCCCGGTGAATGATGCAGTGTTTGACGTGGATGTGAGGAAATTTTCTTTGAAGGATACCTCGAAATCCAATATTTCTTCGCATCATCGATGGAGCGCCGTCGATGCAACACTCTACGACACGACCCCAATCAAACTGATTCTCCGTGAAAAAAGTATCCGCAGCGCTAAAAATATTGTGCTCCGTTGTTGTCGAATGCAACGTCAAACAACAAAGAAGCACCTCTACTCTGCGACATCTTCATACAAATTTGCTATACACTTGCAAATGTGCTTCTGACGTAATATCAGTGGACTCGTCGATGACCAATGATGTGTAAGACAGTGGCTCTTAACCTTTACACGCACTCGTACCACCTGGGGTTTCATAAAAAATTTTCTCGTATCCCTTGTCCAAAATCAAGTAGTAATTGATAGTAACACACCTTTATCGAAACGAATATAACCATACAATGAACTTACAAAGTACACCAACCGTAAAACATAGTTAATGTGTTTTTTGCCATAATCATGCTGTAGCAAGCCTCTTCGTTTGAGATAGCCACTTGCATGTCATTATCAAGCACTTATAGATTCCTCACCTTAGTTTTGATGTGTAAGATAGTTGAGAAACTGCTTTCACGTAACTAGGTTGTTGCAAATGGCACAATGACTTCCAAAGGTGTCTTTGCTAACAGCAGGAAAAGGTTGAGTTGCGTGCACCAGAAGGTACTTAACTGCGTTGAATGAAACTTCATTTTAATTTTTCTGCAGGTTTTCATTTCAACTTGATCTTCCTTCATGCCATCAATGTCATCCATACAGTAGATTTTAGGTTAAAAATACCGTAAATGGGTCCTGCATCCAACCCCGCAAATCAGAAACCTCTCCTGCATGAAATTCTCCCTGGAAGGACTGCCGCAACACCTGCAAATGCTTTTATGTTTCAGTGACAACGAATAATGACATTTTTCCCTTGGAAACTTCATCAAGTTGTGGAAAATTATCATACTGTAGTAGCCTCACCCAGTGCAACTAATGTTGATTAAAATTGTTCGTGAAAGCAGATATGCTTTCCCTAGCTCTGATTATGTTCATCGCTGTTCCCTGAATGGAGGTGTTCAAGTCGTTAAGGTGGCTGAATATATCTGCAAGAGTGCAAGGAATGACAGGGACATAACGAATTTCTCATTTTCAAAGTACCCTACTATGCCACTACCCATAGGTGGCGGAACCGGGGTGCCACATGGGGCTAGGCCCCCACTTTTGTTTTTGGGGGGCCTGGCCCCCACTTTTTTCCCTAAATATCGTAACTTTAAGTAACACAATTAGTATTGGGTCCAGTGATAAAGTAAATCATTTAATGAAAAAAACGTTGCAGACTTTTGGCAGCATTTTGTCGATATTATTTCTCACGTATTATTTGTAATTTGGCAGTTAATTTGGAAGGATTTCGTAATTGTTTGGCAGAATACACCATGCACAGTCTGTCATCCTGCCATGGATTGCTTACCGCATTGGTGTTGTTGAACAGTGTCGCCAGATGGTGTAATACAACATAATTTTTCACAAAAATGGTGTCATTTTACATGCTTGTGTGCATGTGCGTCGGAAGGAATTTTTCCAGGGGGAGCCCACTAGTGGATTTTTCCAAACGTTTTTCTATGGGGGCCAAAAGTGGGGAAATTTGTTTTTTACCACTCGAAATTAAGAAAACAACACTTTTTGCTGAAATTTTCAAATTCCTACCCCTCTTCCGACACCCATATGCTTGTCTGTAGGAATAAGTTCGTGCCACACCATTAAAAAAATTGGGTAATTTCAAGCGTTTTAACACCACTCCAGATAGTGAAATTTTATTTAATCTTATACCCAAAATGAAATGTTTGACAGATCAACTTCAATTGTGTTTTTGTTTTTCTGTTGGCAACGCTAAATAGCTATATTTTATTTCTGCATTGGCAACACAAATGGCATCCTTACAGACAACTTGCTAGTTGCTACGTATGTTTTATCTTGTCTTTGCATTCCGGTATCTAATGCAGTTGTAGAATGAGCATTCAGTCATGACGCTTTTGTGTTCAAGATGAAGAAAAGTTGTGATTTTGAATGTTTTTAAGACAGGTATCAATGCTGTGTCATTTTTGGTTCTTTTTAAAGCTGTGTTCTTGGTGCTTTTAACAACCCAGTGGCTACTCCGGCATACGTGCTCCTCGGGCTTCGCCCGAATTTCGATTGCGATTTATATCGGAGAACGCAAGCTTGCTTGCTTTGTATGTTTGTTCCACCACCCACGGTCCCACTTAACTAAGTTGTTAACTCGGGCTCTTTTGTTTGGGCCTTGTCACTGTTCATATATTTTCGTTCCATGTCTGTACCTTCGTGTTCATGTTACAGGTGACCTGAATAAAACAATATCGTTCGTAGTAGGCGTTCTCACGACTTCGTTCGCTCGCGCTTTACTCGGGCTCATCCATTAGGGTCCGAGCTGTTCTATGCAGCAAAGTATTTTTTGAAACATAATTCATATCGGACTGAATGTTTTATTGAAGCAATGGATTTGTATAGAACATTGGATTTGAAGTTCAATCCAACGGACAGGTCCCATTTCGGGAGTAATTTCAAACGAACGATAAATTGTCCAACAACTCGGGTTAATATGAGTGAGCCTAGTAAGCGGATGACGTACTGTTATTGCACTGGCGATTCTAGAATGAAAAAAAGTGGGGCCACTGCGGGGCCAAGGAAAGAAGTAGTGGGTCCAACATAAATGTATCTCCTGCATGGTGATATTCCACTGTAATGAAGATTGATTTGCTGTGATTAAACCTTTTAAACCCAGCATAGGCTTGTGAATATCGTCAGAACAGTCGCCAGAATGTCTTCCAATCGTTTAAAATTTTGCTGGCTGAAAGTTATCTGCTGTATATGTCAATCAAACGAACTTCAACGTGAAATTAAGCAAAAACTGTGGGGGCCAAGCAAGAGGCCAACGAAACGTCTGGGAGTGGCCATGGCCCACCCAGGCCCCCCTAGAACCGCCACTGTAGCGTTAACATTGCTCTGTGACGCACGTTACTCGACAATGGAGAAGTCATCATGAGAATGTCTCATTTGTTGCTACATAACATAACGTCACAGGGCAACGATAATGCCAGCCAGAATGAAAGCAACCGGAAATGTCAGTGACACAAGCGTCGAACGGTTTTATTCAGTGAGTCAGAATAAATTGTATGATTAGCCTGAGTCACGCAAATGACCTTGGTCGCCCCTGCAAACGTCTATTTGAATTTCAGGTGGTTCACCGATACGTTTTCATAGCGGTGTAGTTTTGTCTAAAGTAGTGTAATTTAGACCTTCATATGGTATATATGTAATGACGTCGTATTTCAATGCTTGTGACGTCACAGTTGCCAATTTAAACCACAAAATTTGCTGTAATTTCTTTTCAAGCTGCGCTTGTGCCCCCCCACTTTGAAAAAGGTTCCGCCACCCATGCCACTACCTCGGTGCCTCAGAATCTGCTCTATTTCTTTGCACAGCTCAAACACGAATAAGCAGCAGACCACAAGATAGCCATCTCATTTGTGTGGAAAAGAAAATTGTGTTGATCCCCAACCTCGTTACAAAAAAACTTCGAACAGACGGTGATTCAAGGCTTGGCCTCTAATAAAGTTTACTGCACTCACAACAATCGACAACACATTTTAAAATTGTCGGGCCGTGTATTCCTGGGTTTAAATTTCAGGGAGAGTATCTCCGAAAAAATTGGCGTTTCGTGCCCCCTGTTTTAGTGCTTCGTACCCCCAAGGGGTACGTGTACCCCTGGTGAAGAACCACTGGTGTAAGGTGAAGAACGAAAATCTTCGTAAATCTATTCTCTCAAATCCTTCCCCATACTTTCGCTTCTGCGAGTTATCGTATTGTTACTAAGAGTAACTCCAGTAATGACATCTCTGACTGTCTTCTGAAAGACCTCACCTTCAAATATCTCAACGAAAGTCTCAAGCACAGGCTTTATTACGACCTCACCCTCCACATAGGGTCGATTTTCTCTAGAAACAATATAAGCTGCCTTGTATGAAAATAATTCAAGTCATTGCTTCTTTGTGAGAGATTGTCTCAAGAACGCTTGGCACTTTGTTAGTTGTTCAAAGCGCTGCTTAAAAACACGCTTCCTTCCCTCATCTGTTAATGAAGCCACATCTTTGTGAGTATTCATGTGTCTCAACAATTTGTTCGGTTTCAGTGATTCTTCAGCGATTTCTTTTGAGTACATTACACAAATTGCCCTTCCAAATATGTCCGCAACTTGAAATCTCCCCAAAAAGGACCCATCCACTGATCGTTTCTGCTTCTTATATGACTGTTTCTTTGTCCTACAACTCGGTCCCGCTTGAATCGAACTATCCATAGTGCAAAACAACAAAGGAAATTTTCTATGATTCTACGGGCTGTGCACCTGGTACAAAAAAGCTTAAAGGCTGAATGCCTTCCAAAAATATGCGAAGGCCACAGGCAAACTTTACAGCAACTCATGCATCTCAGAAAAGTGTATAACTGCCCTCTTTCATGTCAAAACACAGCTGATATACGCGACGTTTTCAATGAAAAAACTTAAGTAGGCTTCTGTTAAAGATGCTGCATAGACCGCTTGTTTGAGTAACAAAGAAACTGTAAATAAAAATCAAATCTAAATTTGTTGCACTCTGCTGCTGCACTGAACTGCGCTGTCAGGTGAGCCACGTAAGGCGACAGAGGATTCCTATCCTCAACCACTGCAACCAGGCTCTACAGCAGGAGCAATG
>Ga0210059_1014585_pt1 | contig 11589 bp, 11 predicted proteins | sample Ectturendosymbi2_FD_188042 | JGI IMG/M metagenome (GOLD analysis project Ga0210059, IMG submission 188042) | Ecteinascidia turbinata endosymbiont from Florida, USA - Sample 2 (SPAdes) (version 2) | ecosystem: Host-associated > Tunicates > Ascidians > Unclassified | place: Key West, Florida... | reverse complement strand
GGAAGTGATGTTCTTGCTTTGACCAATTCACAAGTGAACAGAATGACAAAAGCTTATCAGGATGGAAAAGGCATCACAATAAAAATGAGTAAACGTCAGGTTGTTCACAATATGAAAACAGAGGGAGGGTTCCTTTCGTTTTCAGCTGGTTTAGCCACAAAGGCTTTATCATTTTTGGCAAAGACTGTTCTCCCAACATTGGCGACTGGGGCACTGTCAGGTGTCGGGTCGGCTTTGGCGCAAAAAGCAACAAACAAGATGATGGGAAATAGGTTGTATTTGAAGAAAGGCTCAAACATCACAAGAGTTGAAACGGATGGTCAAGTGCTGTATTTGAAACCTTTCAAAGGTTCGGGGCTTGGCATGGTTGGAGATGGTTTGTATTTGAAACAGAGGGGTCAAGTTGTTAGCAGCCATGGCCTTCTTCTTGGTCCAAATTCTCCATTGAAGAATATTCCAGTTCTTGGCTGGCTGCTCTGAAAGTGTTGTGAATTTTTTGGCATTAAATAAATGTGTAAATCAAAGGAAAAACGAATTGAGCAAAAAGACACACAAGACATCAACCAGCACAAAAATCAACACATCAACCAAGCCATTGATGAGCAAAATAAATGCAAAAAAGTAATAATTAACCAGAAAATTTACCAACAAATAAATCAACATTTGAATCAACATCTGAAAGTAATTGAAAAATACCTTTTCAAGAAAATTCAGAAACATGAGAAGCAAAAAACTTTGATTGAGAGCCAAATCAACTCGATTCGAAACATGGTTTCGAAAGTGTTGTCAAACAATGAAATTTCTGAGGATGAGTTTAAAAAAATCCTTTTTGAAACAGAAAAATATAGGAAGAAAGTTGAAACATACGGAAGTTTTGATGAGGCGAATTTTGAATTTGATAAGATGTTGCCAAAGAAATCAGAAACCATCGTTTAGAATAAATGATTCAAGTAGAAAATATTGTTCTTCCAAACAAACCTCTGAGCAGCTTAGAAATCGAAGATGCGGTGAAAAAGATTGGTTTGAAAAACTTTCGTGGTGTTTTCTTGAGAGACACTTTGCCAAAGGAACAAAAACGAAATGAGTGCGCAATTATGAACCTAGACGACACTTCTGGAGATGGGACGCACTGGGTCACATGGCTCAAACGTGGTGATAAAAAGTGGTAGTTTGAATCATTCGGATTACCTCCACCAACTGAACTGAACAACTATCTCGGTGATGTGTTCTATCCAACTGAGCAAATTCAACCAAGGCAAGAAGTTATTTGTGGCCATCTTTGTCTTTTTGTTTTAAAAGAGATGCAAAAACGAAAAGGGCTGCAGGAAATAATCAACACATTTTGGTGATATAATAAGTGACTGTAGACAAAATCGGACGAAGTCCAAAAACAGGACAAAATGTTACAAATGTGAGTGGAGTTTCACATGAATATGTGAACAGCAACTTTTTGCGAAAAGGTCAAGCCATTGACATGTCTGGTCAAAGCATTGTGAATCTTGGCTCACCGCGGGGTCATATGGACACGGTGAGGAAGAAATATGAAAAATTTTTCAAAAGAGGTAATCCGATCGATATGGATCAAAAGGCAATAAAAAACGTATTGCCTCCAACTGAAGAAGGTGACCAGGTGAATAAGTCTTACGTAGATTCAAAAACTGTTCCAAAACAGTGGATTGAAAACAATTTTTTGAATCGTTATAGCCCTGCATCAACTATGGCAAAAGATTTAAATATGGATGGTCATCGTGTCTCATACCTGAGAGATCCAGAACAAAATCACCGTGCAGTGACAAAAGGATATGCTGATACGACATTGCTGCTTTTGGGTGGAAGTATGCAGGGTGAAGTTGGGATGTCCGGAAACAGGATTTCACAATTGGGTAAACCTGTTCATAACAATAATGCGCTCAGACTGAGTTCTGCATACGAATTCTATCTGAAACGTGATGGAAGTAAGTTGATGCGAAATGATTTATCTGTGGGTGGGTTTGGAGTAAAAAGCGTGGCAAATCCCAGGGCAGACCAGGATGGCATGAATTTACGAACACTTCAAGCTTCAGCAACAAGTGTTTTAGATCAAGCAACCGCGACAGCCAACACAGCAGTCGGAGACGTGATAACAAACCACGCAAACATTTTGAATCGAGACATCAGAGCAAAAAGTTTGAACTTAGACCTACAAGGAACAGCAACAAGAAATTTTAGCATGAGCGGACAATATCATATTGCTGGGCTTCCAGATCCAACACTTAAACACGAGGCTGTCAATCTCAGAACGTTGAACCAAAAAGTTTTGATGAAATTGAGTTTAATAACCTCTTGGAAGCGCAGAAATATCTAAGACTTGATGATCAAAACCAAATGATTTCAGATCTTCAAATGAATGATCTTAAAATTGTCAGATTGGCCGATGCAACAGCGCCTGCTGATGGTGTGAACAAGAAAACACTGGATGCTGCAGTAACATCGCTGAGATCAGAAAACGAGCAGCTGATACTTGCAACTAATGAGAATATTGCTCGGAGAGTCATGTTTCTTGATGGAACTTCACCACCTGAAAATCATCAAAATTATAATGATGAAAGGATAACAAACCTTGGGCAGCCGGTTGAGCCCGACGATGCTGCTAAAAAACGATTCGTTGGTAATATTCCAAGGAAGAGAACCTTTTACGTAAATCCTCAGGGAGCCCAAGAAAATTTGAAAACGAATAATCATGCAATTCCGGACTTTCTAACCCAACAAGACCCAATGACGCTGCCCACAAATTTCATCTTGATTCATTGTTTGAACATCTTCAAACCACAGTCGATGCTCACATCACACAATATCAACGCAAAATGGAAGACCTTCAGACCCGCGTCCTCCGACTCGAACGATTATCGCTCAGGGAATCAACTGAACCAGATGAATGAGGAAAATAAATTCAAAGTATTAATAAATGTTTTGCTCATTACCTGATAACATTGGAGATAAAAAGTATTGCACCCCTTGGAAGCAAAAAGTTTTGACTTATGACTTTCAAAATTACTCTTCGCTTGGAAAAGAAAAAACATTGAACGAAATCGAAAATGCTTTTAGTGTTTGCAAAATGTTTGCAATTTGAAATTTTAAAAGAGTTTTTGATGGTAGTCAAGTTATGAATATTTCATTTTTGACTGATGATGAAAAGCAAAATGCGGAAATTAACTGTCATTACAAACTAAATAATAAAAAATCTGGCACTTTGGCGCATGGATTTTACCCTGGAAATTCAACATTGTCTGGCGATTTGCATTTTGACAGTGAGTGGTGGTCAGACCAGAAAACAGTTTCAGGGGATGGGAAATACAATTTATTTTCAGTCGCTGTTCACGAAATTGTACATTGCATCGGACTGTTTCACAATACTGAAGACAAAGACAGTATTATGCAACCAATTTACAAGCCTGGATTCAGTGTCGAAAACAAGAGCAAGATACTTTCTGAATCTGACATAAAAACAGTGCGAGAAATGTATGGCGCAGCAAAACATGTAATTGTTACAGCAATTTTGAACTCTAACAAAGCAAAAGTTGTGATTAAAAATATAAAAAAGGACTCAAAGAAAAAGGGTTAAAATAATTTACACTTTAAAACCAAAGCACTTCGGTAAAGGTCCAGAAATTTCTGAAGAATCATTTAAAAATCTCTTAAAAAGATTGGCTGACATGAATCATGCTGAATTAGTTGCTGAGAAATTTGGGGATAAAGATTAAAGTAAGTTTAAAAAAAATTATCATAACGCAATGATTTCAAGACCTACAATGATTTGTGTATTGAAAGAAAATATCAAAGGATTAACTCACATGAACAAAAAAAAATGTGGAAAATCATTGAAGAAAAAGGGTTGACTGACAAAGCTTTTGAAATTGAAAAGAATCGAGAGGGAAGACCGTGTATTAGGTCAATGGAGGTAATTGACCTCGAAACATACGAAAAATTGTTTTTTTCTGAGGATATGGGAGGCGGTGAAATATTACGGAAAATGTTATACTTTTTTCATATACAACAACGGCAAAGTGTGGGAAAATAAAAAAATTAATGTGATTGACAATTAACCAGTTTCAGAAAGAATAACCAAACAATTGTGTTATGTTTTGTGAATACAATGATAAATTTTAGTTAAAAGTTTTTTTATCATATAATATATGGAGAAGTTTACTGTTAAGAATTTGCGTTCAATCGCAAAACGGAATAATATTCGAGGTTTTTATTACTTCTAAAAGAAGATCTGAACACGCTTCTGAGAAATCGTCTTCCAAGGATGGTTTATGAGAGAGAAATTACTGGAAGATGTGATGAGTTCTCTAGAAGTTTGCTTGACGATGACATTCCAGAAATGAGTCAACAACCACTTAAAACCAACACAATATGTTCCCCCACCAAAAAAGAAGGGGTAACACAAAAACTGGGAAGATGGGGTGATTGGTTGTTACGATATGTTCCAGAGCCTGTGAAAAGACCAATCAACAACGCTTTCAAGAAAAAAGTTATGATCTTGTTTCCGAAACAATTAAAGTTTGAAGAAAGCAAACGATCAGCTTTGAAAGGTTTCCCAGAAGAACATACTATCAAAGCGACAAATCAAACCTTTGACCCCAAGACGTTTTTGCTGGCTGTCAAACAAAAAGCCTTGGAAAAATTCCAGAGCCAGACAAAGGTAAGACTTGTTCTGAAAGCAAGGATTGAAAAAGTTTCACTGACAGACAGGAGTTCAATCGTCGAAGTTCGGAATTTCCAATCCAAAACGACAATTGTCTTGGAATCCACCAACTTGGATGAACTCAGGACTGAAATAGTTGAACAAATTTTGGAAAACATTGCAGTTTTTCAAATGAATGGATCGGGCTGGACGTTTCACTCGATTGTGAGTCTTAATATTCACACGGTGAAATATAAACCCTTGAGGGGAGGCACTTACATTACTCTTCCAAAATTTCTAGCAAGTAAGAAAGCGTTGATCAATATGAAATTTAAAAGTGAGAAGCGGAGGAATGAGGATGTTCAATGGTTTAAATTATGCATTGCAAGGGCGTTGAATCCTATTAAAGATTATCCTGAAAGGATTGCAAGGCAATTGGAAAAACAGGCTGAAACATTAAATTTTGATGGAATACGTTTTCCAATGAAACTGAAAGATATAAAGAAATTTGAAAAAATTTAAAATTCCAATCAATTTAGGACCGATTGCGCTAAAAAATTTAAACAAATATTTAACTAAAAATATGGGAGATTCAACCTATGGATTTAAAAATGATGGAGATGAATATTACCTCAAAAAAACAAAATTAGATTTTAAAGGGGATGATATTGAAGTTGGCGAAAAAACATATGCAGGAACTCCTGGTCTTTGGGATTTATTTACCGCGAAAGAACCGGATAAAGGTTTGGCTACAGAAGAAGACAAAAAAAACTATGTAGAAGCGCTTGTTACAACAGATAAATTGTTGACTGTTGATAAAGCTGGACATGTTACGATACATTCCACCGCAAGCAAAAAATATATTGATGTAATTAAACCAATAATAGATAAAAAAAACAATACTAAAAGCATTATTAGAAAAACGAAAAAAAAAGATAAAAGCAAAATTGAAACAAAAAAGTGGAACGAGAAGGTAAAAAAGAATTGGAAAAAGTAATGAAAGATGTGAGAATAATGCAAACAAAATCAGAACCTGGACCTTCAGGTCAAGCCTTTCTCCTAAGTAACCCAAACGCCTTGTGTGAACAGTTGGAATTGTTGATGGCTTCAAATCAAGCAGGAAACACTGGTGTTCGGAACGACATTGTGAGCATTTGTGATGAACTTCTGAGACAAAAAATTTTGCCTCATTATGTTAACAAAAACTTAATGCTTGCATTAAATAAATGATAGTTGTAAGAAGAGGATATAAACGAAAATACCAAGCCGACGGCTCTGGGATTTTTCAAAGCTCAAAGATGTTTTGTCAGGATTCATCAGTAAAAAGCAAGTTGTCGACACCGCTTTGAACAGTGCTCGTAGTGCTGGGCAAAAGGCTGGACAAAAGGCTATTGATTTTGCGAGTTCAAAGTTGACACCCAAATCACAACAAATTCTATCAAAACTTGTGTCCGAAGGAGCAACACCACAGAAGGCACAGCAGGTGACAACAAATTTGAACAACTTGATAGCTGGGTTGGGGCAGAGCGCAATCAAGATTCAAGACCTTGTCAGACGATTGAATAAATGAACAAATCAAGGATGTTTTTGAAACGCTTGAAGCCCTCCCTGATTTTAAAAGTGAAAACAAAAAAACGCCTATACTAAATGGATATGCTTAACATTACTGAAAAACCTGAAATTTATTAACCGATCGAAGAATATGACTATCACAGTTACCAGCCAATAACTGGCACTGACCTGAACAGACCAGGGGAAATTAGGATAAATATTGAAACGCATGACTTGTTCACACATCTGAATGAAAGTTATCTGGTTTTTGACGGTAAGTTGGTTTACGCCAATGCTGACGTCGACGACACTCTTTACGCCAATGCTGACGTCATCACGCTAACAAATAATGTCATGGTGCATCTTTTCAGCAACATAAAATACCAACTTTCAGGACAAGAGATTGAAAGTCTGTTTCACCCTGGACAAGCAACAACGATGCTTGGGTTATTGAAATTTCCAGATGATTTTCAAAAAAGCACAGGCCTGAACCAGTTGTGGTATAAAGACGCTGGCACAGACGCTTCAATTTCTGGAAATAATAAGAATGATGGTTTTGTAGCCCGACAAGAATATATTATTCAAAAGCCAGACCCAAAAAGAACATTTTCATTCAGAGTTCCACTGAAACACATCTTTGGGTTCTGTGATGACTACGAGAAAGTTTTTTATGGTTTTAAACATCAACTCACTCTTGTGAGGAAAGGTGATAATGACGCAATTTTCAAAGCTGGAGCAGTGGCAGCAGGTCCTGAAAACCATCCCCCAGCAATTGCAGAACCTGTTGATGGGAAGGTTGTTTTGACAAAACTGTCTTGGTATATGCCACATGTGAGTCCAAATTTGCAAGAAAAACTTGCACTCTACAAAACAATTGAATCGAAATCAAGCCTTTCAGTAGGTTTCAGAATGATTCAATGCGAATCAATTCCAGTAACGCAAACGAGAAATTTCACCTGGCGATTGTCAGTGAAATCAGACGTGGAGAGGCCTCGCTGGATAATCGTGGCGTTTCAGACTGATAAATCTGGAAACCAGCAACACAACCCATCAGTTTCTGATCACTGTAATCTCACAAATATGTTTGTCATGTTGAACTCTCGAAGGTATCCTGAGATTCATTATGATGACATGAACTTTACTCAACAAAGACTTTCAAGGGTATATGGTGATGCCGCAGCATTCTGAACAAACTTTTACAATGTTGAAGAGTTGATTTCTTCTCCTAACATTACTCCAGCAGATTACAAGGAATTGTTCCCAATGTTTGTTTTTGATGTGACAAAACAGAGCGAAAAACTGATTTGTGACTGACATTCAGATCAAGGCTCAGTTTTCAGCAAATGTCCCCACAAATACTGAAGCTTTCGCAGTTGTCATCAGTGATAAAAGTCTCATTTTCCAGAGCGATGGGCAAAGAATGCGTGTTGAATATTAAGCTTAAAAAATAATATACTCTTTTTCAAAAAAACTGCCAATGATTGAAATCAGATTATGTTTATAGTCTTCAAGGTTATAAACATATTTTGATGAAAGTGCTTTGTCACAAATGAGCATCACACCTTGAAAGTTTGCTATTTTCACAAACCATCATAGCATGAACTGCCATCTTTGGACAAAGCTCAGGTGGTCCAATAAGACCGAACGACCTTTAACCTTTTCTTGTGTAAGGACAGAGGCCTCGCGCCTTGGCTGACAGCAATTTGGAGAAATGAAACATTTGAAAGCCTGTTGCCAAGAGAACTAAATGCCATACACCAAAGACTTGAAAGTTCAATTCACATAAAATTAGGTCTATTACGTTTGCTGTGAATTAATCAAAACATCGCAACAAAACAAAGAAAAATATATTAAGGTCTACACTTCTTTTCAGATTACAAACAGCTTGAACCATTCTTTACTATTGTCAAACAACGCACAATCTTTCAAACGAAAAATTAGAAACATGCAAACCTTATCACACAAACTTATCAGCCTCTGCCTCAACTGAACACAATCTTTCAAACGATAAGTAAGAAACATGCAAACCTAATCACCTTATGCCAAACTATCTTTCAAACAATTAAGAAAGAAACATGCAAACCTTAGCGTATGCCTAAACTATACACAATCTTTCAAACGATAAGTTAGAAACACGCAAACCAACCACCCTATGCCTGACAACTTCTACAGACACTTTGAAACCAACTGCTCAAAACTCTTGAGGCAAAATAAAACACCGTTGTGCATGCAATGGCTGGGGAAGCCTTCAATCGTCATGCCTTTTGACAATGAAAAACTGCGCATTGGGGCAAACCTTGGCTTTGCGCACAAAGCATAAGAAAGTGCAGTCAAACGTAACATAATGGCTGTGAATAACCAGAAAAAAAATCTATTCAGCGATTACCAGCCAGTCAAAAGCTGGAACGCAAGTGTGGGTCACGTCTCATCAAACAAGTGCCATCAAATGTGAAGCAAGCAACTTGGCGAACCATCTGAAAAGGCGACAAAATACCTTTGCTCACGGGCATTGGCGGGTTTCGACTTTCAGACAAAATCTCGACACAGACTGACAATGCAACAGGGAGGGGAAACTGAAGACAAACAGAGAAGTCCTGGTGAAGACAAGGGGCTCTGGGGAACAGGGGCCAAAGGCCTGAAAGAGTGATTGTGATGTCATCAACTGTAGGGGCATTTCACTTGACTGATAAAATGGGCATTTTTTGAGCGGTGAATATAATAAACAAACAAAGAAAAGAGTGGGACCGCTCAATCCCCGGTTCCCTACTACTCGGGCCACTTAAAACCTCGGGGGTGCGGTTTGGGCAGCCTTGTGATACAGGAACACCAGCCAGATCTCAACATCGATGGTTATCTATCCCAGGGCTTCTCAAACTTTTATGTTCAATCGCCCCCTTTTCACACTCAACACGTCGTTTCCGCCCCGCAAGCCTGATAAAGCAAACACAAGGTAGTAAATTTACAGAATTTTATTTAAAGAAATTATTAAATAGCTGAACCGATCAATTAAAAACTGAACCAAGCAACATTGTATTTCGACGCTAATATTACGTACATAATTCTTGTGAAAATATTCTAGGGCTACGGAGCCAGAGCTGGGCATTTTGCCTGGAGCCGGAGCTCAATTTAAAAATGAAAAGAATCCGGAGCTCAATTGAAATTTAGGACCTGAGCCGGAGCTGTGGCCAATTGAGAGGTAGGATACCTTCTTAGATACTAACGGTTTTGCCAAACTGACTTACTTGTGCTCTTTACAGCACACTAAATGCGATAGTTGTGAGTTACGACACCAGACTGCCAAAACGGATCTCCAAGGATTTGATGTTTCTTTGGTTTAACAATTGCTAAGGCTGTGACATCGTAGCTGGCAGGTGTGGTGTTGCTTGTTGAACAATGGTTCTCAAACACTGTTCTAAGAGCCCCATGCAGCTCCCAAGCATCATTTGTGCGACTTTTAGGAATCTATCTGTAACAGATTCTACTTGAGTAAGAGCAGATGATGCTTACTTCGTAGGCGAAATATACAAAAGAGCTTGGTGTGTGTTTCTTTGCTGCGAAAGGATTTCTTTCGGATGATAGGCAGTGCCTTTCAGTAACACCAGGGGCGCAGCCAAGATTTTTCTTAGGGGGGTGCTGCAGTTATGGAAGCAAAAAGCCTTTGAACAATTGCTTGTGATTAGAATAGCCAAGGAAAGCACATATTTTATGGATAAACAATTGACTGCACTCACCACGAAAACAGGGGTGCCTTCTAACTAAACTGCTGTCTTGTTTTTTTCGATGTTCTCTCATAGTACAAGTCATGCCAAAATTAACTGTAAGCCCACAGCACAGTGATATCCTATAAAGGCCAACATAATTCGCAAGCTGTTAGCAAAGTGTAAGAATAAAGTAATAATTGCGAAAATGCTCTAATCACTGGATGTGCGTTTTTACCTGCAGAATCACTGTCAGTGTAATTAAACAGCCAAGTCTAATTAAACACCAAACTCTGATCGACGCCTTTCACTCGCAACAAAGTCTTCAAGAATTTCCTCCTTGTTGACGGGGCGGTTTGTATGCACTGACAAAAAACGAAGCCAGTGAGTTGGTCACTTTCCATTGTTCTCAGATAGGTCTTCAGGAGACTCAGCGTTCTGAAACGTTGTTCAGCAGTAGCTGTTGAAACAGGAAGTGTGGCTAGTAATTGAAGGAGATTCCTAACATTCGAACAAATTGCTATTTGACTTTCCAACAGTGCTTCAATCGCGTTTGACAGTCGCTTTTCTTCTTCTACCTCTTCCCATTTTTTGGTCCATCGTTTGATTTCTGCTGAAACCACAACATGGCTGCCTATATCCTCTTGGTATTGGGGCAGCAAACGGTTAAGTTGATCATTGGTGGCAGAGTGGCAAAACGTTGGAAATAAGCTCCAAGACAACGAGCATGTTGCTCGTTGGTCTTGAAACCTGTTCTCTAGATCAGAGATTAACTGATCTATATAAGGAACAAATATAGAGCATACCTAAAAAACACTTCAGGATTAGCAGCTAGAAAATTGTTTCTGTAATTTTGTCGGTGCGCTCAGCGCGGTATCGTGACAGGAACCTCAAGTTTATAGCAAAGAACAGTGCTCCTTTTGAAAATGTGATTGAAACTATTTTCTGAATTAAGTCTTTCATCCTGCAGAAGCGAAAGATGAATGTCTTTTTAATTTCACCACAAAATTGTCCATTATCACTCAACACTTTTTGCTGACTAAAGAGTGGCGTGCACCTGATTAGCAGAATAGCGAATTAGTCGGTCACTCACACCTAGCACTGCATATCTTGCAGTTCCACGTGTGCACATTAGGAAGTTCCCAGCTTTGTGACGTATTAACTACACATCAGTCGAGACTGTTGGTAGTTCAAATATCTAGCTTGTTTCTGTTAGGTTCACATGCGACTGCAGTTCAGCGCTGATGCCATGTGATTAGTGGCGAGCCGATCATTAGCTTCGGAAGCGGCAAAGCGGGTTTTGCCGTGGGGAGAAGAGTGTTGGCAGCCAAGGCGGCATGCAAAACATCCTGATTACGAGGTCACTTGTTTTTTTTGGACAGCGTGGTTCGGTTGGGTTTTTTTGCATTCGCTGGTGGCCTGGGTCCAGAAACACTCCTAATATTGCTACGTTGATTCGTGACTGCGTTGGTTGGGCTTAGCCCACCTCCACGAGCTTTACGTGGTGTACAGCGGATTGCCTTTGCTGTGTGACGAAACTTGGAGACCTTCCGTGTGAACTGTTGTGGTCGTAACTCGTAACGCTGGTGTGTTTCTGCTTTTCGAAAACATCGGTTGAGTAGTTGCTGTAACGTGTGGGTACGGACTAGCGTGTGCTAGGCAGCAGTTGTGTGA
>Ga0210059_1014584_pt1 | contig 11590 bp, 7 predicted proteins | sample Ectturendosymbi2_FD_188042 | JGI IMG/M metagenome (GOLD analysis project Ga0210059, IMG submission 188042) | Ecteinascidia turbinata endosymbiont from Florida, USA - Sample 2 (SPAdes) (version 2) | ecosystem: Host-associated > Tunicates > Ascidians > Unclassified | place: Key West, Florida... | reverse complement strand
TTATTATTCTTTCTTCCTTTTGCTGTACAGAAAAAATCTAAATTCGAATTATTTTGTATCGTTAACGTCAATTCCTTTCTATTTTTCGAACTGAAACCGATATTTAGACAGAGAATATGCGCATGAACTCTCGATGACAATACGGTCAATGAAGACAGCCGGGATGGCTTTAAATGTAGGCCTATGTAATAATATCGGAAAATGTAAAGTTAAAAAATCACAGCTAAGGGGTCTTGGTCTTTGGAGGCGTCCCGCTTTGATGTCACAAAAATATGGTAAGCCTACGCTTAATTAATTTGGCAAACAGCAGGTTGTGATTAGTTCTGTCAAATGCTTTACGAACATGCCAGACATTTTAAGTGGTGGAGCACCCCCAAAATAACCCCCTCCCAAAATTGAGCTAGATCAGCTGGAAAGGTAACCACTTGAAATCTGTTGCAATGTGTCCAGCATAACCCCAGGAATCATAAATGACCAATGCCAGATATTTTAAGTGGTGGAGCACCCTCGCCAGACACCCGCAAAATGGCCGCCACAAAATTGAGCTAGATCAGCTCGGAAGACAACCACTTGGAACAATAAACATGTTGCAAAATGTCCAGCATAATCCCAGTAACCAGGGTTGCCAGATGCTTGAGTGAGTTTATGTCACCGAGTATGTCACCACGGGGAGCTATTGGGGGCCTAAAACACCCAAAGTGAGTTTAAACCCCTAAAATATAAATGGAAGTACTAGAGCACAGTTGCTTTTTCCGCAGATCTGTTTTACCAAACTGTTTCTGAAATTGCGTTACACCGATATCGTCGCGGTGTGCAGAAAAAATAGAGAAGCAGGGCAGATTACCCCACTTACCTCTTTGACCAGAAATTATATTGCCTGATGGTTTTTATTTGTTTGTGATGTAACAAACGCGTTTGAACGCAAAGCCTCAGCATTCAGTGTTTGCAGTGCTCAAGTTTCTTACATGCCTAGTTGTAGGCGTACAACACTGCGACTTGTACGTTATCAGTGTACTCAATGCAGGGATTGTATTGCGCAAAGTTTACCATGGGTTACCCATATAATCTTATCGCATTTGTATTGCACAAAACTACCATACCTTTAATGCTTACGACTAAAGTTTTAACAATGCGCAGCTTGCTGTTCAAATAGAAAGGTGGAGTTAGTTGTGTAACGCAGTTGGTTGAGTGTGTTTAGCAATAATTGCAAAACCAATCCCGACCGAGTATTCCATTTAGCCATTTAGTGATATACAGATGCGCCATGCTCCGTCCACGCAGATCATACTCTAGATTTGTTGATATTTGTAGCTTATACGTGCGATACAAAATTTATGGTAGGTTAGTAATCTAAAAATCTGCCTTGCATAAGATAAAAACTGGGTACTAGTTAATACGATATAGACTTAAGCGTGCGTTAGCCCTGTGTGCGAGATTGTAAGCAGAGTTTCCTCCACTCGATAAATAGGCTAAAGTTCATGAGTTTGCGCTGATGAAAGATCATGAAAGGGCGCGATGTAGTTTGACCGGGGACTCACATTTGCTTCATCTGCAACAGTGCTGCCATAACGGCACGGAAGATTTCATTCTGGTTTATTGCAAGAGTTGTTTACAGTTCATCATTCATGACACCTGTAAGTAATGTCCATGTTTGAAATCTGAACTCGTTCAATAAGATAGTCACACAATTTTTAATTGCAAACTCAGAGCTTGTTACTCGTATTTTCAACAAACAACATATTTACTCTTGGAATAACTGAAGCTTTAATTCACCTAACTTTAGGCAAGCATAGTAGCGCAGCAAGCTAAAAGGAAAAAACAGGACGATTAAAACTACACAGAGAAGCTTGGACGAGCAGTGAACACTAGATCACGCCCGTAGCTAAGTTATAAGGTTTGGAGGTCAAAACACTTTTTAGGTGAAAAAAATTTTGTTTTTATTATGATTAAAACGGATTTTTTCTGGAAACAAAATTTGGGGCGCACTGCCCCCGAATCACCCCCGTGGCTACGGACCTGCATTAGATTGACGAAACGTTATGCGGGAAAGAAGTAGAGAAGCTGAAAGGGGAGCAATAGACGTTGACATTCCAGCAGAGCGCGCTAAAATTGCGACTGCCAATTCTTTAAGCGATCATCACAAAAAATTATATCACGACGATCAAATGCAGTAGTTGTTACTGCGTTGCTTTAGTGTTTGCTCATTTTTAGTATTGCCAAAGCGAACCAACTAACCCACCTCCAGTGTTTTCCAAGGCGTTTTGAGAGAGCGAAACGGTGTCTCAAATTACAGTAGAACCTCGCTCGATGACAACCACCAAAATACAGTAAAACCTTGCTTTACGTCCATCCTGGTATTAAGATAAGATAATTGCGGTCACTCAAAATATCTTAGCGGTCACCAAGGTCAAACCTTTAAAAAAATCCGGCTGCCCAACGTGTTTTGACCCAGCATTTTTGTAATCTTATCTTACTTGAATAACCCCTGTGATACAGACCATGAGTCTAAGCCAAACACACACATAAAAATAAACTCTCACCTTGCACGACAATACTACTGACCAGCAAACGAACTAGAAATCAGTAACCACCGCTTCAAAATAAGCGCACGTTTCAAGGCAATACAATACAATTTTGCACCAAAGCCACCACGTAGGATTGATACGAGTCGAATCTTGTGTCTGCCGTAATCACCGTTTGGTACGTTATATGGAGGTATACGCAACAACAGTGATACAATATACCGGATTCGCAACCAGTGAAAAAGATAATCAAGCGCTAATAACTTAAAAGCTCACTTTTAAACTACAGCATAGATTTTTACTTTTACAGCTTTTTGATGAACTGCAACCTCCGACCGGTTGCGTACCTATAAAATCTTCATAACCTCCGAGATTTTCACAAAAAAGGACCTGAACGGCAACCGCACGTCAACAACGACATGGGCAAGTAATGGATACATGACACATTAAAATTTAGCATTTGAAAATGGAAAAAGCACGAATTGTACATGCTTCGCGCAGTAACAAAAAATGTTTCATTGCACTTGCTTTGTACTCTTTTTGGAGTGTGATGAGTGGTCTGCGGGAGCTTACCCCACTTGTTCTGCGCCGTGGGCCATGCGGCTATTTTCGTAGTGAATTCTGCACTGCTGACACCTGCCAGAGCCAGTGGTGGCACCTCGAAATAAGCTTTCCTTTGCACCCATCCATTAACGCCAAGCAAGAGGTAAGGATGCATATACTGGAATATCGAATCCTATGGGTTCGAATTTTTCAGTATTCGAATCCAAAAATAGACTTTTTTTCGAATATTTAGATTCGAAATGAATTTGAAAACTAACCTGAATAATTGCGAAGTCGGCAAAACAAATAATTTCAATAAATTTTGCAGTGGCACTCCTTGCGCTCCTGAGCAAGAGAAAGAAACAACGAGTTCACGACACTGCATAGTGACGCAACGAGGTAATTAACAGGTTGTGCGATCACTGATTGGTGTTATAAACCTCTGCGCGATCAGCTCATTTTGCTCTAACAAGTTATTCCGGAGTGGTGTTCGATATTCTGGATTCGAAATAAAGATTCCGCAATATTCCAGAACCTCTAAATCTTCCTTAATGCACATCACTAGCAATAAGTTGGATAGGCCGCAAGTACCGTTTTTCATGTCTTCAGTGTGACCCAAACGGAATTCAAACGCAGCCTACCAGCTTCAGTGACACGCGCACTGTAAAACTTATCCGGTTCCTTAGTTCACAATGGAAGTGTGAAAATGCACAAATATACCACAATCACACAGAGACGAGTTAATACCGTAGTACACAGCTGACTCAGATACTTCAAACAAACGGGTAACAGGTTGAGGTTATTACCAACGAGAAAATTTGATCAATTAAATCAATTCTCTACTGATAATCAGAGGTGTTTTTCAACATATAGTAGCTCTGCATACCGGTGGTGACTAGAGCAGTAGACAGTAACCGCTTAGTAACATGGAATGACTTTCTTCTATGAAGCAAAACTACCGCTCACAAAATTCAAATCGCAGGAGTAGAGACGCATCCATTCCGATCAACTCTGAAGATTAGTAAGAAGGCATTTGTATCAAGGCAAGCATATGTCTGTTCTAAGGAAGCTTCAACTGAGCTCTGGTTCTCACAACGCAGTTAAAAATCGCCGTGGGCTTTTTATTTCAACCTTTTCAATTGACTACATAATGAAAGCGATTATATAAAAATGTACTCTAAAATGCCCCTTTTATGTTCTGTATCGGTCAGTAATCACTTCCGAAGTACTTCAAAACATATAATAAGTGCTTGTAGTTGTGATCCTAGTACTGTAGTTGTGATTGTGAGCAACACAAACAACATTTATGCTGTGATAACAGACGCAAATCAAATGCGATAGCGACGAGAGAAAAAACGCTGTGTTCTCTTTAAACAAGAAACCTGACAATCAAGCAACTCTGAATTGCAAAAAGCGTGATTGACAAGCAAACGCTCACCACTATTGCAACCCAACAGCGACAGTTAATTCAGCGCAAGCAACAAATTATACCCTAACAGGATGGCATATCTTTCACTTACAATGTATTACAGATGAGTGTGAGTCCAAAAGAATTGGCTACCTTTTCTTTTTTGCGATGCTATTGATGATAGATTTTTTCTGCATATAATTTAGTAAATGGAGACCAAATGACAAAGCGTAAGTCGAAACGCAAACAACACAAAAGTCATGAAGTATGAAAGCTAAAATGTAAGCCAGATAGAAGCACATCACAATACCAACGGCAGACATCCAAAGAAGAATATTCAAGATGCGTCGGTGAGAACACACGCCTGCAACAAAACTGCAAGGTAAACAATCGTATTTTCTTAAAGTATCAATCATTTTTTGAAAAGTATTTACAGAATTACCCACCTAGCATCTGAACAATAAAGAACATTAGACCAAAAACGCTGTTTGGCATGTTTAAGGGATGATCATCTCCAACGATAAGGCCAATTATACCGAATCCTTTGCCATACCTGCAGAAATAAATTTGTCAAAAATATTACAAAATGGGAACCACAAGAAGTCTTAAAAATCAAAAGAAGTAATACAACGCAGGAAAACACTTGACAGAGGATACAAACGTGTAAGCCTCTGGACAAAGTTTAAATTCAACCATCCACCCCAACCATTTGATCTAAAATTTTATTTCGCATATCCTAACCATAATTCACTAACCAATAGAAAGTGTGTCATGCTTGCTATTTGTCACATTTCTGCTAGACGTGTTTTCAAATTCAATACACATTCATGCGGCAATTACAATTCCACTTCAAGATGAGGGCACAACAGTTTCAGTATGCACTTCAGCAAAGGTTTTACGCGGAGGATTTCACGCGTGTTTGGAGAATGAACTGCAGATGTGTTTTGAGCTAATTCGCAGCCTGCAATGTTTGCTTATAACACTGCAGTTTGTACACCATGGAACAGTTTGGAAAAAGGTATGCAAGAAAATGCTTCCTATAGAATCTATTTAAATAAGGACTCAGGATGCGTAATTCCACGTGAAATCGATTTCCTATTGAAACTTTGTTGATCGATTCCTTCCTTACCCCCATCGTGAAGAGTACTTACTTGAATGTTGGTTATTAAATCATTCTTTTGCGGAAACGCTTTTCCGTGCATTTCTCAAGTGGTGAGCTAGTCCAATTTTCATGTTAGTAGGTTTTTTTGCATTGTTATGTTTTAAGCTGTGGTTTCAGTAATGCAAAAATATCTACATCGGCAATTGCTAGTTACGACAACGAAAAATATCGGCCCAAATCAGTCATTTTCAGGACGCTACAGAGCAGTGGAATGACGGGGACATTTCCCCCCTGACCTTGCAAAAGGGGGGCAACGGGGGCGGGGTGCCTTTTTCATAACGGTATCATGGATAATTTCATGGTTCATCACGATCGATTTGAAACAGATAGATTGCAGCTATTCGCGCAACATGAAAATTCAGAATGGTTTTCTATAATTTGTTATATTTTTGAGGTCATTATTGTTGCATAACAGAAACAAACACATTGGTAACGATTCGTTTGTTTTGTATAAGCTTCCATTGCCCTCAACTTTTGCTACCCCTCTGCCCTAGTGTTGTTCCGGCGTCCCTGGTCATATATATCGGCTGATTTCTTGAGCCAAAAGCGCATTTAATTAGTGCTAATTGTAAAACTGTCATCATATCAGATGGGTGTATGAAGGCAATCGATCATTCCAGCCCAAAATAGGACAAAAACTGGTAAAACTATTATAAAATAAGAAGTGTTTTCCGCAGAAACACAAAAAACATTTCCTTATCGCTGCTCTCTGCTTTGTATTGAGAAGGTCAAATATTGACAAACTTGCACTCAACGATCTGGAGGCACCGGCAAGTTTTTTGGCCTAAATCGCCGACAACTTTTTTGGCCTGAATTGGAACAAAGTCGCGCAACCTGGAACAAATAAGTTATTAAAATACAAATTTAGGATGTTAAAAAATTAGTGCGTTAGACTTCCGCCACACCGATGAAACTGCGCTATAATATTGAAGACAGGGCGGTTCCAAAATTGCAAACATGAAGGGCCAGAGATTTGGGCAAAACGCTGGGGCGTAAATGGAGAAAACCCACTACAATTCATTCAAAAGTCAGCGAGTTTACCTATTCTAGGTATATTTGAAAGACTGAGTTTACCGTTGTGATTAGCCAATGTTCTCTAAACATCTAAACCACAAACATTAACGCAACATTTTATTGTTTCTTGTGAAGTAGATATTCTGTTCTATTTGTTGGTTTTGATTCGCTTCATAACCGAGAAAGTGCCTTCGCAAATGTAGTATGTTACCTAACATGGAATACAAAGTGTGCGAAGTCTTGGGAACGTGGGAACTGCTCGTTGCTTACAAGCCACCAAAAGTTGTCATCACGCTTGTTCTGTTTCGAAAAAAGGAACTGAAAGAAATTTGCATAATTCTTTCTGAATGTAAGGTAATGGAAACTCTGTGCCTGTATCCATTGAGTTGCTTAAAAGCTCACAACAATTTTGTTATCAGCGAATTTCTCGCTAACGTCATCACTGACTACTGCAATGCACTTTTATTGGCTAATGGCTAGTGCAAGCAAAACAACCGAAAGGACATGCATTCATAAGAAGGTAGGTTCACACTCCCAATTTAATTTTTTCAACTTGTGCACGAAGCAAAACCGTTTGTCTTTTTTGTTTCATATTGCTAGGGCAACTTTAATGTTTCAATTTGTTGCTTTCAGTCCCAGTTAAAATTGATGAAAACTTTGCACAAGCAGTTTGAGGTGATAGCAAGATTTCCTGACAGCAGGGAGCAAAAACAGCTGGTAAACCATAGTTAAAACAAATTCATACATATCTGTATCACTTGCAAATAAGTATGGATCAAAATCAAGAATTGCAGTACATATAAAAAAAAACATTTGTCCAAGTTTAATCAACTCTGTTCCTGGTCATGGTTAAGGGCAGACTTTAGTATACTGTTTTCATGACTTCTTTTAAATTTGCTTCTAATAATGGAATAATTAGGAGTACTATGTAAATATGCACATTCTCTTTAAGAAGTATCAAAGCTGTGGCAAGTGGACACTACACAATTCACACTGAGCTTAGCAAAACAAAAACTATTAAAAAATTTCGAAAAAATACGTTTTGTTTGAAGGGCCATATTTGGGTAAATTTAAACTGAGAGTCAATATCCACACAACTTCAAATCTAATCACAATCTTTGACAACATTCAAAATATGACTTACCTAGATGTGAAGACAGTTGAACAGCTAACTGTCTCACTTAAGTCACACATAGCTGTGTAGGAAGGGTTAGTTTCTTTCGTAGTTTCCACATGATAAGCATACAAGGATAGACCACACCCAATAGCACACAAAAAAAGTCTAGAAACGTGCACCAACACCATCATGTAAATATACAAAACGCTAAACTCCTTTGAAGAAAACTCTGGTCTTTTACTCCAGCAGTTTTTAGCATTGATAAAAATACAAAGCTTGCTTGTTTTTTAATGGCCTTTTCATATAATTTTTTCTTCTTGCAATATTCAAAGATTAGGAAATGTGAACTTTTATTGTGACCAGACACGGGGTAATCGTCAATCGTAATCGATTGAATTGACCAAAAATGAAATGTAATCGATTACATTGCCAATTTAATCGTAATCGACGATTACTTTCGCGATTGAACTTGGAAATCTTCACCCTACATCACTGTGCGATGAACCGAGGTTGGGGTGGCTGGGTTCCCTCCTTTATCATCGTTTGTCATGGTTGTGTTTCAGGCGGGACTATTTGCCCGTCTGTGTGGGTTAAATCCAGACAGTCCAGTGGCAAGCACAGCGTTCACAGCAAATTCTCGCTTTGTTCTAGCTACCCTTCTTGTTGGCCACCAGAAGTAACGTAGCAAGTCTAGTGAGACGTAGCAACAAATATAAGAGCTTTATTTAAAAACGAGCTGACACTTCGGCAACAGAATGGCAGGACATTACGAGGAGAGGTATTGGTTTTATTTATGTACAGTATATAAATTTTTTTCAGAGGAATAAGGTACTTTAATCTAAGTCAAAAGTACTTTTCCACAACACTGATAACTAGCATGTCATCCGCGACCCACCAGATACTGGTTAAAAAAACTCAACGAAACCTGTGAGGTTTTGTTGACCATTGACCTTTGGTCCAATAGACAGATGCGCAACTATATTGGCGTCACTGTTGATTTCATTTCAAATTAAAAGCTACACAATGCTATGCTTGCTTGCAGACGATCGCAACCCGCACTTAGAAGAAATAGACAAATATCGAAATTATCAACAAACGAATTTTCAGCGTTGGTTCGACTGTTAAAGATTTGAAGCCTTGATTTTTATCAACTGTAACAAAGATTTTAAACATTGATCATTTTTGTTTAATAAATATTTAAAGTGTTTGCTGTAGCGGAGTAACTGGCGGGAGGGATGAGGGGCGATTTGACTCCGCTAGCCAACTAAATGCAAAATCCAGGCCCCCACTAGCTTATCTTTCGGTTTCAGTATTGTTTTGGTTTTCAGTAGGTTGTCTTTTTGCATTTTTCGGAGATTTTCCGTCGATTTGAGGTTTTAGTATAGCCATCCACACCCAGATTCACCATTATTTCTCATGTTTTTTTTCTGAGTGTTTTAGGTCACCTACAGAGGCCAGTGTGCCTCTTTCAGCTAAGTTTCCCATCTTATCTCAAACCTCTAGTTACGCCACTGGTTTGTTGATTGCACGAACATCTCAGTAAACAATTATTGTAATTTTTGTCCAGTGCTTGATCCTTACAAATAGTAATTTCATTTATTACATTCATTAATATCGTATGTTGCCTGAAAATATACTTACATCAAACCATGCAAATGGGGTTTGTTTTTGTTCTGAAGATGTTTCAAGACAAATGTAATCGCGATTGTAGTCGTGATTACTTTCAATGTAATCGTAATCGAGTACATTGTGATTTTGTTTGTTCGTAATCACAACCGACCAGGTGGCAAGTAATCGTAATCGATTACATTTGTGCTGTAATCGCCCCATGTCTGATTGTGACATATATTTTTTATCTATCTCAGACTTAAGATCTACATCACATTATTTAGTAGTAATACTTGTGGGCGCAAGAAATATAAAAATGAACTACACAGTTAGCAGTACAAAAGAAGGACTAGCACAAATGCACGAGCAATAGTGAAAGAAAAAAACTGGAATAAAACAGCCAACCAGGGTTAGTTAATGGGTATTCTTGGTATGCAAAGGATAAATTTCTCATGCCTTATTGTTAAGTGTCCGCTGGTCATAGAGGTTTGTTTTGGTGTCTTCTGACTTGGGTAATGAAAATTTTGATGTGGGCCATATTAAATGTTTATTCAGGCCACATTTGGCCGACAGGCCACAGGTTCCCCACACCCATTCTAGATGAAGACTAGAGATGCATGGAACCTAGTTTTTTTCTATCACAGACCGAAATTTTTTTGGAATGACCAAAAAAATTAAGTCTTTTCGGCCAGAATGTCTGAAAATAGGCCAGTGGTGGCCAACAGGTAGTCTCAGTTGGTCGATCGCGTCCGATTTTGCATTGAGTTGACAAGATACCTAAAAAGAACAATTTATAATCAACAGTCCAGAAATTATTACAGTAAACCTTGGTTAATCCGGATTCGATTTGACCGACAATTTTATCCGGTTTAGGTGAAGATCCGGATTAACCGAAGATGGTTTTCTAGTCTGACGTCATTTCGGTACTGAGATATCAGAGAGAATCGTTTAAACTGAATACATTCAAGTCATTTAAGACACAACAGCAGATTTTTGCAGAAGCAAAATGATATTACTGATGTAGTTACAATGGTACATCAGATTAGTAATCGCCATATTCAGGCAGTTATGAACAATCCTAAATTTATAATTTTAGATTAGGCCTACTTGGCAGCGAAAAATCTGGGATTTTGGACTGATGCAGATATTTTTGTGACTGGTCCTTTAGCAATTACTCTATTGGGAAGGTAATGCCCTCCAATCATCTTACCGAGTACAATACGCTCAGGGATAATGTTCTACACTTCACACAACACTACTCTAATCAATAGACTGAAACCAGTGTTGCCACTGGGGTCAGTCACGTTAACATCAGATTGTTGTCTTTTTCAACATAAGATAACATCATATTTTTACATTGCAGTTTAATACAAGCTAAATCCTTCTATTACCAATACCTAACGCGATAACCCACATTGAATCCAAAACAGAGAGAAGTATCGTAATTAAATGGAAAATCAGTTATTTATGCATAACATGTATATGATATTCCCGTGAGTGTACAGGAGTGCATATTTTTTGGGGATGCAAAAAATTTTTGCCCAAATTTGATCTTGCTTTCCCAAATAACATATAAACAGCAAGTCTTAATGTTAAGACTAAAACATGCCATTGCAAACTAATCAAGGTTTCTGCATTGCCTAATTAGGCCTACCAATTACCAGGGTTCAAAGCCGTACGCCCTCAACTAGCAAGCAATATTCTGCATAGCAACATGTGAACAATGGTAATATTTATTGGGCTGAAAAATGTTAGCTAATTACAATAAAATCCTCCCAACATTGCTATTCATGCTACCACGCCTGGAAGGTGTTGTTCAGAATCTTCATTTTCAAGTACATAGCATTCAGCTTAACCTTCCACATTGGCAATCTTCACTGCAACATGTTGTACTTATAATACTACAGCTTACTCAAATGCTTGCAGCTTCTAAAGCAGTGGTTCTTAACCGGGGGTACACGTACCACTTGGGGGTACGAGGAGTCAAAGCAGGGGATACGAAGCACCAAAGTCTTCACGGATACACGCTCTGGAAATTTAAACCAGATTTAATTGAACATTCATCGTGATTCTCTGTAGTGTGACGTAACATCATCCATTCACTAGGGCTGGTTCGTTATACGCTTTGAATATTATATTTAGCTTGCTTGCACAGTAAAAGTGCTGTCGCCTAACTTATTTCATTGCCAGTGGTTGAGTGAAGAAGTCATTGCTAA
>Ga0210059_1014583_pt1 | contig 11590 bp, 8 predicted proteins | sample Ectturendosymbi2_FD_188042 | JGI IMG/M metagenome (GOLD analysis project Ga0210059, IMG submission 188042) | Ecteinascidia turbinata endosymbiont from Florida, USA - Sample 2 (SPAdes) (version 2) | ecosystem: Host-associated > Tunicates > Ascidians > Unclassified | place: Key West, Florida... | reverse complement strand
TGCAGCCAATGCTGTCAGCGCTTGCGCTGATCAGCCTTAGCAGACAAAATAAATGCAATTTTTCGGATAAAGTGAACTATCGCCAAACACAATCTTAAACATGCATAGCCTAGTGGACGAAAGGTCTGCAAAAATTGATGAGATGGTTTTTGTACCCATACGATAACCCAGATTCCTACTGAAACCTAATTATTACTTTTTGGTCACTTGCGTACATCCTTGGCACTGAATATAAACTAAAACATCAGCGCTCCAAGTTAGGATATCGGAAAGCACACTCAACGCTACGACACAGCAGTTCATAACTGCAAAAATATCAGGATGAGCGTTCAAACAGGAGAGCAAAACACACTCATCACTATGTCAGAGCATTTACAACTACAATTTTTGTATTAAGTTGACAAATTAACAAGCAAAAAGTATGCGGAAACAATTAATCTCCTTTTCGTAGGTAATAAAGTTTTTGTAACATATCAAACTAAAGTGGGGGGTTGACCCCAAATCCCACTTGCGTACGCCCTTGGCAGACAATATAAAAACAATGGTTTCGGACAAAATTAACTATCGCGGAACGCGATCTTAAACAGGCTTAGTGGACAAAAGGTCTGCAAAATGTTGTGAGATGGTTTCTGGACGCAGACGATAACCCAGATTCGCACCAAAACCTAAATATTACTTTTTTAGCCCATTTACAATATTCCTTGAAATTTGCATGCAAATTTATTCCGTGGTATTTGCATTAAGTCGACAAATTAACAAGCAAAAAGTATGCGAAAACAATTAATCTCCTTGCGAAGGTAATACAATTTTTGTAAAATATCAAGCTCAAGGGGGGGGGTTAACCCCAAACCCCCCCTTGCGTACGCCCTTGGTTGTGTACGGTAAATAACTTTAGATATAAACGTAGAAAATCCGTTGTGTTGTTTCTTCTTGTTGTTTTGAATCATCCATGTCGGGTAACCATTCAACGTGAGAATCTGTTGGACAGCGCCGGATTTAGGGGTGGCCCAGGGCCCCCCACCAAAATGGGGCCCCCCATGTTCATGTGTTTAGCCATATGTATGACATGTGCGTGCCACTTAGTCATTTTTAGCGAGGAAAGTTTGTTTGCAAATGCTATTAAATTACCGGTCGTCCAGACGGCAGTATTTCACTTGTATATTATTTGATATTGTGAAGAAACAACTATTACACTTAGTGTTTTCCTGAAAGTCGGTCAGACATCTGAATCTAGTGAATGCAAAGCCAAGCCACGTAGAACGCATTAGCATACGTCTCTACTGGCGAGAATGCTTTCACAATAGTCGTTGCACAACAGTGGTAAATCTTTTTTCAATATCTCAATGACTTTGGCATTAGAGCGCGGACTTCTGACTCCATTGGGTACGCGACTTTTCGGTCTGGCCGTTTCGGTCTGGCCGGCTCGGATTGAGCCGTTTCGGTCTGAGCCGTTTTGGTCTGGGGACATTTCGGTCTGGGCCGTTTCGGTCTGGGGACATTTCGGTCAGACTATGAAATGTTACAGAAATCTTACATGTTCCCATTTTAATGCAAACATAATTAAATCAACGAGAAGTTTTATTTAATAAAACTACAAACATGATCCAAGATCCAACAGTTAATTAGCATCAACATATGACTTTCATCATCATCAGCAAGCAAATTAAATCATTATCCACATTTTGCAATTAAATACAAATTCTTCAGAGTCATAAAATACAATTCAGATTTAATCGCAATCATGACTCCTCAAAGGGAGTTGGTATAACACCAGCTAGAGTGACATTTCTCTTGCCTATAATCATTTAAATTAACGAATGTAATAAGTTGTTTATGTACAGAAATGTCGCGACCGAAATCTCCCCAGACCGAAATGTCCCGTGACCGAAACGGCTCAGACCGAAACGGCCAGACCGAAAAGTCCTGTTCCGGACTCCATTATAGGTACTGTATTACCTTTGCTGAATGCTGATGAACCGTGATACGATGATCGGTGTATTGTACGTAGTTTTTCTACTAATTATGGCTAATAAGTAGGCTAATGCTAAAAAATGAAGAAATTCGTCAGAAGTATCCCTTTTTCAGAAAAGGACTAAATGATTTTTCGCAAAAGAGAGTGAAAAGACTATTGTGACTTTGTGGATATTGAGTATACCAAAAACTTCTTTCTCACAGCGTAACCCAGGTGGCTATCACCTTATCCTAGCTTACCAAGGAAAGCATGCTTCAAATGTACCCAGCCTCACATTTATACTGTACTTCATGTCTTATGACAAGCCAACTGTTGTTCTGAAACACTTTTTGGAAATTCTCTGAGCGAGCTCTGTTTTAAGACATAAAGATATTCCAATTATTTCTGGTTGCGTTTAATGAGCAGGTTCAGAATATTGAGAAATCCAAAGCATCATCTGTTGAGGTTATATCGCGTTTCACCAGCGTGAAGGCAAGGATTCAAGAGAGATAATCAGATATATATATCAAGCCCAGCTAAATCAGCACTAAGAAAACTTAGACTGAGAGAAGGAAAGGATCATGAGTGTGATTTATTCATCTCAGATGTATCTGTATTGTACAAGTATTGTGTTGCACAGCTGGCTAAATGGACCACTTTATTTGCTGAATTTAAATGCTTTGACTAGATTCCCCCGTTTTCAAAGAAGTGAATAGGAAAATGTTGAAACATGTGAGTAGTATTTGCTTGGGAGAAACGTTTCTATTGATGAAGCTAAACTGTTTGACCAATACCAAAACTTGTTTGAGTTCGTGCAAAAAGACCATAAACTAAATGCAATATACTGTAAAATGATGGAACATTAAAAATGGGAAAAATATTTTACAACTTGCAATGCCATTGAATGCTTCAGCGAACAGATAAAGATTGCACTCAGCGTTATGGCTCATTACGCTAATATGGAACGATTTTTTCATTGATGCAGCCACAAACGTAAAGAGAAATTCTTCTAATTGAACCAGTTTCAACTCTATTAAAGCCGGTGTGCAATTTAAAAAATCTTTCATGCAATTAGTTTCATTATACTGTTGAAGGCCATTTTACATTTTAAAGGAATTTAAGGAAACTGCAAAATTTTCGTGAGCTAAATAGGACAAGTGAATAAAGATTTTGTGTTTTAACTATAACCTCGTCCACACTGGACGTCTTACTTCAATGCTTAAAACTTGTCAATAGGCCTAATTGTTATTTGACTTGGTAAGTGCAGATAATACACTCAAGTAAGTGACAGTCGTAAGTTGTCTCCCTTTTTGCGATGAAAATGTGGCAGCCTTACTGAGCTTATTAATAAATAAACATGGACAGCAGGGGCATCGTCATCTTAACAAGTGTAAGATGAAGAAGTTGCAGCCAAGAAACATTCAAGTGGCTATTTTACAGTGACAGTGAAGTCCAGTGGAAACATTTCTGCGGAATTTGTAAGAAGACAGAAAATCGAAGAACATGTTGTGACAGACCTATCTACGTAACGATGAAAATAGACCTAGTTTAACCAGCAGAGCAGTAGCAAAAGAACGCCAAGATGTATCATCGAAAAACACGGTAGATGAGATGGCTAACGGTATCACTGGAGCAAACGTTATCGGTGTCTGAGCCCTCTCGCCAGCCAATACACCGGAAAAAATGCAATGCGTGACAGAAACTTGTCACGGAAATGAACCACAGGTCTTATTCGTCGCCAGAACCACAATGGCGATGTAGTTGACAGAAGCTAGCTTTGTTTTTCTCCTTCACAAACTTGTGTTTTAAATGTTTCACTTGTAGACTGATGCGTGCGGATACGACTAAATGTACGCATTTCCTTATTAGAAAAGGAATCTTCGATTAGAAGCACGCTCTTGAGCGCCTGAGGAGCCACGAGCATTCAGTGAAACATATAGATGCCACGATTACATTTAGTCGCAGATTAATCACTATGAAGAATTGATACAGAGCTAGCCAATCACGTCAATCAATGCGAACAGTATCGGAAATCGCCTCTTCCTGCAACGTTTGGTTTCTGTCGTAAAATTTATGGCTGAGCGAGGATTGGCGTTTAGAGATGATAAATACGTTGGATCGCCCAGAAAGTTTTTCCAAAAAATTTTCAAACTTTTTTCAAGCAAATATTTAAAAAAAAGATGCAATGCTTCCAGCGACTGGTTTGCAACAGTTTCACAAATCGCTAATCATTGTCAAATACCATCATAGAGTTTTGTTACAGTTGAGTTAACAAATGTAACGTTACAAGATTACGCCATAAATATTAGTGATATGTGGAAATGCTAGTGACTCCATCGATTATCCCCTACCTAAACTTTTGGTATCCGCATATGTCGCCTCCCTCCTCGCCTGGGACCCAGGCCCCCCACCATCTACATCCGGAGCTGCCGTTTGGCATAGCCTACTTTATTTTGTCTGAATGGGTATCTGCCTGAATGGGTTGGCGTGCGATAGACTGCGGACAGCAAGTGGCGATTTGATGAGCGTTTGGTCAATAAGTCAAAAAACGGAAGATATTCGTGTTTTTCTCGTTCCATTGTGAATAAGATGAAGCTGTCTGTTGTGTTGAGATGGGTGAAAAACTCGGACAACTTTGATTTCTTCGTGATCACAAGAATGTCGTCCAATTATCTTTCCACAAACGTGGAAGGTCTGCAAAGGTTTCTAAAGCACATTTTTGCAACGTCTTCCATGACTAGGTTTGCAACTACTAATGAAACAGAAGAACCCATCGCTGTTCCAAATACTTGTTTGTAGTGTTTTGCACAAAAAGCAAAATTTGTTGAATTTGAGCAAATTTCAAATCTTTTAAGTAGGTCGGTAGTTGACAAATTTGTACGTTAACTCACTTCAGGATGGGACTGTTGACGTTGCTTAGTTATGTTTAACGCCAAATGAATCGGAACTTTTGTAAATAAAGATACAACATCGAATGAGACCATTATTTCATCAGGTTTGAGTAATTCATGAGCAAGAGATGATGCAAAGTCTGAAGAATTTCTTACGTGATGTTTTGATCTTCCAATACGTGGTTTCGTATAATTCTTTATCTAAGATTTTAAGCCGTAGGTAGGTTAGTCGGTGAAAGAGACTATTGGTCGCAGAGGAATTTTTTCTTTGTGTAATTTCGGTAGTCCGTGCAGTCGGGGTGTTGTGGTATCTGAGGCGTTTAGTCTAAAGCTTGCTTCTCTTGTATCTGTTTTGGTTTCGAGCAAGTTGTTAACAATTTTATTGACATCTTTGGTTATGGATGCGTGTGGGTTGGTATGTTTGTGAGTTTCTTGATCATCCAGCATTTTGTTAATGTTTGGTCATAACGCTTTGTCTAAGACTGGGGTGATGCTACATTTGTCAGCCTTGGTGATTATTGTACTTGGATATTTCGTTAACTGTTGCAACATTATGTGTTTTTTCGTCAAAACTGATCTACTTTGCTTTTTGTTTCGTACGGTTGAAACCACTTTGTCACGAATAAAGTCACCATTGCTGGGAGAAATGTCTCGTAATCCGTTTTCAACTGAGGCAAGGATATCTTTAACTGGTGCACTTTTAGGGGCAATAGCAAAATTTTTGACCGATGCTGATGCTTTTCATTTTTCATTGACGATAACTGATGCTGTTGCAATCGGAAAGCCTGAGCGGCAAGTGCGCAACGCTTCAGACTGTGGCAGCAAGCAAGAGGTCATCCGCCGCAAGCACTCTATTATTGCTTGTTCGTGCCACGTATATATGGGTGTTATTCTTCACGCACATATTCTTCCCGTTCGCGGTGAATCGCACGTTTAACGCAACTCCAGCGGAGAGGTTGCAACAATGCCAATATTTTTGCAGTACTCAAACCACGGTTGAAAGTCATTGCAGTGCATTTTTTCCTCAGTATATAAGCCGCATGAGCAAATGGAATAGTTGCACAAGTTACAAATAAAAGAGTAGATTGTAATAACTTAGGAACATATTACAAATTTAAGCAATATGAAATGCAAAAAATGAAAAGCAACAACATTTTGTTGGGGAAACCGCCTCTCAAAGCACAAAATGATAAACTATGCCAAACATTTTGGGGGGGCATGGCCCCTTTGGCCCCCCCTGGCTCCGCCTATGCCTAATGGTGATGTAAACTTTATTTCAAGACCATCGCAGAAATTCCTCTCAAACAACTCTGGCATGCTACAAATACTGTATATTGTGCCCTTGACTGCAGCATCAGCCTTAGCTTTAAGTGAATTTCGTAGATTTTGTTTTTGTACAGATTTACAACTAAATGCGTGAATATGGCTGTGATATATATTTCGTGTACCTTGAAGCTCAAGCATTGGCTAAGAAGCAATTCAGTTTCAAAGTATTTTCTCTTTCGCAATTAAGCCACAGACACTGTTTAGCAACAACAGCATTTATTCTAGATATTTAGTTGTGATGGCATGTAGACCTACTGTGAAGGTTCAATCATAAATATGTGGAGCCTTAACGGTTTCATCAATGACCTCCCACTACCTTGCCGGCGTGTAAAAAAACAGTTTTGTCAAGTAATCAGAATCCGACCCGTATGTAGTCTGAAAGTGTTTCAAGTTTCATCTGATGCTAATTGCCACGCGCTCCTACAGTAATTTTGACTTTATTCAGCTGCAACGCGATGAGTAAGCAGCAAAATCTAGCAGAAGTAGGAACATGCTTTATATTTTGTAAGTACTGAGGGCATTCACACTGCCATTTACTTACACATATCTTGCAATTTGTTTTCTCGATAAAGAGCATGTGACCAAAATGAAACCAAATTTAATTTTTTCCTAGTCGATTTCATTTTGTTATTTAAACACTAATGGATTTAAAGACTTCAACTGCTTAGTTCCTAAACTTTTTTGAGCGCGACCCAAATTTGAGTTTCGTGAACACCTCGCGACCCAAGCCTCAAACAACGTATGAAAAAATACTGTTGTGTGGATGATTTTCGGAAGAAAGTTGCAATGTTTGTTTTTAATGTCAGCAATCTACTCTTTTCTCAAGTATCTACGCTACAGACAGACACAGAGAAGCAGACAAGTAGTGGTAACGTTCAAAATCCACAACGCCGGTTTGGATCGCCTCTGCGCGACCCATTTTTTCCATTCTCCACCCTTCTTTGGATTTTGATCCATACATTGGGAAACACAGGGTTAGATCAACTTACCTACCGCATTTGATAGTTGCGGCGAAAAGTATTCCTTAAATTTAGTGCAGAGCCGTGGTAATAATCGATTGTGGCTTCATTTTCGCAAATACACAACCGTTTTCACACTTTGCGTAGACTGAGTGGGCCGAACATATGCAGGTTTGTTTAGGGGCTGTGTATAACTTTCTCCAATTGAAAAAATGTCTTCAAAATATTTTTGAATTTTATTGTTAACTCTGAAAAGTTAGATATAGATAAATACCTATTAGTTTATGGGAAGCAGGCTTAATGCAAGTAGCGTACAAAAATGCTATCGCAGTCGCATTTCATACCATTTACTGACATAAAACACAAAAACATTTTTCAAACGTGTTGAGTAATTCTAGCGTTTATATTATCAGTTGCATACGTCAACCAGTCGCTCAAGAATTGGACAAGATCCACGTCTTAGTCTACATGCACGCTAGTTTTGTAGACCTACTTCAGGAGTCGGTGTCTCAGAGCAAAGTCGCTGCTCGGCTTCGATTGAACGTGTGTTGGTGTATATCAGAAGCGTGTAAATACAAAAAGCGCAATCACAATAACGGCCACGATGACTCCTTGCTCAACTACAGTTGCAGTTGGCTTGAAAAATCATACTGCAGTTCTTGCACTTATAGCATCGAGATTTTCACAAACGCTTTCGCAAGAACATTTTACGAGCAAATGGTGGCTTTCATTCAAAGTAGAAACTTAGATATTTACTAAAAACAAACTTTTAAACTTTGTCGATTCAATGAAAGCAGACTTTCTCTTTGCCGGCTTAAATCTGAACAGAATTATTCAGAAAACGAAGTGCCAGATAAAAGCACTTTTTATGTAGCTTTAAACACAAGGGGCATTATATATTTAAGTGTTGATACTTGGTTGTTGTTTGCCCCCCCCATCAAAATTTTTGGCTACGCGCCTGATTGCAGATTTAAACGTGAAATGCACAGCACGCCATTGTAAAGTAGGAATTTTTATTAGAAACCATTAAGCTTACTAGCAAGGTTTAATAGATTACTGGTAAGTTTCACTAGGAATCTAAGTTTACTAGCAGCAGCATAACATGAAAGTTATAACTAAGTGGTCGCGAACTAGCATTGCTTTGCATAACAGTACATTATCAGGAGGGCATAAAAAAGCAATGTAAACAAGCGTGGACTTTTCTTGAAGTTTTCATCTGAAAACAAATTTTATTTTAAGCACCGGAACCAGTCTTTTTTTCTCCTAAGCTTTGCAGGTTAAATTTAAGTCATAGCTTACTATTTCTTTGAACAAAGGAATTTTAAACACGTCTTTGCATTCTTGTTAATGCAAATGTGTGTATGTTAGAAAGAAAACATGAGAGGTAATCGACTTGTGTGTTTAACGCTCTGTGCATGGTTTGCCCTGGCAGCGCTGTTAGCTGGAATCGCCAAGACTTCAACAGGCAAAGCATGCAACGAGTGCAAAACACTTGGTCAATTGGGTTTGGTCTGTGTTTAAATGCTCGGACACAAATGTAGTTTTGTACTTGATATAATAATTTTCCATTCAACTCGAGGCACACCAAGACAATTGACATTATTAATGTGTGAAAACGAACAGGAGCTGGAGCCGGAGCCATGCTTTGAAAAAAGAGAGCTCCAGAGCTGGAGCTCTTCTTTTCATGAACATTTTAGAGTTTTAGTTGTTAGCTCGGTTTCATTTTTTTGTTGCCCACTGTTAATACCTTTACTTGAGCGGCTAGGACGGATCCAGCAAGTAACGTTACGGTGGGTAGACGATTTCAACAAAATTTAGTAAGTTTTTGTTTTAGACTGGCGAAACACGCAAGTCTGCATATCAAACTATAGAATAGCAGTTAAAAATAGGGAAGCAGCGACAGGACGATATTAGAGTTTATATTATTGTTAGTTCTCAGATTTGCTTGTTGCTGCACCCGACAGAGAAAAACGAGCACCAACAGTAATATGAACTCTAAAGAAACAAAGATTTCTGTTGTCTTAACAGATAACACAAAAATAAAAAACGCAACTTTACAGGTAACACAAGCAGGCGTCGTATCGTTGACTACAATACGCAACCAAGCTGACGGTTTCCACGTCGTTTAATCAAATAGAGGAAGTCTTATCCATGTCATTGACATCAGCAGCGGAAATGTAATATTCTCAGTGTTGAGAAAACTGGCATCACAACTGTGCTTTCTTGAAACACAACTTATTACTGTTTTACGAAAAAATCCAAGATTCCCTGCGATCTGCTTTGTTTGATTTTGCTTTTGCTGATACGTGTCAATGGACACGTAATAACCTACTGCAGGGATGCGCCATTAGCGACCCGCGGGCCACATGTGTCCCGCCACAGCGTTTTCAGTGGCCCGCAAAAGCATTCAGAAAAAATCTTCGAAGTACCGGCCTGGTTAGAATTTTACGACCTGAGCAATTAAGGAACGGAATCAATTCAAGACAATTACTATGCCTGTTTCCTTTAGTGTTTGCTACATCATTCCTACATTTTACACGTGATCATCTGAAGGATTTTTGCAGGGGGTGACCTGACCAAAGGGATTTTTCATGAGGCCAACGCTGATAAAACTATAGAGAAAAAGCGTTTTACTACTAAAAATTTAACAGCAAAATATCAAATCCAGGAGAGGAAAGAGCCCCTTTCCGAAACCAATCATTTTACATACGAGTACCATGAAAGTGAATTTGGATAATTTAGCTGCATTTACAGTACAATTACACTGTTCAAACAGTCTTTATTTTCTCGAGCTCCTCGGGTAATATTCGCTTTTATTTAAAATAGGCTAATGGTTACGAACGATTAAAGTAAAATACGTTTCTGCGAAGATTCTTACGTTCAATATGGGTTTCACAACAGTTATTGGTTGTGAAAAACTTGCCAATGTTCACATTGCTTGGGCAATGATTCCTTGAAATCTTCGAAGTTGAAAAGGCACAAGGAACTGAAGCATAAAGAGAACACGGACTCAGTTGCAAAGTTAAAAGCGAAAAGAGATCGTTATGATAATAGGGGAAGGCTCCCTGCGTTTGGCTTCTGCCTAACTTCTCAACCACTCCCGCGCGCTTCCTATGAAGTTTCTTTGATAATAGCACAAGCAACTCACACTGCTGGCGAGGAACTCAGAAAGCCAAGCGTGGTAAAAATGATGCAGATATTACTTGGCCGAAACTAGACCAAGTGAATGGACTCGGTTTTCTTGTCAGATGACACTGTAAACAACAGAATTGTAGATATAGCAAACGACATTTTGAGTAAGCTTATTGCTCAAATCCAAGAAGGCCAATGTAGAATAAGTCTTCAATTTCATGAAACAACGGATACCAAGTCAACGAGCCAATTAACCTACTTTCCAGCATCTGAACCTTAGAAGACTGCTATTACTGAGATGAACGACAATGAGCAGCTCAACATTCAAGAGCAACATCTGGAACTGCAGAGATCTCAAGCCGCAAAGACCAAGTTCAGTTCCTCCTCACTAGTGGAATTTTGGTGCAATATGTTGCAAGAATATCCTGAACTGACAAAGAGAGCTCTTGACGTATTAATTCCATTTCCAACAACATACCTCTGTGAAGCTGCCATGTCTCCTCTGCTCTAGTTAATATCAAAGCTATGTACCGTCGTCGCCTCAGAGGTGCAAATGGCATGAGAATTGCTCTCAGCAAGATTAACCCTCATACTGATTAGCTGGTTTCGAAGAGTCAAGAACAGAGGTCACACTGACTAATTATTTGTGTTGTGCTTTTCCGGGTAAATTGTTGTATTCCACTAACCACTTGCGTTGTGCTTTCACAAATAAAGGTTTCTTTTCATTAATTGGAGTTCCAGTGGTAAACTACTCATCCGCTTATCACAATGGTGTTCGCTCTTTCATCATGCACTTTCTTTGTGGTTGCGCAGACGAGGGGTCCCCAAGCCAATACCTTTAAGAATAAGAGTAGGCCTACGAGGGGTTGGAAAGGTTAAGAACCACTGTTTTTGTTTTTTACATGCCTTAACCTTTGCCATGTTTCTGTGCAGGCCTACATTATTTTAACCTTTATGGATTAATACAATGTTTCAAACTTTCCTTATGAGTCCAAACGGCCTTCAGTTCTAGTACAGGTGTAAATTTCTGGAAACGCAGCTGATTGTCGAAGTGTGCTTTTTGCAGAAGCATGTGAGATAACATGGGCTGTGCTTCACAAATGCAATAAGGACAATCTGGAAAGCTTGAATTATCCTTGCCACTTCAGTGATGATGTAATGTAATGTAATGTAATGGTTTATTGTTTCATATGACTCAGCCAATAAGCAGAAGCACCATAAAAGCCATCGCATGCAGTAAACCAACCATTAGCGAACATTAGAGCAAATGAGAATACAATGGCACAATAGCTGATCAGTGTAAACAAAGAGGGGCGCTGTGTCACATAGGA
>Ga0210059_1014582_pt1 | contig 11591 bp, 9 predicted proteins | sample Ectturendosymbi2_FD_188042 | JGI IMG/M metagenome (GOLD analysis project Ga0210059, IMG submission 188042) | Ecteinascidia turbinata endosymbiont from Florida, USA - Sample 2 (SPAdes) (version 2) | ecosystem: Host-associated > Tunicates > Ascidians > Unclassified | place: Key West, Florida... | reverse complement strand
ACGTTAATTTTAATTACTTGAAAATTCCAAAAAGCATCGCGGGCCGCACAAAACGTCTTGCGGGCCACATGCGGCCCGCGTGTTTGAGACCCCTGGCCTACTGCCTATCCTGCTTATGCAAGAAAAGCCTTGCGAAGTTTGCAATAATGCAATCATAGCGAAACAATGGAAGCTTAAAAGGCATGACTAGTAGAAAACCACTCAGACAAGAAGACTGAAGAACTTTTTGCATGTTCCGTAATGTAACACAAAGTTTTAAGTTACAAAGACCAGATTTAGATAGTTGTAGGGCTGTAGATATGCTCAGATTATTTATCGTTGAGCATTGTTCTACTGTCTAAAGGCATGCAACCATTTGAAAGAGATCATCAAGAACTGTGTGTCATACAAAAACGCGGCAAGCTGCAGTTACGTTGCTCAAAATATTGAATGAAAGAATATTGTGAGCCGAAAAGTATGGTGGCCAAGACCGGAATTTTTAGCCTATGTTCATTATGAGCCTGTGCAAGACGAAAAATTAATGTATTGTTTAACTTTACAGGTGTCTTCCAGTCATCTTAAAATAAAAGTTTTTTAACCAGAATTTCACTGCTTTTAGCAGATTTTAGCTGAAAATTTGTGAAAAGACTTTTAGCAGATTCTAGCAATTTTTTGACACCATTTAGCTGATTTAGGTCACAACCATCTGGCAACACTGGCGGTCGGCAAGATACACTCAGATTGTCATGTCACGATGCGAAATAGAGAGAGCATGCAGGCACTAAAACTAATAACGCGGATGCCTTGCCCACACACTTCATGATTTAGCAGGTGTTGAGGTGTTTTTTAACTTAGGGCCCCGCGCTCTTGAAATGCTACAGTCCCCGCGCTATCTTGATCCAGCACTTAATGGCATTGCTATCTTTTCTTGGAATTTGTAGCTCTTTTGTGTAGTTCAGAAGTTCTCTTCATTAAATTTCCGTGATTTCTAGCGTTTTTTGCAGGTTACTTTTTCGGATGTATACATTTTCATGCGGGACCGTGTTGCCGCTTTCGAAAATATCGTTTAGCTGTCAATCTGATTACCTGTACGTAAACTCCTTTTTTACAGTAATAGTAACCACATATTTGAAACACACAAGCACAATCCATTCAGTGAACACAGCTTATTTATGCCATTTTGAAGTTGTCATTTTCCAAGAAATACAAAACATAGTGTTTTATTCCTCTATGCCAGGGCTTCTCAAACTTTTGCCCCCTTGATGGATAGCCTAGAATAGATGTTAATGATACGTGAATGGCTTGCTTTGACCTTTGCAAATTAATTTAGTTTAAGCTAATATATTGAAAGTGTTTAAATCCTAACTGCAGTGGTAACAGACGTGATTAAGTGGCACTGAGGACCACCTGCATCAAAAATGTCAAATTCAAGATTATCAAAATAAGGAGAGGTTGTTCGCATGTAGGATACTTTTACTACAGCGAAACTATAAACTAGGCCGCGGCCGCCTTCCATTCTTTTTTGTAACCGCTTTCATACAGACAGCCTGAATCTCTCTCACGCCCAGATGCGCAATTTTGTCTTGTGTTTACTGTATTGATGAGAGTCTGGAGTGCCTCTGCGCAGTTTCGCAAATTTGTAGTAAATATTGAGTCGTCATAAGGAAGAGTTGCGCGGGGCCCTAGGCCATGGCCTATTTTGCCCATGCGTAAATCCGTCACTGAGAAGGGCCCTCAATTTAAAATCGTCTAGGACCACGAAAATGAAAATTCGCCTCTGCTTTGTGCATGCGCACATGGCGTGAAGTCAGAAATTTCGCAAGTGAGAAATTTCGCTTGACACCGGCAACTGCATCATCGAGGACTTAATTGTCATCTTTCTTCGAAGACTTCAGCTACATTCGGTACAACTTCTTTTCACGGAAAAGCCTGTTCGAACGGCGTTGTCTTATCTCAACGTTCTTGGCCCGAATGAAGTACCTTAGTCATCCATTGCAATGGATCTCAGATTTTTCTGACATGCTCCACCGTTCGTGCGGTAAGAAAACCAAAGATCTGGACAGTGGTCCTGTAACTGCTGGCGATGAAAAAATGTTCAAACTCGAGTCGGTCTATTCTCTACTGGTTGGTCTTTATGTTTTATTTCTGTCAGCAACGTCAATTTGGTCGCTTGAATGGATAAAGAAAAGTTTCAATAAGGCAACGATTTTTTATATGTGCATATTGATCTATCGACTAACTGCAATGAGCAAATCATACAAATTCGAGTCAGATGGTGGTCAATATGGTTTGATTTATATACTTTATGGAAATACATTCTAAACAAAATTGCCCCGTTAGTGGCAAATGGCAGGTTTATGTATTGTATCGATTGTGAGTGTTATTTCCATCCCATTTTGAAACCTTGTATCAAGGAGCAAGAATGTTTGATTTGTTTAATCACAGTAGAATTATGTTTATGATCAGAAATTACAGTTTCACCCATTTCTTGCCAAGTTTCTGTGTCTGGCGCTGATGGTGAACTTATATAGGTATGGCATTACTTTCATATCTGCTGTTTATGAAATCGAATCAAGTATCGCTCTTCTCCAGTGACGTTAACTACAACTCTGTTTTCAAAGTTTTCTATATTTTAACCGCTTTCACCGGACATCACCAAACCCTTGATGCTAGATATAAAGTTATTCATATATTAAGATGCTGCTGTGTAGAATTTTAACGTCTCGTGTGTTTTTCCAGCGCCGTTCATGCTACTCCGTTAGTCGTGCACAATGTCTTATGTCGCTGACCATGCCTTTGACCTCAAGTAGTCGAGGTCAGGTTATTAGCGTCAAATGCGATGAAAATCTCCGTCATAAAGTGTGAGACAGCAAATCGGACAAAAAATTACCAGATCGAAGATACAGTACGAGCGAATCATTAGGACTAGGCTACATAGGCTATATGTATAAAACACTTTGACGATCATGGGTCAAGAAAAGGGGTGGAATCAATGAAAGTCATACAAATTCCTTAACTTTGATGGCATGACGCATTTATAAGAGAGCAGGCTTGTACCTTGCATCACCGGAAAGGGTGTGATCCAAATACAAACAAGATGTACAATTTCGACCGATGTGAGAAACTCCATCGAAGCAAACTTACAGATTGAATGCAGTAATCTGCAGCACCGAAACAGAACTGATAGTTGCGAAGAAGTTCAAAACAAGATTATTAAATCCAAATCCGGTTAAGCAGAATTGATAAATTCCATATCCAATCCAAATCCATCGCAATGCTAAAAATCTGCAGGATTTCAATACAATCAAACAGATGTTCATCTTTGCTGGATTTAGATTTGATCGTATTCGGCAGTGATGTAGTCGAGACCATAACTTTCGAGACCGAGACCGAGACTTGGTTAAAATTTCGAGACGAGATCGAGACTTCATCAAAAACTCCGAGACCGAGACTCAAGACTTGCAGTTCGATACCGAGATTGGATACTTCAAAATTTGTGCATTTTGCCGAAATTTTTCAAAAAATGTCGTCATCACTTCTGACCATGGGCGTCCGCAGGGGGGAAACGGGCATTTACCCCCTTGAGATTGAAACTAAGCGCCAAGATTCTCCAGAAAACATGAAGTTAGTAGCTCAATTCCGATCAATTGATTAAATTTTTGCAATGTCACTGTATTTTCCGGTATGACACTCACACTGTATAACAGCCAAGTTCACTGTTCTGGTGTCATGCAGTGGTGAGCTTGCAGTTCGTTCGTGTTCGCTCCTTTGCGTGGCCAAACTTTCGGAGCGAATTTTTTCTGGTGTTGGTGTTTATTGCGTAAAAATATCACGGCAGCAAATCTTCAAAGGTTCGCTTCAAGTTACGATAGAAAGCGTTTCACCGCTTGTTGCTTTTGAACACTGGAGCCACGCATATTAATTTTTAGATTGGCCTAATGTTCTAGTGATTTTTCAATGCAATCTAGTGAGTTTTTGCAAAGTATATTTTGAAGAAAATCGATTGTCTTTTTTCTAACTTTTCAGCCGTTTTCAATTCGTAAACAATTAATTATGTGAATGGTTGTTTGGAGATTTGCACCAACAGAACATACAAGTGTTTTTAATTTGAATTTCTAGTGTTTTTCACTTTCGCACAGTTTATCACTGCAACATTGACCATGGCGGTATTTTCATTTCGTTGCAGGAACGCTGCAGAAGAAATAATTATATAAATGTTAGGCAGATTGGTCTAAAATGCTCCGTGTGTGGGGACGTTTTCAGCTCCTGATGATTGTTGGTATGACATTTTCCAGCCTTTAGCATGATTTATTTTGACAAACTTACAAACAATGCAAAGGTTTTGGGGTGAAAAAGTAAATAACTAAATCATTTCAAGTAAAACTGCAAACTTCGACAAAAATTTTTGAATCTAGTGAATTTGTTTCAGATCTAGTGAATTTTTTATGAATTGACTGATTTTGTAGAGAAGCCTGTGGCAGCAGTGAACGCAGACATCGTGGCGGGTAATGTAGCAAGACAGTGACTGGCTGGTGACAGCTGCAAGCCACGCATTTTAAGCTGTGTGAAAATAAGCACAGGTGAATCTGTAACCATGGGCGTCTGCAAAGAGGGAAAACTGGCGTTTGCCCTCCTAGAACTTTGGTCTAAACCCAAAAAAGTTTGGATAATCTGAAAAGAGCAGTTTAATTTCGACTAATTAGTTTAATTCTTGCAATAGCAGTTTATTTGCATGTATGACACACTGCACAAGAGGTAGGTTCGCTGTTCTGGTGTCATGAAGTGGTGAGCTTGCAGTTTACTCATGTTCGCTACTTCGTATGCAGATGAAGGTTGCAAAGCTTGTGAGCGGATTGTTCGACTGTTACTCTTTATTGCGTAACAATAACATGGCAACAAATCTTCAAAAGTTCAGTTACGGTCGTAGGCGTTTTGCCGCATGTGGCTGTTGAACGCAGTCATCTTTGGCAGAAAATGCTGCGAGACAGTAACTGTAATAGTGGTAAACTTCGTAGTTTTGTACTGTGCAGTGTGAAAAGAAGCATGAATGAAAAAGAAGCATTGCTGCGCCAACGAAGCGGGATTTTTGCGACTGCTACCGTGGCAGCAGGGCCGTAACGAGATTAGATGGCGCCTGAGACAAGAAACAGGTTTGGCGCCCCTATGTTTGAACATAAGATCTTTCGGGCATTGTCAGGGCTTTATGGCGCCCCCATAGTGGTTCGGCGCCCGGGGAATTGTGCTCCCCTTCCCCCCTCCTTACGCCCCTGCGTAGCAGGGGGCATTTTTGTTTTGGTGGAGAAAAGGCAAAACGATTTGTGAACGTGCATTGGCATTGTATCGCCAGCAACTTGGAGAGGATAAGCAAAATATCGAGATTACCCCCTGGAAAAGTTTCTGCGGACGCCCGTGCTTCTGACCTGAAAATTTTCAAGTTTCTGGCATTTTTCCGCCATGTTTTGATTGTTTCTTGCCTGCAAATACAACAAACAAAATATTTGAATTATAGAAATTTTGATAAACCATTTCTTTGCAATGTTCAATATCTCGAGACCTGAGGTCTTCGAGACCGAGACTCGCAAAAATGGGTCTTGAGACCGAGACCAAGTCTCGAGACTCCATCACTGGCATTGTGACTATAACGAATTTTTTGGAATTGGAACCGGAATTGAAAAAAGTTTGGATCAGAGCTAATTATTCGCTTATGCTATATTTTGTTCCTGGTATTTTTTTGTCCGTTTTGCTCTCATCAGAAGTGTGCATGGACTGGATCTTGGATCTTTTTGATCCTGACTTCTGCCTTCTCCAACAGGATCAAGAGCAGAGATGAGCACTGGACTTGGATTGGACTGGATCCGGGCTATGTCGTATTTTGTTGAATCTGGATTGGATCCGGGCTGTAAATTGCTTCATAAATTTAGGATCAGGACCGGATTTGGACTGAGTTAATGGAAAAGAATCGCATGATATTTGTCATTAAAAAGCTGTATGTTGTTAATTTTTTAGACTTTATTTGGACTTGGACTTTTAATTACAAAAAATTATGGATTGTGGTTGGACTTGGACTGAGTTTTGAAGATTTAGGACTGGATCTGGATCGCAAAATACGACAGTCGACCCATCTCTGATCAAGAGTGAGGGTTTGTCTGCCGGAACCGGATATTTTGTTTTTGCTGAAAAAAACGTCACTGGTTGTTTGTTTGACTTATATTAAACCGGAGTCAAATAGGATTCGGATTGCTTGTGTCTCGTTGATCAGGACGCGGAGGGGATTTGGAATTAAAATTTGCAAAACAGGATTGGATCCGGTGTGATAAAATCAGAGTCCGAACATTTCTAGTTCTCCTACGCATGAAAAATTTTCGGTCAGGACCGGATGTGGACTGAGTTAATTGAAAAGAAATCGGTTATTTTTGATGTAAAAAGTCTGCATTGTTTAAAGTTTTTACTTTTTTTGGACTTGGAGTTTGCAAGATTTTTTTGGGGCTATGGTTGGACTTGGACTAAGGTTTTAAAAATAAAGAGTGAAACTGGATCACAAATTATGGCTGTCACCTCATCTTTTCCGGAGCGGGTTTGCCAGATTCATTGGTCATTTAATGGCCAATTTCGAAAAATATGGCCATTTTTGAAGTGCGCTGGCCATGAAAGACTATATTTGGCCATTTAAAAAATTTGTCCATTATTTCAGTTTGTCACCATGCAATGAAATTTTCATTAAAATATTTTGTCTTTTTGGACGGACTTCATGCCTCTTAGTCTTACATACAGTAACGCCATGGTTGGTACTTCAGTCTTGTGTTGTTTTGAACTTGAGGTGTGTTATGTATTCATATTGTAGCCTATATGCCTCGAAAGTGTTATCTGGCTTTTTCAAAGTTTTTGGCTTTTATGGGGCAAGGTCTGGGTTTTTTGGTGAAGACAGGTTGGTTTGGCAACCCTAAGTTCTGGCTCCTCAGCCATGCCACGCAGGGTGCAAACAAAATGGCAAAAATTTTTTTGTTGCACTGAAAATGTTCGATGTATTTGATAAGAAGCAAATGTACGACAGTGTCATTACGGGGAAAGAAAATGCTTCTAAAGATCGGAATTATGTTATATTGATGTTTCTGATGAGTGTGAATATCTATTTTGTGTTCGGAAATGCTTGTTTTATGTATATAATGTATCATAATCATGTCTTAAAACTGCTAATGCTAGCCTATCTGACTTTAGTTTTTTGGGGGCAAGGTCTAGCTTTTTTGGTAAAGACAGGTTGGCAACCCTGGTGCAGAGCACTTGGCAGTAACAGCATAAAAAGGTACGAATATTTTCTTTCATACACAAAAAACATATGCTAACTCAACTGTAGCTTAACTGCACAGTCGTGGCTTGCATGTCTAACACTGAAGCAAAGCTGAAATTGAGATGGCTAGTGTAACTGTATTAGTGGTATTAGGTTAAGTACAGTAATGACAAGTAAATGCTGCACTGAATGGAATGAAAAAACTTAAAAATGTCCTAAACACACATGCAATTACTGAATTGCTGTAGCCCTATATCATTTTTAGTCTGACAGACCAACTATTAGCAGCCTCATTAAACAAACTGACTTGAGATTGCAACGAAAAGAAATATTATAATTAATGAGATATGGAGATCATTCTTGTGCTGTTTAATGAAATTCGTGATCAATTTGGAATTATAGTTATTAAATGTACTACAACAATCCCCATTGTATGAAATGTTGATGCAACAAAGAAAGAACTAGAAGGTACCGCATTTTAAGAATTGGCAGGTCTTAAAGGTGCACCAGGTAACTATATAAGGTGCACTTTTGATTTTTGAAGGAAGTGCTTGCGGATATGCTTGGCCTGACGCAATTCAAATAAAAGGGTCAGTTTGTCATTTAAACGGCGTGGATCTCGTAGCCTAAGGGTTATCTATGCGTTATCATATGGCTACTATACCAATGGTTTTCGGTTCGACTCACTTTGCCGACTTCCGTTTTTTTTATCTACTTTTTTTCAGGCTTACATGTTACCTTTACAGATTAGTGTTGGTTAGGATTAGGGCTACGGTTAGGGTTAGGAATAGGTTTAATAGTGTTTACTGTTTAGTTTGTTTCTACCAAGGTTACTGCACTCTGACGCTTGTTGTGTGTTACTTACTGTTACGTCACAGGTGGCGTACGAACAAGTTTTCAAATTTCAAGATCCACAACAGGCATATCTATAGCCACTGCCATTTCTGAATGCTAGCTTTTTTTTACATAAGGCACACTGAATTAAAGGGAGCAAAATGATAGATTACATATGAGGGAGTTTAATCTGTCACACATACCTAATATGCTAAACACAAATAGAATTGACTAAAAGCTATGTGTGTGTTTGATTCGGTGTGCGCCAATGTAGTCAGGATCTTCCCAGAGTAATGCGATCCTCCCAGAGTAATACGCTTTAGGGGCAGTAGCCTTGCACAGTAGTAATATTATCTGTGCTTGAGCTTTAAGGTGTGTGCTAGCTACTGTATTGTGTTATTATATTGCTTCTTCACAATTTTTGTGAATAAATATTGTTTTCCGCCTCTGTTAGTGTTACCTGCATTTGGTTCTGTAATGTTGTGGTTGCTGTGTTACTTTCTGCGTCATAATCTCCATGTCACTTATTTTTCTCACCTGTGTGCATGCCTCACTTGTTCGTCTGTACATAACACAACTTTTCACCCATTGTTTGCCCACCATGTGTTATTACTCACTTTTTTGTCATATTGATGTTTTGTTTTTTTAAGATTTTTGAATTTTTTGTTGTTCTGTGTTTCATTCTGGTGGAGTTCAATTGCCTCAACAATCCTTCCTGTGTCATATGACCACAAATAATTTTTAATTTTCTTCATAGTTGCAAGTTTTGTAAGCCTTTAAGAAATGCTTTGTACACCCTTGGTTAAGGGCCACTGCTATGCAAGCAAGTGTTAAGTGTTATTAATTAGGAGGTTAATTTGTTGTTTTTAGGCCATAACGTTTGAACCACAAACGTTAGAAGGCCAACCAAAGGTTTTCAAAATACAAATTTGTGCCTAATTTCATTCAAGAAAAAGAAAAAAAATTATCTTATGGGGCCAGGTGAAGTTGGTCAAAAAAGGCCTAAATCTACCTTTGTTCATGACATCACCCATAAAAATTTTAAATCCAAAACTTCCCATTTTTAAACACATTCAGAGTTGGCCGAGTTTCACCTTAAAAGATATATCACTTTCCCATATTGGCCATGTCTCGAAAGATTTGGCGAGTCTTATAGTTTATAATGAAAGAAAATTTTTTAGGTTTCGGGTTACTGGGTTTTGTGGGTGATGTCAGAAGTGGGATAGATTTAGGTCTTTTTGGCCAAGGTTATCAGGTCCTGAGCCCCAATCGTTAGAGGGAAGTATTTTGCTGAAGTCTTTAGTGCAAACTAGGCTGAAATCTGAGTCTTAAGCTTTCTAGCATTTCTGGTTCAAAATGGCCAAAAAAACATGGCCAAAAAACAAATTGCTAATTTTACCAAAAATTAGTAATTTTATCTAGCGTAACTCTTGAACCAGAAATGCTGGAAAGCCGATCAAAGGCTTAAAAGACTTGGATTTTAGCCTAGTTTCTAATCAAAACTTGTGAAAAATACTTGCACCTTACGGTTGGGGCCTAGGGCCCAATAACCTCAGCCAAAAAGGCCTAAACCTACTGTATTTACGATGTCACCTACAAAAAAGCAAAACCTAAAATTTTTTTTCATTGCGAATTAGAAGACTTGTTGAGTCTTTTGAGGGTTTGGATAGCTTTCTAGCCCAATAAGCTGGTGAGTTTTAGAGTTGCAAAGTGGCACAAAATTAGCGGCTCAATGCGTGATTTTAAAGTATGATATACTGATGCACCGGCTCCAAACGTTTTAATCAAATAAATCTTACCACATCTTTTAATGGTTTGAACAAGTTTCCAGCTCAATGGGCTAGTGAGTTACTTTGATGCAAGAAAAGTGTTTCACACGGCATTTCAGAGTACTTATTGTACACTGGCTCCCAGTGTTAATAGTTATTGAGCAACAGCAGGTTCAGTGATGTCAAAAAAACTGGGGTTTCTTACAAGTTTTAAACATCTAAATGACATATGTCACCTGTAACTAACTGTATATCTGATTAAAAATGATAGTTTAGGCATCATTGCCAAACAACAGGATACTTATCATTAATCATTATTGTAGGAAAAAATGCAGGCCAACAAGAAACCTTCAAACGATTAAGGTTTTTGAAGTTTTTCTTATTGTATTCACAACCTGAAATGTCCATATATATATATGTCATTGGAGGCCTTGCTCATTTCAAAGGTTTCTAGGCGAAATAATTACATGTAGCCTAAGCCTAATATAATTAAACTTACCAAGTGTGTACTTTCCACAATGCGTGTAAGCAAGGAATCCATCAGCAAATTTTTAATAGGAAATCGATTTCATGTAAAATTACACATCCTCAGTCCTGAAAATTGCCAGCAAAGCTTACGGGTGAAAAGTTGAAAGGCTGAAGTAACAGCAGAGAAAAAACAAACTCAAGACTCCAATCAAAATTTCGTAACACAAGCTCATAAATCATAACATCTTAACAAACTGACTGACGTCAAGAATACTAGTGGCGACAAAAAAAACCAAAACTGAGACTCATGAAATAAGTGTTTACTCAAAAATTAAAAAGACGTTTACTCAAATGACTGAAACATCTAACTAGTTGATGCTAATGGCTGAAAAATTTCTCCAACTAAAAACTAACTCTTGGTGAAATGACTAACAATGGTAGAGAAAAATAGTAAGCCATGTGTGGGCAGTAAGTCTCTGGGGTACGCATTTAAACCTGCCACAAGTTCGCTTTAAATGCTGCGGTGGCAGTAAGGAAGCTGTGTTGAGAGAAAAGCTAGCGCACAAAGCGGAAGACAACATCGGATTGAGTCAAACAACATAAAGCATCGTAATAATTATTTCACATGGGGGAGGATCATGTTCTGAATGTTGATTTGCACATTAATTTGGTGACACCATTTATTTCCACAGATATCCAGAGAGTGACAACTTGGTTGTTCAACAAAAGTAACGGTGTATGTTTCGTGCAGAGGTGACTTGTTTATAGTGCCGTGGTTCTCTGAATAGTGCCGCGACAAGGCCGTCTGATCCTTGTCATTGTCAGTTTTACAATCTTGTTTGTTCCAATTACTGCGATGCGCTGACCATCTTTTGGAAAATTTGTTGCTAGTTTGACCAACATACTGTCCATGACATATCACACAAGTCGCGACGTAAATGCCAAAATCTGCGCAAGTCAAGCTTTGCTTTAGCTTAAAAGTTTTGGTTTTAGTTAGCAGTTGTGAAACATTTGGTACCATGGATTTGTTATTTTTTCCATAGCAACCACAAAGTGCACAGTGCTCACATGGCCTTGAGCCACCTTTGGTTTGCTTTCATGTCTTGTTTAAAGCAAGGTCTTTGTAGTTTGTTAGCTTTTGTCCAATTGTGGTGGGTCTTTTGTAGGTAATCATTGCCTTCGGGTTTAACTTTTTTTCTTTTTGTGTTAGAGTAAGCAGATGGGGAAAAGATGTAGCCCAAACCTGTGGGTCTTCT